>Ga0307515_10010109_pt1 | contig 18132 bp, 2 predicted proteins | sample 17_EM_MG_FD_194513 | JGI IMG/M metagenome (GOLD analysis project Ga0307515, IMG submission 194513) | Populus trichocarpa ectomycorrhiza microbial communities from riparian zone in the Pacific Northwest, United States - 17_EM | ecosystem: Host-associated > Plants > Roots > Unclassified | place... | reverse complement strand
TACTAGTCCTTAGTTAAGTATAAGAGAATTACTAGAAGCGTACTAGCCTCCGAATTATATGCTATAGCCTATAGTTTTAATATCGGCGCTGCAATTAAGGCTATAACTAAATTATAACTTAATATCAACCTACCGCTTATCCTTTATACTAATTTAAAGTTAATTTATAAATACCTTATTAAGCTAAGAACTACACAGAAGAAGAGACTTATAATTAATGTTATATTCCTACGCCAGTTATATAAAAGACGCGAAATAGCTAAAGTTAAGTAGATTAATAGAGACAGTAACCCTATAGATGCTATAACTAAGAGTAAACCGTTATTAGCTCTTAAGTGACTCATTAACACAAACCGAATTAAGTTAAAGATAGTAGAATAGGTAGAACGTGCTACTAATAATAGCACTAATACAAAGGCATAGGGCAAGGAAGGAAGGAAGGAAGAAAAGAAAGAGAAGTGTATATATATAGATTTTTAAACTGCACAGTTATAGGATACTAGCCCTTCGCATTTTCTAAAGTACTCCTAGTGTAGCTAGAATATATTATATTGCAATAGCAGATATATCGCGATAGTGGCTAAGCCGCTAGCAGTAAGCAAGCTAATAGCGATTTTCTATCCCGGGGATAGAAAATTGTAATTAGTTAACAAAAGTTATGGGAGAACACGTAAAGAGATTTATCCTTTATGATGCGTAGATTATAGAGAATTAAGATCTACTAATAACACCGCATAATACATATTATCGTAATATATATATTCTGCACGTTATTAAAGCATACCAATATTTACATTAAGTTTAGTTAAGGAGAAGGAGGTAATTCTAGTAATATCTATACCTACGTTAAGTTAGCGAGTAGGTAGTAAATTAGGAGGAAGAAGGACTGCTATATAAGCTTAACTTAATAACCTACCTAAGCTACTTGCTACTAAGGAGGACGCTAGTAATTACGTCCTTAGAATAGCTAATAAATAGTCTTATTTAAATAAGTACTATAGTAACTATCCTATAATGTATTAGCGTAACAATTAATTATTAACTTTACTAGATTACGTCCTCTATTATTATTCTATTAGCTTAGAAAATCTAGCGCGTTAAAACTATAAGCTATTAAAGGGAGAGTTTATTATAGATTAGCCTTTATAAAATATTATTATTCAGCTTATAAACTAAAAGGAGAAAGGCTATAAGAGTAATAAGATAGAGTAGCTAAAGGAGAAGGACGATACTATTAACAATTTTATTAAAGCTTAGTTAGTTAAGGAGCTTAAATCTTAGCCTTAACCTTAACCTTAGCTCCCTATATACCCTCCAAACTACTCTCCATATTTATATCTAACGGTTAATTAGCCTTATAATTTTAGCCCTATTCGGTTAGAGACAAACCTAGTTAAGCTACTTAAATTCTTCTTTAAATGGCTTATAAACTAGCTAGGGTTTAATAGTAAGTAGTAGAGGGAGATTTTTAAGCCGATTAAGGCAAGGCTAATAGAGGAGATGTAGAATATTAATACGTTGAAGGCGTTAAAAAGGGAGGGTAAAGGCATAACTAATAAGATATAGGAGAGGTATAAGTTTAAGATAGGAATATTAGCAAGAATAAGAGGTAAGATCTCTGCCTTTAAGCTATTAAGGCAGTAAATAGATTTAAACTATATATCCTGCGTTTTTATAATGCGCCTCCGCGTAAGCTCCTATTAATTAACTAACGGCAAAGTATAAAAACGCCTTAAAGTTCTTAAACATCTCTGCTAGTTAATAGTTCCTTTTAATCTACGCCTTAAGGTCCTTAAACGTTGCCTTAATTAGGTTATAATTTAGTAAGTACAGTAGTAAGAATATAAGTAGTACGCTATACTCCTTATATAGATCGCGGAGTTATACTAACTTATAAATTAACACGTTATCTAGAATAAGAATAGATTACGGCCTAGGATATAGTGTATAATAAGGGAGCACCTACTACTCTAGAAATAGCTTAAAGATCTCTGCCGTAATTAAGCCTTAGTAGATAAGGTAGCTTAGATATCCGTTAACTAATAGCGCTAGTAAAATACTTTACCTCTCTAACCTCTTAAATAGGCAAGAGACCGTATACTTTCTTCTAATTGGCGCCTAGCTAAACTTCCTATTACTAGTCCTCTTATTAAAAGCCGACTTATTAAGGAAGACTAGCTAATCTGCCGTCTATATAGCCTATTTACCAATCTATAATATATAAAGCTCCCAACTTCTCTCTACTGCGTAAGCCTTAATGGCCTTCCTTAACTAGCAAGCTCTTAATAAGGTATAGCTAACGGTATCTATAGAGACTTAAAGATTAAACTTATTAAATAGGAAGTTCTGCATCTTATTAAGGTAGGTAGTAGGTTAATTTTTAAGAAAGTTAAGTAGCCTCTATTACTAGTAACGCGTTAGTAGAAACTTAATACTAAGCAATATTAGACTTATAAGCTCTTAATAGGCCAAAAGTAGCCTTAGTTAACCTTATATAAGACTAACTAGTGCGTATAGCTCGCTATAGAGGTTAAGGTTTAATTATATCTTATAAACGGTCGGATAAGACACGTTAATAGCCTTCGCAATAGCTGGCACCTTCTTACCAGCTTTAATTCTGACCCTAATTCGATATACAACTTTAGGTGCGAGCCTTCTGCCCATTTTAGGCAATAAGTAGTAGATTAAATGCGTTACATTACACCTTATACAAATTTTGGTGGGGTGCGATGCGGGCTGTTTACGGGCTTGGCGCGATTAAGTATTGGTCCGCTTAGCCGCACAGCCCGCCTAGTCGCACAGGCCAAATCTAGCATCACCACTTCAGTAAAATTGAGGCTATTCGCGACATACAAAATCCAATATTTATATAATTCTAGTAGATGAGGCTTTAAGGAGCTGCGAATCTAGCCAATCAGAGCTCGCAGTCCTTAAACCTCTATAGTAGGTTTATTTTCCTTATTCGCGTACCCCGAGGAGGGGGTACAGCTATAGCCTCTTCTACCTCCACTACCTCAATTAATTAAACTTCCTTATTAAATACCTTATTACTCTTCTTCCTAGGTGTTCTTTTGGCCGCCTTAGCCTCTTAGTAAAGCTATTAGACTACCTTACAATCCTCTCTTGCTTATTGTTGTTCAGCTTTCTTTATAAACTTTTCCGCAGCCCTACGTACTTAATCGGCAAGTTAAGTAGCTCTCTTTTCTACCTTTATACGGAGCCTATTTTCTTTCGCAATTGCCTATTAGATCTTCCTCTCTTTAATAGTACATCGTTCGTCTATCTTAGCCTACTTACGCTTAGTTTTTAGGTCCCTTACTTACTGTACTTTAGTAGGGCTTAAAAATAGGAAGTTGCCCTCTCTAATATCGCGTAATTCTTTAAAAAGGCCCTTACTCTTAGCTTGCTTATTATTCTTATTATAAAGGGCTGCCTTAAGCCCATTATTCTCTTCTATAAGAAGTTTGTTATTTACCTATATATTCTAAAAGATTAAGCATAGCTAGAGCTCCTCTCTTATTACCCTACCTATTATAGCGTTTAGCAGGTTCCGCATACCAGCCCTATTATTAGGCTAAAGTAGTAAGATTATCCTAGGTGGGCTTTTAGGTGGTAGAGACTCCTTACGCGTATACTTTAGGAGGCGGCCTAAAACAGCGTTAGGATTAAACGGATAGATTTTAGTCTTTCTCTATCTACTAGCAATGTTATCTAGCGTAAAGGCTTAATTATATGCGGCCTAAAAGAACCTCTAGAAGTATCGTTTACCCATAAAAATAAGCCCTTAGCTATATACCATATGGTAATTAAGCTTAAGGCTATAATATTTTACTAGCGGCAAGAATAATAAGATGTTAAGAGGCTAAAGTCTATATATACTGTGGGGAGAAAATACAGCCATAAGAATCTTATTCTTATGGCACCAGTTAAGAAACTCCATATTTAGATAAGAGCCATAGCTATTACAGATTAAAAGCCTCCACTCTTTATTTAAGCAAGCTTTACGCTTAGTATAGCTGTTAAAGATTATAGTAAGCCACTCGTAGCTAATCTTATTATTAGTCTACCTATTCTCTAAAGTAGTAAAAAAAGCAGGCTACTGTTTAGGCTTATAATCTTAAACCCAATTTAGCTAAATATCGCTACCCTCTAAAGGATAGATAATAGCAGGTGGAATATAAGTCCCGTTAGCACAAATCGTCGCCAGAATAGTTCTCCAGTTCCTATTTCTATCCTGGCCTACGCCATTAAGGTAGCTATCCTCCTAAGCCTTCTTACTAAAGATCCGGTAGAGCTTTATAAGGCACCTAAGTAGGAACCCTTTTTCGTCTATATTATACGTATTTTCCGGTAAAACGCTATATTACTTAATCTTTTAACGGAGGATCTGGAAATATAAGCTGTATAAAAAGGCGTTATCAGCTCTCTTACGTTTAAGATCTATAGGAGTAATATAACCACCCAGAAGCTAGCTATTAAACTTTTACTAAAACTTATTAATGTAGTTCTTTCCAACGTTAATTCCAGTAATATCTTTAACGAAGCGTTTAACCATTAGCGGTATAGGAGGAATCCCTTAATTTGTAAGTAGATTTATATAATCTATAAGGCTCCGAGCCTGCTCGTTAGTTATATAGCTTTAAGATTCGCGATACTCTTCCATTAACACCTGAACGCCGTGCCAGTGTTTCAACAACTTTAATCGCTTAACGCCGTGCCTTCGGGCCGTCTTAGATATATTAGGATGTTCTTAAAGGTGTAAATCAGCCAGCGCATTTTGTAGCTCCAAAAGATCACCCATTTTGGTGGAGTAATTAATAGTTAAAATTGGCGATATTTTGGTATTGGTGTGTGCGAGTAGGCGGGCCGTGCGGCTAAGCGGACCAATCCTTAAACGATCTTTTGCGGATCACTGTAGCGAGTCAGCTCGCCATTTTGATTGGGCACCTGCCACCACAATCCACCTCTTTTCGCAATCCTGTGTCCGCTGGCGCTTGGATGAGGGGGCTCCAAATACCAACAACTTCTAGCAACTTTTACTGTGTCTCTGGATAGTCATGTCAGGCGTGGAATTTAGTCTCGCCGTCTTGGGCCTAACCGCCCAGCTCTTCGTAGCTGCTGTCCATAGCTACCGCTTCATCTCAACAGCACAACACCTTAGGCGTGATGCTTCTATCGAGTTTTGGAAGCTGCGCATTCAAGAAGTCCGACTCAAGAGCTGGGGACGGCATTGGGGTGCTGATCGGGAAGAGTTTGACAAGTTTCTCGAAGAAGAGAATCTTGTGGAAGACGTGAGAGGGATTTTGACCCAGATCCAGGAGCTCTTCGCAGACTCGAAGAAACTGAAGGAGAGATACGGCCTGAAGATTGAAGGAGTTGCTGAACCAGATTCTCTTGAGCAGCAGATTCTGCTGGGCATATTGCGCGCCAGAAACCCCGACAAACCGACTCTGGCACAGAAATTCTTGTGGTCGCTGAAGGACAAACAAAAGTTCGCCAGCCTTGTCTCGGACCTGAAGGAGCTCAACGATGGCCTCTATTGCCTGTTTGACGCTAGCGAAAGGCGATCGATTGGAGCTTGCAATGAGTCGGACATCCTGCGCCTGACATATGATCCTGTCGACTGTGACAATATTCAGCAAGCATGTATAGCCTACAGAGATGAGGCTGCCAGGGATGATTCATCACAACGACAATGGCTTTTATCGCCCTATGTGGACCTCATCAATGCCACGGGTGCGAAGAAGCTCGCAATTGAACAGTCTGAAGAAGTTCTCCCTCCATTGGGGTCGAGTGTACCAACCGACGTGACTCGGGATCATGAACGAGACTCAGAGTCCGTAATGGGCTACATCAAGCAGTCTCCTACGGGACTTCGCATTCTAGCGGAATACTGCAGCAAAGTGGTCCTAATCGAGTGGAAGACCATCGATGAGAAGAACTCCTACCAGGCCCTTATCGCACAGCGTATGGAAAACCTTGCCCGTCTTTTAGAGCCAGCTTCCCCAAAACCATCTGATTTTCGTGTCCTGAACTGCCTAGGATACTTCAGGGACAAGGCTCTGCCTCGCTATGGATACCTCTTTGAGTTCCCATCAAACACTGTGCAGCAACCACCTGTCACACTGCACGATCTCCTCTCCCGTGGCGGTCCTCACGAGCTGCTCCTTGACCTGGGCGACCGCTTCACCCTTGCCCGCACCCTGGCGTCTTCCCTTCTTCGTCTCCATGAATGTGATTGGGTCCACACCTCATTCCGCTCCGAGTCGATACTCTTCTTCTTCTCCGAGCAAGCGGACCCGTCTTCATCTACTCCCCAGCCATGTATCAAGAATCCTTACATATCCGGCTTTGGGTACTCAAAACCCAATGACCCTGCCGAATCCACCCTCGAGTACTCCCTTCCAAATCGACTGCATGATCTTTATCGTCATCCAGAGATCGTAAAGTCCAGAGGCAATCCTGGTGCCGGTGACGCAATACGTCTCCAGCAACGTCATGATCTGTTCTCCCTTGGGATTGTCCTGCTTGAGATTGGTCTGTGGGAGCAAATCAAAGCGCTCTGGAAAGAAAAATACACTCCGTCAGCCTTTCTCACGAAGTTGTTGACGGCCTATGTGCCAAGATTGGGGCACAAAATGGGCACTGTGTACCGAGATGTGGTGAGCGATTTGTTGAATATGAACATTGAGCAACATAAGAGTATCGCTGAGGTAGCATCCTTCTTCGAGCTGATGAGATCGGAGGTGCCAGCTGATGAGAAGAAGAATAAAGGAAAAGACCTTGATGAGCTAGACTGGTGGAATGTTGTTGTTAGGCTAGAGAAGTGTAAGGCCTGACCTGTAGGATCATGTAGAAAATCTCTGCTATTAACGAATAAGCATATTCATATTGATAGTGCAGATGAGCGGCAATTGATATTGACTCAATACGACTGATCTAGCTGTTGTGGGTCGTTGAATATGCGGCTAGGGGGAACGGCGTTAGGCAAGGCTGACAGCCACTGAAGGCATCCGAGTCAATCTCAAGAGGCCGCCAGGCAACGACATTTCACGCATCAAATCTCGTCTAAAATTACGTAGATCATTGGGGACTCCCAAAATCTTCGCATTAATAGCCAAGATCTTTCGATATGTACGCACCCAGAAGAGTGGATCTACCCAGCATGGATCGACAGTGCGGCTGACAATTCAACTAGATCTTCGGTGACACAACAGCAGTGAATTGTCAGCGCCGAGAAAGACACAAGCAATCCTGAAATAGTTTGGGATCTGAGTTCCAAAGGCGGCAACTCCGAGAGGGATCTGTGCAACATCACCTCCGTCACTTCACTGCCGTCCTATTTCAGCACCTCCCCCACCTCACCTGTCTTCTACAACCAACCATCAACAAACAACATCACAACACCAACTTCGAAAATGTCCGCTGAACACTGCACCGCTACGCCTATCCAGGCTTCGGCGAATGGGCTGAGAAGCATATGCATTACACTCAATGCGTTCGCGTGGGAGATCGTATTCACTGCTCCGGTCAAGGTATGTTCCACCCCGTTATCACCATCATCGACTCTGGTAACCTAACCCTCCTCCAGGCGGCTGGACCCCCGATCTCGACCCCAACAACCCAGAGCCAGATCTCGACGCCGACTTGGCGCGTGCGCAGGGCCACTAACCCCTTCAGAGGTTTAGTGACAACTAGACTACGAGCGGTTGAGACGCTAAGACGCGCTGGCTGACTAAACAAGCGCCGAGCCCTTTGAGTCTTAACACTGCTCCCAATCCTTTAAGTCGGATTTAGTGATATTCCAAGCGCTTGTTGCAATCCGCACAGCCACATATCTTACAATAAAATACCCGCGGGTGTATGAGGTGAGACGTGCAGGGTCACCTCGCATTAGCCAGGATCGGTGATTCGCTTCCGCTGGAGGTATCGACGTGGCGGCCCTGTATGAAATTGCGCCCCGCAGCGCGTATAGGACGGATAATAACTTTATAGCATTAAAGGGAGGTTCTAGGGCTCGGACAAGGCTATTCTATAAAAATTTAGAGCAATAAGGACTTAAGGTTGGCGCTATAGGGAGGGAAGTCTATTACACTATAAAAGAAGGCGCTATATAAATTAGGCGCGGAGGCGATAATACAAACATAATTTTTAGGAAGAGGTAATTATAGATATTTAGGATTAGCTACAGCAGATTATTTTTATAGAATTATAGTAATATTTGTTATGCGCATAGGCTTTCTAGTTACTAAAAGTTAAAGTACTCCTTATTTGTCTCGGTATAGAGGGTGTCTCGCTATATAGAAAGGTATATTAGTTATTTTTAAAAAAAAAAAAAATTTATATTATAATCTAACCTTTATCTTAAATATAGCTGTTAAAGAGATTGCCTAATCCCTATACCTTGCCTAGGCTATTTAAAAATATACCTTAATTAGTAGGTCTTTTAATTCAGCTAAGCTAGAAAATAGAAAATTAACCCTAACCCGCTTGTAGGCCTATTAGACACTAGTAAAGGTTTACGCTAATAGTATATAACTAAAATAACCCGCAGTGTCCTTTTCTTGCTCTTCCTAACCTTTTAAACTAAGTTCGTCCTCTCTAAGTTTTACGCCACTAACTTTCCTCTTTATACCTCTATATATACGCATATTAGGTTTCGCCTAAATAATACTAAGATTACTTTTATTACTTAACGGGATAATTATAACCGGAGGCCTTAAACTCTAATAACAGTATCCTTTAATAGCTATTGTATCTAAAACGGAGGCTAGATTAATAATAAGAACCGTAAATATAAGGCCGTTTAAATATATATATATTTATCTATAGAGCTAGTCCTTAGTATTAAGCTTGGCTAAATATTTACTTTAATAAAGCCTATTTATATAGAACGGAATCCTATATATAGAACAGCCTTAGGTAGTCTTTAGTGGCCTTATATAGCGCTTCTAGCCTATACTATTCTCTTATTTCTTTATTATAGTATTTATAGATAAATTAATAAGCGGCTTATAAGCGGCCTTATACGGTATTAAGTGTTATAAACTTAGTTAATTAAGGCTATGGGCATGGTATAATAGGGCGTGCAAACCTATATAATTAGATTGTCCTATAACGAGGATATTAAGCTAAGGAGTAGAAGGTAGAAAGGGATACGTCTATATATATATGCTAAGGCTTAACTATATTACGGCACTTTGCAGAACTTAATAGAACTTCGCGGTTACGTAACAAGAGGACCGTATAAAAAAAACCCTACTTTAATTGGCGCTGCTTTTCTTCTCCTTTCCTTTCTCTAGCTTTAGATTCTTGTTTATAGATAATCTAATCATATAGGCTTACGCGCCCCTTTTACTGTGCTTGTGCCTTAATTAACTAAGTTACTAATAAACTAAGCCCCTAACTAGATCTATTATAGTAGTGCCGTAATACCTATAAGGTATTCTTAGCTTTATATTCTTCTAGTAGCTTATTATCTTTACTATATTAGTATTAGCGACTTAATCAATTAAGGCACGAGTATAGTAAGGGGGGACGCGTAAGCCTATACGATTAGATTGTCTATAAACAAGAATCTAAAGCTAGGGAAAAGGAAAGGAAAAGATAAGTAGTTACGTAAGGAGCTATATACACCCCCTAGTCACGTAAGGGTTATATAAGCTCTACGTTTACTACAACTACCGCTTTCTTCTAGTGCTATAATATAAGGCAATATCTAACTCCTACTAAAAAAAACATTATATTAAGGATTATAAGGCTTAATTTAGATCTAACGACTTACTAACTCTTCTATTAATCCTTCCTTATTGTTATAGGACACCTCCGTGACACCTTATACACGTCCACCTGTTTCCACCGACTCAGCAACCAGAGACCGACCACGAGATTGCCGCAATCTACGGCAATCTACGGCAATTTGCCGTTCTCCACCATATTCCACTAAATTCCACTAAGTCTGACTAAATTCTGCCAAGTTCTGCTATAACCACAACCCGAAGCCTATTCTGCCCTATATACATATTAACTAAGCAACTAAGTTAACGATATATACCCTTTTCCCCCTATTACCTACCTTCTCTCCTTACGTAACGTCTTAACCTTATTATATAGTTTATGTATATAGCTTAATAATATCTACTTCGTTATATATTATTACTACTTATACTTACTCCGTAACACTACGTTATATTAACTACCCACACTACTACCTGAAATAGAAAACGCACCTAAAGCCCCCGTAACGGCCGCCGATATTATATTTATCCTTTAAAAATAAATGGTAAGTATACAGAAGTCCTTTATAGAGGCCCTTAAATAATAATAAGTTACCCTAACTTAATAATAAGCCGAATAAGAAGCACGGCATTAGAAAATAATGGAAGCCCTCTAAGAAGAAGTCCGTATCCTTAAGATGCCTATACTAGAAGCCAATACGCGGAATACAAGCCCTAAACTAGTAATAGTTATCCCACCAGTAGAACCAACTACTATGTTATAACGATCTAAAAAACTACTAGACCCTTTAGTATTTACTAGTAAACGACAAGAGCTTCAGTTATTCTTAAGCTAACTTAAGAATAAGCTAACTAGTAATGCTAACTGTTACCTAACTAAAGCTAACCGACTCTACTACGCCCTAAGTTGACTAGGAGGAGACGCAGCTAACCTTATTAAACCTTTCCAGCCGAACTTAGTATAAAGCCTAGTTATACTTCTTAAAGCTATATACGGTAACCTAAACTGCCAAGCTACCGCTTAAAGGAAGATAAACTATATAACTTAAGAAAAGAAAAGTTTCCTAGTATACTTCTCTGAATTTAATTATTACGTAAAGGAAACAGGCTAGAATAACCCCGCACTAATTAATAGCCTTATTAAATCTCTAAGCCCCAAACTAAAAACCTCCCTAATTAGTATAGACCTACTAGGAGCCCTTAACGCCTACGTAAACGTTATTAATAAACGGTATAATGATATACTACGCCTAATACTGAAGCCCACTCCTTAATATAATATAATAACCCTATAAATATCTACTAAGTTATTATCCCAGCCTAAGCACCCTAACGCTATGGATATTAACACTAGGACCCTAGGATACGCCCCACTAGGGTCCTCTAAATAAGAATAACGCACTAAGCTAGGCCTCTGCTTTAAATGTGGAAGTAGCTCCTACCTCTCTAATAACTGCTCCGCCCCCTTCTAAAAAGATCTACAAACAGTTAACGCTAGCAGTTGTTTACCGCACCGATCTTCTAGCTACTAACCCCAATCTTTATCTGGCTCTAACTCTATATTTAGTAAGCACCACTTATAAGGATGAAGTTATAATTAACGTTCTATAAGAACCCTACCCCAATTGCCTTTAAAAGGAAGGTTTTAGAGCTAAGTCGCTTTCTGGGACAGCTCTACTATAGGATCTTGTTAAACGCATTTAACGTTATAAACTCTAACTCTTGGGACCGTAGCATAACTATTAACTATCGTCTTTGGTAAAATGGTTAATAGGCTAACGCTTAAATTCTAATTAATATAGGAGCTAGCGGCATAGGATTTATTAATAAGATCTTTATATAAGATAATAGTTTTACCCTAACCCCCCTTAACCGGTATATTAACGTATTTAGATTTAATAGTAAACGCACTATCTTAGGCCGTATTACCTACGTAGTATTCCTAAGACTCCAATACCTAAACCACGAAGAATTAATTAAACTTTTTGTTACCACCCTGGGTCACTTGGTGATTCTTAAATAACCCTAAATAAAGCTATATAAGGTAACTATTAATTAAAATAACCTTAAGCTTCTATTTACCGCCTCCCGTTATAAGCAAAAGTGCCTTATAACTTACTGCTTAGACCCAAAACTAAAATCTAAAAAATCTACCAGAATCTACCAGCCTAAAATTTCCACAACTGTCCACCCCGCGCCTAAAGAATTTACCAGATTCTACTAACCTAGGAATTCCACCGAATTCCACCAACATAAGATTTCCACCAATATCTATTAAGGATCTAAAAATTCCACTAAACCCTACAAACAGACCCTGAGTACTGCACCGCCCCGAGCTAAGTAGAAGCTTAAGCTTAATACACAAAAATACTAGAAGGACTAGTATTCTACTATAAAAAGGATTTTTAAAGAACCCAAACCTAAATCTAATACTAACTCCGTACCTAATACCGAACCTAAACCTAAGTAAGAAACTACGAGTAATCCGAGCGAGCTCGGCACCCTGGATATCCGCATAATTAGAGCTACCCCGTTAGCGCAATTTACTAAAAAACCTAAGTATATAATCTTCGCTGTTATAATAGCTAATATTAAGAAGGCCTTGGCACTAAAGAAGCATACTAACCCTGCTACGAAGGTACTAATAGAGTATTATTACCGCCTAGGTGCGTTTTTATAAAAGGAAGCTAATAAGCTACTAGAACACCAACTATATAACTATAAGATTATATTTGAAGAAGGAAAGCAGCCTGGATTTGGACCCTTATATGGGATGTCCTAGAATAAACTTTAAGTGCTATAAAAGTATTTAGACGAGAACCTAAGTAAAGGATTTATTAGAGCAAGCTTATTGCTTATAGCCGTACTAGTGATCTTTATTAAGAAACCTAGCGGCGGTTTACGCTTCTGTGTAGACTACTAAGCTTTTAACGCTATTACCGTTAAGAACTAATATCTAATTCCGTTGATATAAGAGACGCTAAACTAACTAAGTAAGGCTTGTTACTATACGAAGCTCGATATTATCTCTGTATTTAACCGTCTCCGTATTATAAAAGGGGATAAATAGCTTACTGCATTTTATACCCAATATGGATTATTTAAATACTTAGTAACACCCTTCGGCCTTATAAACGCTCCGAGCTTGTTTTAATATTATGTAAATAATACCCTGCGCCCCTACCTGGATATCTTCTATACTGCTTATATCGACGACATCCTAATATATAGTAATAACCTAACCAAATATCGAAAATATATTAACCTTATCCTATAAGCCCTACACGGAGCTGGTTTATAATTGGATATAAATAAATATAAGTTCTATAAAACGGAAGTCCTATACCTTAGACTCCTTATTTCTATAAACGGTATATAAATAGACCTAAAGAAAGTCAAAGTAATTATAAACTAGTAAGAACCCGAGAACGTTAAGGACGTAAGAGCCTTTATAGAATTTGCTAATTTCTACTAACGGTTTATTAATAACTTCTCCGCCCTAGTTTTACCCCTTATAGCCTTAACCTAAAAGGATAAAGTCTTTATCTTTAATAAGGAATATAAGAAGGCCTTTACCTATCTAAAGGTTATATTTACTACTACGCCTATGCTCTAATACTTTAACCTGAACTAAATAAGTATTATAGAAGCCGACTTATCTAACTATGTTACTAGAGGTATCCTGTCTTAATATAATAAGGATAGAGTATTGCACCCTATAGTATACTTCTTAAAATAACTAAGCCTAGCCGAATATAACTACGAGATCTACGATAAGGAATTATTAGCTATTATTAAATATTTTAAATAATAGCGACCTAAACTAGAAGGCGCTGGATTTCTAATTAAGGTTTTTAGCAACTATAAGAACCTGCAGTACTTTATAACCACAAAATAGCTAAGTTATTGTTAGGCCCGCTAGTTAGAATATCTATTTTGTTTCTAATTCTTAATTACGTACCGCCTAGGCGTCTAAGGTTAGAAGCCTAATGCCTTAACCTAATACTCATAAGACGCGCCAGCCCTAAAAGAAGCGCGCTCTTACTAAAATTAGACCCTGCTCCGCCCTAAACTATTTAACCCTCCTATTAAAGATCTTATAGTACTTGTCCTTAAAATAACTAATTAATTAATTAAATAGATTATAGTTAACGAATACCTAAATAACGAGTTTATCTAAGAGACGCTTAAGTTAATGTAAGATGGCATTAAACGCTTTAAAAAGATTTCTTTAAGTAAATATAAAGCCCACGGAAACCGCTTATATTACTAGAACCGTCTAGTTATCCCTAATTATAATGAGCTTAAGCTTAAACTCCTTAAACACGTATACGATCTACCTATCGCCGGCCACCCGGGCCGAGGGAAGACCCTAGAACTACTTTAACGGGAGTATTATTGGCTAAATATATATAATATAACACGAAGGTATATCTCTAGCTACTATATCTATTAATAAGCCAAAGCTTTACACGAGACGTATAACGGCCTTTTAAAGCTACTGCCTATTCCGGACCGAAGATAGAAGGATATCTTAATTAACTTTATTATTAATCTCCCCGTAAGTAAAGGCTGTATAAATATTATAGTAGTTATAGACCGACTGTTTAAAATAAGACACTTAATCGCGTGCCCTAATATATTAATACCTGCCATCGCCTAACTATTCCTAGATTATATATGGAAATTCTACGGACTTTTTAAAACGATTATCTCTAATAGAGGTAGCCAGTTTATCTTTGTATTTTAGGAAGAACTAACTACCCGACTTCGCATTAAAGCACTATTGTCTACGGTATACTACCTAGAAACGGATGGTTAAATGGAATATATAAATGCTATAATGGAATAGTATATCCGGATATATACGTCGTACTTATAAGATAACTAGATTAACTGGCTTGTATTCGCCAAGTTTATGGCAAATAATTTTATCTTAGAAACTATAAAGGTCTCCCCGTTTCTGGCCAACTATAGCTAGTATCTATAAATGGGCTTTAAACCCTTTAGTAACGTTTCTTATCCCGCTTACTAAGCCTTATAAGCCGCAGAAGTAAACAAATTTATAAAAAAGATGGAGGAACTATAACAGTTTCTTACTGATGAAATAACATGGGCCCAATCTGTCTATAAAGCCGCAGTGAATAAGAAACAAACCCTAGCACCGGCTTATTAAGTTAGTAACTTTATCTGGCTAGATATAAGAAATCTAAACACGAAACAACCTACTAAGAAACTTAATTGGAAGAACGCTGGTCCTTATAAGGTTAAGAAGGTCGTCTTCTTTTACTCCTACCGATTAAAGCTCCCTAATACAGTTAAAATCCACCCCATATTCTATACGTCAGTCCTCTATCCTACTGCCCCTATATTAGACGCCCTACCTAGACAGATATAGGACCCTCCCCCACCAGTTAAAGTGGATGGTGAGAACAAGTACTTTATTAAAAGAATTAATAATATTAAGTATAATAAACGGAAACGCTAATATATATATCTTATAAAATGGAGAGGCTTTACTAAGTCCTTATAGGAACCTATTAACTCTATAGGACTTACATAAGCCGCAGAAGACTTTTATAAACTCTACCTAGAACTACCATAGCCCCATCTTGTAGAAGCTTAAGTTTAAAGGGGGGGTACTGTTATAGGATACCTCCGTAATACCTTATATACGTCCACCTGTTTCTACTGACTTAGCAACCAGAGACTAACTACGAGATTGCCGCAATCTACGGTAATCTACGGCAATTTGCCGTTCTCCACTATATTTTACTAAATTCTATCAAGTCTAACCGAATTCTGCTAAGTTCTGCTATGACTATAACCTAAAGCCTATTCTGCCCTGTGTATGTATTAACTAAGCAACTAAGTCAACGATATATACCCTTTTCCCCCTGTTACCTACCTTCTCTCCTTACGCAACGTCTTGACCTTATTACATAGTTTATGTACATAGCTTAATAATATCTACTTCGTTATATATTATTACCACTTATACTTACTCCGTGACACTTATATATACCCGCTGTAGCTAAAGTAAGCTCTAGCGTTATTACTCCTTCTACCTATAGTATCTATATACTACTATAGAAAGTCTCTAAACTTATTACCCTAAAGCTCTAGCTTACTTCTCTATAACCTAAAATATTGTCAAATATAAGCACAACGTGTGCGCAGAGTTATGGTCGCTTAAAGTTAAAGTACCCCTTATATTTTCCGGTACGGTGGGTTTTCCGCGACTATTAACCGCAAAAAAGTGTTATAAAAGGAGGACTTGTATATAGATTTGACAGCGATATAGGGACGGACGTTATAAAGAAAAGAGGCTATTTATATATAAGGTAGGTTGGAAATAGGGTAGGTAATTAAAATAGGGTAATATATAACTAAAGTAGGGTAATATATAACTGGAATATAGTACGTAAAGCTAACTATGCTTAATATATCTTTACTATAAGTATTGTCCAATAAGCCAGCCACCCCTTTAGTGTAGGTTAAGATTTTAGAAGAGGAGGATTACAACGACAAGAAGAGGAAGAAGAAGAAGAAGAAGAAGCTAAATCCTTTGCTATAACTACTTATCGCGTTAGCCTAAATTAAGGCTCCGGTTATATTAACCTACCTATACTAACGTCCGTCCCTAGGTTGTGTAAAACCCACTATACCGCAAAATATAAGGGGTACTTTAACTTTAAGCGACCATAACTCTGTATATATGTTGAGATTTATTATAATTCTATATAAGTTATATAATAGAGCTTCTTTTAAATATTTAGGACAGCTCCCGCCTATAAATTACGTTTATATTATTGCCTTTACGCCTAATTTGTAGAGAGCCTCCTTCTATAGCGTAACAAAGTTCCTTCCCTATAGTACCGCCATTAAGCTCTTACTACTCTATAATACTTATAAACGGTTTTATTAAGCTTTAGAACCTCGCTATAATGCTAAGAAGTTTTTATTAGCCTTATACCTGCTATCGCGTATAAATTTATATAAGGCCGCTACCCTAGTTAATACTTCCGATTAAATAAACTACCAATTTTAGCTAGTGTAAAACAACCCTACACCTAACATATTCCACTACTTACCCGCCTATACTAGTTATTATTTCCACTCTATATTATATTTTTCTTCTAAATTGTATAATATAGGACGTCGTTTATAGATATATTATTGGCAATAATAGTACTAAGTCTCTATACAATACTATAGTCCTAAAGTATTAGAAGCAGCGTTTAGAACTAATTCTCTCCGCTATATAATAGAATTATGTATAGTATAAGAAGGCCTCTTTTTAATATTTAATTTTAATCTATAAAGTATATATAAACCTTAAGTAAAAGATGTTAATTTAGGGACGTCTAGATATCTGGTAAGAGATAAACCTTAAATATTACTAATTTAAGCCTCTTTTATATAATATCTTTTTGCGCTATAAATATATTCTAGACTATATTATTAACAATAAAGTAAGCTGTTATAATATAACCCTTAACTCTAAACTAAGGACCGTATAAAATACATAAAACTCTAGCTATTTAACTATTCTAAATAGGAGTCTTTATGCGGTTATTAAGGAAATAAGCGCTATAGTAATAGCTTCCTAATTTAGGGCGTTTTAAAGGGCAAGCGTATTAATATTATTTAACTGCTTTATATCGCGGAGCTATATATAGAGATATTAAAGTTAATTGCGGGTTTTTATATAAATAGGGCCCTCTTACTTTTCTAAATAGATATTATACTTAGTTCTTAGGTAATTCCGAAAGCTTATAGCAGATTTTAGGTAATATACTATATAAGCCTTATTCTCTTATAGTATATATCCTTATCTTCGTCCGGAGCCTAAGTATATATCTATAGGTTAGAATTCTTCTTTTACTAGCGGTTTAACGACTCTTCTATATTAGGGGAGTCTAATATAGGTATAAAAAGTAACAAGTCTGCTTTAGAAGCTATAATATTTAATAATTTATCCGTACGATATTAAAGGTTTTTTTTTAAAGGGTGCCAAGAAGATCTGTAAATATTATAAATATAGCCAGTATTCGCCAGTATTCGCCAATATTAATTAGTAACAATGTTGGTCAATCTGATCGGCCAATATTGAAATTAAAAACCACACTGGACGACAATGCTGACGACAATTTGTAATTATTACTCCTGTCGACCGGAATACCAAAGAATGAGGACTCTGTCTATTGAATGTAGCTCTAGGGCCTCTATACATACATGGGGAAGATGTAGGCAATAGGAAAAAAAAGGGGGGAGGGGGGTGGCAATAGAAACAAGGGGTAGGTGACTGGCACCAAAATGACCGATCCCATTGGCAGCACCAATCAGGACAATATATAGCCTCAAATTCCGGTCGACAGAAAGACATTCTTGT
>Ga0307515_10010108_pt1 | contig 18132 bp, 13 predicted proteins | sample 17_EM_MG_FD_194513 | JGI IMG/M metagenome (GOLD analysis project Ga0307515, IMG submission 194513) | Populus trichocarpa ectomycorrhiza microbial communities from riparian zone in the Pacific Northwest, United States - 17_EM | ecosystem: Host-associated > Plants > Roots > Unclassified | place... | reverse complement strand
GTCCCCCCACCCTCCCGCCTGAGTCCCTTAACTTCCCTCAACACATCGCGAAATCCCTCCTCCAGCGTCGTCATCCGCGCCAACATAATCCGGCTCACCATCCCCACATCCTCATCCGCCGCAGCCCGGCGCGCCGCCGTAGCAGCCGCGAGTTCGAGCTGCGTGTTGAAGCTGGCCGGAAAAGCCAGCGCGTCGGGCCCGTGGCGATTGTCGCCGAGGTCGGAGGCGAGGTCGAGGGCGCGGGCGTTGAAGGAGCGGGTGCGGGAGCGGGAGCGGCGCTGGGGGATGGCTGTTGGGAGGGCGGTGAAGCCTGCAGCCGAGGCCGAGGGCCCGGCGAGCGCGAGGATGGCGGAGAGGTTCGGGTGCATGGGGTGCAGAGCGCGCGGGGGCAGGATGGGGCGCGCGCGCTTCGGCGTGCGGCGGCCGGTGGGCGTGGCGGTGCCGTTGTAGGGTGTGGTGCCGCTGTGGGTTGGGGGCGAGCGCTTGGTGGGCGAGGGCGCGCGCGAGGGGTGCGCACTAGGTTGGGTGGGGCTGAAGACCACGGTGTTGGTGGAGAGGTTGCGGCTGTGGGCGCGTTTGGGATGGCTTGGGCGGGGCGGGTGGAGAGGGGAGGACTGGGGTTGGCGGGCGAGTGCTGTTGAGGAGAGCGAGCCGGGGATTGTTGGGGTGTGCGGTTTTGCGGTTAGAGGCGTGCGGAGGTATTTTTCTTCGTCGGAGGAGGATGAAGAGTGGTAGGATGGGCGGGGGAGGTTCTCCTTGTGCGAGTCGTGGTCCGTTTCTGCTACAGCGCGGTCTAGCGTTCCCCGGTCGTCTTCGTCGTTTGTGACGAGCTCGTCATCGCCATCAGCGTCGGTCTGTTGGGGTAGGTCGTCCATGCTCATGTCGGGGAAGTCTTCTTCTTCCTGGATCGGCTGAGGTTTTGCGTGCGTAAAGGAGATTAGTTCTTCAGGGTCTGAAGCAACCGATCTTGTTCCAGAAATCTGCCTGCGTTTGTTGAAAAACCTCTGGGAGGTGACAGCGCTTCTCATTTTCGGTCGGCGGGATTCTAGTTGGTCCAATACAGATCGAGGTTGTTCCAATGGTGGAGAAGCGCCTCCGTCGTGTCCCATACCCTGCATCCAGTCGCGAACAATGTTACTCGATTTCCTTTTACCACTTCCTGTCTCTACGTTCACCTGGCTGCTATTAGGATCCTTGAAAGGTCTCCTAAACACCTCTTCTAATGCGCGATCCTTCCGGAAGGTGGTGATGGACGGCTCGCGGAGACGGGTGCCGGGGCTGAAAAGATCTCCAGGACCCCGAATACTAAATGCAGGCATCTTTGCTGGAGTCCGGCCGCGCTGTTCTACCAAATCTGTAGGACCATACGCGAAGTTCGATAGCACGACGCGCTCATAGAAAAATATCGAAAATAGGATTGGCATATGCGTGATCTTGATAATCGTCCGATTCAGCTTGACGAAGCGACAGAAAGGCATGAAGAATCTCAGCGGGATGAGCAGCCACCCAATGATGTTCGTTGGCGCAATGTATGAGAACAGTGCATCAGACTTGACCATCGAGATGGTGTTGACCGCGAATAGGAATTGATGCTCTTCATTGGCGTTCTGAACGATGGCCATGAACGAATTTGTAAGAACCTGCTAGGCGTTAGTGCTGGAAGGGGATATCCTACTTCGAGTGAGTGGCATCTATGAAAACAGATCCCCATGCAAGCCAAATAGCTAGGGTAGGGTGACGAACTGAAAGACACGGACGTAAAATCACTGACGAGGGGAAAGCTTTAACTCACAGTAATCAGAATTGTCACAATGAGGAAATGACAGATGAACAAAAACAAAGTCAGGATTGCTTTGCCTAACATATTGTAATCGTCCCACACCTCCCATGCAGCCGGAGTGAATCTAAATTTAATTAGCACAAGCCTTGTAAAAACCAAAGTGCAAAATTACCCCATGAGCATCTGAAAGAGAGCGTAAGCAGCACCCGCAGCATTCAAGTGTACGCTAAAGGACAGCGTGAATGCTACAAAAAAGCCACTGCAGGCTATGATAATTAAGACAAGGATGGCGACTAGGTCCATTGCCATCATCCTAAATGCTATGAGTAGCTGTGAGAAGTAGCGGTAATGATCGAGTACTGAAAAGAGTCGTGGAAATAGTAGGACCGCAGTGGAGGCCAGAACGTCGTAAGCCATGCTAGCGATTTTATGCTTTTCAACATCCGGCATGAGAATACCGTAGAGGCGGAGCACATAGTACGTCACGAATAGTAGCAGGATACCTAAATCAAAGGCATTCCAGACACTCATGATATATAGGCCAAAACCCTGCTCAGTGAAGCCAACAATCTCGTCCTGGTTATTTATAAGTTAGAAGTTCAGAAGAATAGACTTCGATCCCAAGGTCTTTGAGCTTACAAGCATGAATCCAGCGCTCCAAAACCAAAAGACAACTTCCAATGCCGTGATATCCAAAGATTTCTGGAGAAGCACGGCCAGGAAAAGCCCAAGCATAATTGCAAACGTACAAGTAGAGAATAGTTGCCTATAGCGCGGAACACGAAGGCGGGATAACTTGAACAGTGACGCGTCGTGAGGATCATACAACGTGACGGAACGTCTCATTGTATGCTCGACATAGTTTTGAGTTGTCTCTTTCTTTCCTGATTGCGGTCTTTGGGAAGGTCCCAGTCCTGGGGAGACTTCCGCAGGAAAGGTGCCATAGCCTCGTGTTTGGGTAAATTGCTTTAGAGCGGGTTTTCTATGTAAGTTATCAGCAGCAGAGTGGAATACTATTGTGCCAGCCCAAATGGCCTCCAGCTGTTGAACAACGAGCGGGTGCGCGAGAAATTTCTTTGCTTGAGCACGAATGGCAATCTCTACTGTGGATATACGAGCGGCACGGGAACCGAATTTGGGAGCGCCTGCTCCAGGCGTAATTGTCCCCGTAGTGGGCGGCGTCAGGCCCTGTAGAGGATCGAAATCGTACGATAGCGCATCAATCAGCTCTCTGGTGGAAAACTCTTTAAGCAGCCGCATAGCTAATAGCTCGCATATCATAGCCCTTGACCGGCTAACTCCCACATTCCCAGGATTTGTCTGGCCCTCCTTCTGGAACTGTAAACAGTTTGCTATTAATGCGTAGAGTGTAGCGCGAGAGAAGAGCGAGGACCGTATCTGCTGCTGAATAGGCTTGACGAGGAATTGTGAGACTTGTGGGGATCGAAGCTGATCCCACGACAGGGTGGTTTCACATCTCTGAATGACAAGGATTCGTATTGAATGGGTGGTGCTGTAGATGGGAAGTCGATCTGACAGTGATCATCGTCAGCGTAAACAACTGGGAATAATGGGAAAACAATGAGATACCAAGGAACTCTGAGAAGACTGGAAGCAAGGGACCTTCTCGGTTCCCATCATCGTCTTCAGCATCGTTATCCTCGTCCTCCTCGCCAGCAGAGTGCTCTGCGTCGTCGGCGAAGTCGTCGCCATCGCCAGAGTCGGACGCGCTGTAATTTTCATCTGCACCTGTCCGGGCGCGATTAAAAGCTGAGAAGAAGGGCGAACGTTCAGACCCTCTTCGGCCTCTCTGACGACGTAGGAGTGACGTAAACATGTCCTCCGCTGTCTGTCTACCTCCGGCTGAAAGCTCCCTACAGCCCATCGAAATTTGTTAGCAGAGGCAGTGTGCGAGGCAGGAAATTGGCCGCGCTGAGAGAAGACGGGCGACGGTGAGATTTGATAAGAACATACTCAAGACATACCGAGATAGCTATTCAGTCAGGTAATACACCACACCGCTTCCCCAGACTGCTGAACGAGAATGATCATGAGCTCCTTCGGCCTTCTTATCTTCCCATCCTTCCCCACGATTTCGGTTCGCAGGCCAATAACAACAGGCGGCCCGAGCACGACTGCATCGCTCATGCAGATCTCGACATCCCGTCTGGTCAGCCACAATCGCGGCGTGCATGACAGGTGGACAATTGGAGAATTTTCATGCAAGAACGGTTTGACGGTTTTGATACAGATTGCCACTTGTAGCCTAGGGGCGCCTTGCTTTGCAGACCGCCGTTGCGGCAACCGTCGAATCTCACACTCGGACGGTCGCAAGCATCTGGTGTCGCTAACTGCCCGCATTCATTAGCTATACCAACCACCTACAGGACAATACGTACTATGCTTTCTCCGTCAAGCATTGGATGTCTGGTATCGAAACAATCGCTATTTAACTTCTAGCGCGACGGCTTTCTTGACCTCGTATTCCGAAAGTGACGGTCCGATCAGCCCCTATTGTGTAAACTTACCATACTACATTTATTTCGTAGGATTCGCACCGCCATGAAAGTCGATGGTTGCCTCAACTCTTCATTACTACCTAATTAATGTGGGTGACCTGCCGTATCTATCTTCCTAGGGATCTTGCTGCAATTACTATGCTGAAGGGTAACACAGCTTTTGCCCGTAATCCTCAGCTGATCTGCACTAGGCCAAATCTAATCGCTCAGTATTTTCCCTGAGCCGCCGAAGCCCTTCCTTGAAGACTGGGGCCGGGAACCACAGCTGGGCCGTGGCCTCGCTTGTGCATCCCACCTGCGTCTTGCCCTCCCACCAGGCCCCGCCCTAGCGAATCAACGCTAGTAGTTTGGAGATTTTTCTGCTGGTGAGAAACTGCATTTTCAGCTCCACCGTGGGAAATAACACTCGCTCGACACGCTCCTTTTTCCTTTGAGCTGAAGGCTCTAGAAGCCCCTCCAGCACCTGTTCTTCACTTCACATACCATGGCTAATACCAACCACGAGAGCCTCTCAATGGCTCTTGAGTTGCAAGACGGCTATGTTTGCCATGGCCAAAGTTTTGGTGCTCACAAGAGCATTGCTGGTGAACTCGTCTTCCAGACAGGCATGGTAGGCTACCCCGAATCTATAACCGACCCTTCATACCGGGGACAGATTCTCGTCATTACATTCCCTTTGGTGGGCAACTATGGCGTTCCATCTAGAGGAGAGAGAGATAAACTCCTCACTGACCTTCCGGCCTACTTTGAAGCAGAAGAAATCCACATCGCTGGTCTCGTGGTCGCTTCATATTCTGGAGAAGACTACTCTCACCACTTGGCTGCTTCTTCGCTAGGAAAATGGCTGAAAGAACAAGGTGTCCCCGCCATTACCGGTGTCGACACCAGGGCCTTGACCAAGCGAATTCGAGAAGAAGGTAGCATGCTTGGGCGATTGTTACTGAGAAAGTCGCCAGCAACTCGACTTACAAACGGAGAGGTCGACACGAAATCGTTAACGAATGGCACCGTAGCAGAAGACTGGAGGGAGGAATATGAAGAGACTCCTTGGGTTGACCCAAATGTGGAAAACCTAGTGGCAGAAGGTCAATTCGTATTGCGAAACTTTTCTTTAACTACTTATTCTAACACCTCAAATAGTGTCAATCAAAGCTCCCAAAATATACTCCCCCGAAAAGTCTACGGCGCTTCATCATCCCTCAGGGCGTCCTGTCCGAGTAGTCTGTGTTGATGTTGGCTTGAAATATAATCAGCTAAGGTGCTTGGTCAAGAGAGGAGTGGAGGTAGAAGTAGTTCCCTGGGACTATGACTTCCGAAAGCTCGCTGGCAAGGAGTATGACGGCCTCTTTATCTCAAATGGCCCAGGTGACCCTGCGATGATGGGCGCCACAGTGAAGCATATCGCTGCTGCCATGGAAGAAGCGGCTACTCCCATATTCGGCATTTGCCTTGGTCATCAGCTACTGGCTCGAGCTGCTGGAGCAGAAACTTTGAAAATGAAGTTCGGTAACCGAGGGCACAACATTCCATGTACCAGTTTACTCTCCGGGAGATGTCACATAACTTCCCAGAACCATGGATATGCTGTTGATGCTAAAACCCTGCCCAAGGACTGGGAAGAGCTCTTTGTCAATGCCAATGACGGGAGCAATGAGGGCATTCGTCACACTAGCAGACCTTACTTCAGTGTTCAGTTCCACCCTGAACACACACCCGGACCAAGGGATACAGAGTATCTTTTTGACGTCTTCATTAACACCATCAAGAAGACTATGCAATCTTCTGAGGCTCTTTCACGGCCTGTTTCCTTCCCCGGCGGAGACGTAAATGAGAATAAGAAACTACATCCAAAAGTTAAAGTTGAGAAAGTTCTTGTCCTTGGAAGTGGAGGCTTGAGTATTGGACAAGCTGGTGAATTTGATTATTCTGGAAGTCAGGCAATCAAGGCCTTGAAAGAGGAAGGGATTTACACCATACTAATTAATCCTAATATCGCAACTATCCAAACATCAAAGGGCCTGGCGGACAAGGTTTACTTCCTTCCGGTAACCGCGGAGTTTGTCCGAAAAGTCATTCAGAAAGAACGACCAGACGGCATCTATGTAACCTTCGGAGGACAAACAGCCCTTCAGGTTGGTATTCAGCTGAAGGACGAGTTTGATGAACTTGGGGTGAAAGTCCTCGGAACACCAATTGAGACGATCATCACGACTGAAGATCGAGAGCTCTTCGCTCGAAGCATGGAATCAATTGGCGAAAAGTGTGCAAAGTCCGCCTCCGCTAGCTCTGTCGATGAGGCAATGCGAGTCGTGAAAGACATTGGCTTTCCAGTCATCGTTCGCGCAGCTTACGCTCTCGGTGGGCTGGGAAGTGGTTTCGCGGAAGACGAATCACAACTCCTTGACCTGTGCAATAAAGCGTTTGCAGCCAGCCCACAAGTGTTGATCGAAAGGAGCATGAAAGGCTGGAAAGAGATTGAATATGAGGTCGTTCGCGACGTTCGCGACAACTGCATAACAGTTTGTAATATGGAGAACTTTGATCCCTTGGGCATTCATACTGGCGACTCCATTGTTGTCGCCCCTTCTCAAACTCTCTCCGATGAGGACTACAACATGCTCCGAACCACAGCTGTCAATGTCATACGACATCTCGGCGTTGTCGGAGAATGCAATATTCAGTATGCTCTAAATCCCTTTTCCAGGGAATATTGTATCATCGAGGTCAACGCCCGTCTATCGCGTTCTTCAGCCCTCGCTTCGAAAGCTACTGGCTACCCACTAGCTTTTATTGCTGCCAAGTTAGGCTTGGGGATCCCTTTGAACGAGATTTCCAACTCTGTTACCAAGGTCACGTGTGCTTGCTTCGAACCATCTCTTGACTATGTCGTTGTCAAAATACCGCGCTGGGATCTTAAAAAGTTTACTCGAGTATCTACCCTTCTTGGCTCATCAATGAAGAGTGTTGGTGAGGTTATGAGCATTGGTAGAACATTTGAGGAGGCCATACAGAAGGCAATCCGTGCCGTTGACTTGAACAATCTTGGCTTCAACGACACAAGCGCTCTTATGTCAATTGATCAAGAGCTACAAACTCCTTCAGATCAGAGGCTGTTTGCCATTGCAAATGCTATGCACGCTGGGTACACTGTCGATAAGATCTGGGAAATGACCAAAATCGACAAGTGGTTCCTTAACAGACTGAAAGGTCTAAGTGACTTTGCAAAGCTTATGAGCACGTACAATACGATTACGATCACGAAGCCGCTTATGAGGCAAGCGAAACAATTAGGCTTTTCTGACCGCCAGTTAGCTAGATTCTGGAGCTCTAATGAGCTTGCTGTACGACGAGCCAGAGTTGATGCTGGTATTGTTCCAGTGGTTAGGCAGATTGACACTGTTGCAGCCGAATTCCCAGCTTTTACGAACTACCTATACTTGACCTACAACGGTACCGAACATGACATCGCTTTTACTGACAAAGGTGTTATGGTTCTTGGGTCTGGCGTGTATCGTATTGGTTCTTCGGTCGAGTTCGACTGGTGTTCCGTCAGAGCTATCAGAACCCTCCGTGAACAGGGTTTCAAGACTGTGATGGTCAACTACAATCCGGAGACGGTCAGTACGGATTACGATGAAGCAGACAGGCTCTACTTCGAGAACATCACCCTGGAAACAGTACTTGACATTTACACAATGGAAAATGCGAGTGGCGTTATTCTTTCCATGGGTGGACAAACTCCGAATAACATTGCTCTTCCTTTACATCGTCTCAATGTTAAAATCCTTGGAACTTCTCCGGAGATGATCGATACTGCCGAAAATCGATACAAGTTCTCTCGAATGTTGGATCGAATCTCCGTCGATCAGCCTGCTTGGAAGGAGCTTACGAGCATCGAAGAAGCCACCGAATTTTGCGAGAAGGTATCCTATCCAGTGCTTGTCCGACCATCGTATGTCCTCTCGGGTGCGGCTATGAACACGGTATACTCGAGGGATGACCTGGCCAATTACCTTGCACAAGCTGTCGATGTGTCTCGCGAACACCCAGTTGTCATCACGAAGTACATTGAAAACGCTAAGGAAATTGAAATGGATGCGGTTGCACGAAATGGTACCATGATTGGTCATTTCATCTCAGAGCATGTTGAAAATGCTGGTGTTCATTCTGGAGATGCCACTTTGATTCTACCACCCCAAGATTTGGATCCTGAAACTGTCCGAAGAATCGAAGATGCCACACGTAAAATTGGCAATGCTTTGAACATCACAGGCCCGTTCAACATCCAGTTTATTGCCAAGGATAACGAAATCAAAGTCATCGAATGCAACGTTCGGGCCTCTCGATCTTTCCCTTTCGTCTCAAAAGTCATGGGCGTGGACTTGATTGAGATGGCTACTAAAGCTATGGCTGGCTTAACCCTGGTTGAGTACCCCCCCGTCAACATTCCGGCAGACTATGTCGGAGTCAAGGTACCGCAATTCTCGTTCTCCAGACTTTCGGGTGCCGATCCTGTCCTTGGTGTCGAGATGGCTTCTACCGGCGAGGTTGCTTGCTTTGGTCGTACGAAGTATGAAGCATACATCAAAGCTCTTATATCCACGGGATTCAAACTTCCAAGAAAGAACATACTTCTATCCATTGGATCTTTCAAAGACAAATTGGAAATGCTTCCTTCCATCGAGCGCCTCCACAAAATGGGTTATAACCTGTTCGCGACTGCTGGTACTGCCGATTACGTCCGAGAACATGGCATCCCAGTTAAGTTCTTAGAAATTCTTGGTAGCCATTACCAAGATGACGATCAGAAGTCAAAGTACTCATTGACGCAGCATCTATCAAACAATCTCATTGACCTGTACATCAATCTGCCTTCTAACAACCGATACCGGAGGCCTGCGAACTACATGAGCAGAGGCTACCAGACAAGGCGAATGGCGGTAGATTACCAGACACCGCTTGTCACTAACGTTAAAAATGCAAAGATGCTAATTGAGGCGCTTGCTCGACATTACGACTTAGAGATCAGCAAAGTAGATTACCAGACCTTTGTTAGAGCCCCTGGAGCGCACGAGGATGAGAATGTGATGCGGTTGCTCCCAGGGCTCAGCACGTCACCTTCTCTAGCACAACTTCTAGCGAAGTCCCCGTTCAAGCGCAAAGATATCATCTCTGTGAAGCAGTTCAACCGTACCGATCTCCATCTTTTATTCACGGTTGCCCAAGAAATGCGGGTCGGTGCCCAACGCGATGGCTGCTTGGACGTCCTCAAGGGCCAGGTTCTCTGCACGATTTTCTTTGAGTCCTCAACCCGGACCTCCGCCTCCTTCGATGCGGCTATGAAGCGTCTCGGTGGTCAAACTGTCGTCGTCAATGAAGTTGCCTCCAGCACCAACAAAGGCGAGTCTCTTGCTGACACTATCCGCACGCTTGGCTGCTATGGAGATGCCATCGTGCTGCGCCACCCATCCGAGGATTCGGCGGACATAGCTGCTAAATTCTCCAATGTGCCCATCATCAACGCGGGCAACGGGAGTCGCGAGCATCCTACACAGGCTTTCTTAGATCTCTTTACCATCCGTGAGGAACTCGGTACCGTCAACGGCCTCGCAATCACGTTCGTCGGCGATCTCAAGTACGGCCGCACCGTGCACTCTCTCTGTGAGTTGCTGAAGCACTACCACGTCAGCATTCAGCTCGTCTCTCCTTCTACGCTTGCGCTTCCCGAAAGCGTACGCGAGGGCCTCAAAAAGCGCGGCCAGCTGCTCCTCGAAAGTACTGAGCTCACCCCTGAGATCGTCGGCCGCAGTGACGTGCTGTACTGCACCCGCGTGCAGAAAGAGCGCTTCCCAGACCTCGCGCACTACGAGGCTGTTAAAGACGCTTTCATCATCGACAACAGTGTCATGAAGCATGCCAAGACAAATATGGTCGTTATGCATCCACTACCGCGGAACAGTGAGATCCACGAGGAGGTCGATTTTGACCCGCGGGCGGCGTATTTCAGACAGGTGAGTCTACCCATTTCTCCAGCAATTGCGCCATATCGCTAATCGTGAAGTATAGATGCGATATGGACTTTACTGCCGGATGGCCTTGTTAGCACTTGTTATGGCACCTTGATTCTCTCTTGCGAAAAAGTTTTCCTTGGTTACTTGCGTTTTCCGGGCTTTAAGTTAGTCTTTTCCACCAAATTGAATCCGACCGAGTACCGGCGTATAAGGGCACTCAATTTCGGTTTATATCAGATTGAAACATGGCATCCCCTCACTAGGACGTAGGCATCTTAGACTAGAACTTAAAATCACTTGGGAGCATCTGCATCGGAGTTCGGGGTGGGCATTAGCATTATTTCTTGGCATAAATGTACCGCATTTTCAGGCGTGGGGGGAGGTTCTTTCAGTTTGACTTTTTGCATAATTTTGGGGGAAAGGCTGGCGAATTTCTTGGTTTGCCTTTTGTTTTTGCATTCTAGCGATTTGATTGGCTGTTGGACTATTGGTAGATGTATACATAAAGGCTATTTTGTTTCTTGAATGGAATGGACCCGGGACGCCCCTTGCAGTTAACGCCGCGGGGAAAAAGTGACGTTCTCCTTTGACCCAAAAACAGATGTCCGGCTTAATTATGAATACACCTCGACCAGCCTGTAGGACAGTTAGCAGCATGCCCCCGCTACCCCTGCACCTAGATACCTGAGAAGCACTCACCCGGAAGCCCACATCCAGATCCAATAAGCAAATACATCAAAAACAGCACCACAACCACCAACAGGGCCATTAGCCTAACATTCTTCCACCACATCTGCCTCCTCAGCCCCCGACTCCTCACCCTAAAGTCGCCCGCCGAGCCGCCGAGCCGATCCGTCTTATCAACCAGCAAATCGATGCGCTCCCCGCGCTCGAGCACCCTCTCGATATTCTCCGTCATGATCTCGCGCACGCCCGCAATCTCGCTCTGCACATTCCGCAGCGCATCCTGCTTGCCGGCCTCCGTCGTCCCCTGCGCCACCATCAGCTGCTTCAGCCGCGCATTGAACGCCGCGCAGCCGTATCCCGGCAGCGCCGCGAAGTCCGTCTCGGACGGGGGGAACTGCGCCAGGAAGGCGTTCTTGATCGTCACCAGGAACCCGAACGGGATCCGTCGTCCCAGATCCGATTGCGCGATCACGAGGTAGGTCAGCCCGCCGGCGGAGGGCGTCGAGGGGTGCTCGGAGGGGGCGGAGGCGATGTAGTGGATGAAGTGGGCGCCGTGGGTGTAGGTGAGCTTTTGGGGCTCGGCGTGCGAGATTTTGGGCAGGATGAGGGAGGCGAGGGAGGAGGTTTGCGAGGAGGCGGAGGCGGTGTGCTCGGTTAGGATTGTGCTGTTGTATGCGATGCAGGAGCTGTTTGCGGGATGTTAGGTGTGGAATTGGGGGAGAGGGTTGGAGGGCAGGCGGGCTTACTAGAGCAGTGGAGTTGGGGGGGTTGACGAGGAGGCCATGTTGGCGGTTGGCTGTGGAGAGCGTTTCTGGCGTGCGGATCTGGATTGTGGGCGGATTGCTGCTGGGTAGGTTGCGGGGTTGTTCATTTGAGGGAGTGGTTGGTGATGGTTCTGTGGTTTGTGAGCCGTTTGGCTTCGGGAAGGCAAGCTTTCGACGTCACTTTCGTTTACAGTCGCTTCGGAAAAGGATGGGTTTATGTCAGAAACCATAATTAAGTACAGAAATTTACTGAATCCTCACCTATTTGAACCACTTTTCTGTACCCGCGCATAACACCACCTATTGCCTTATTATTATCTTCTATTTAAAGCTATAGGTAAACCCGCCTAGTTAACCGAATAGAAGTTAATTATATAAGCTCTAATTAACCTCGGCTGCGATAACTTCTATATAGAAGTTAAGACCCGCGTTCCTCTATCTATTCTTTAACGCTAAAGGGTAAATTTAAAAAGGTATGGCTAGATTAATCCACTAATTAGGGGAAATGGTAGGCCACTACTGCTTATAGATAAAGCTCTAGATATATAACGTTAAGTGGTGATATTAATATTAATTTTACTAATAAACGCATACTAATTAGGGCCTCCTTAAATACCTTATATATAGCCTAGACACCTATTTTAAAGAAATACTCTGGTTTCTATATAACGAATATAATATAATAGTAGTATAAAGTATACTATTGGCTAGATTAAAGCAAAGAAAATAGAGTAAAAAGGTTATAAGGATAATTACGCAATAGCGTAACCTAGGCCTAAGGGACAACTGGATTATTTAAATCTATAGCTATAGACGTAATTAGTTTATCTTTATTAATAAATTAGCTTATAATAAGAAGATAATAAATAGGAAGTATAGATGGGCGCTAATTAATGAGCCTACTAAAGGAATATTAGAATTAAAGAGATCTAAAAGATAGAGCTTACTGCCAGCGTATACCTATTAGGGCTATATACCTAGCTAGTTAATATACTAGGGCGCTATTAACGGACTAATATTTATTAAGTGGATAAAGAATGAGGTTTTTACTTATATATAGCTTTATTTACAGCCTTATTTAGTTCTAGTAATAGATAATATATTAATCTATTATAATAAGGTATATAGTGTCTATAAAGGATAGGTGTTTAATACTATTGCTTACTTAAACCTAGGAAGTTTAACGCCTCTATAATACTGCTGGTGTTAGGCTTAAATATCTTCCTCTTTATTTACCCGATTTTAATCTAATTAAAGCTTCTTTCTATAACTTAAAGCAGTAGCTGCGTGCTTATTAATTTAAAGCTAATCTATAAAATAACTTTAGTAACTTTTTAAGCCACGCGGTTAAGTAATAAGGGTTTAATAAGAGGGTAAAAGGCCATTTCTTATGGGTAGGAATTAAGAGGTAGTATAAAAAGGATAAGGTTTGGTTTTTTGTAATATATCTATATAGGGTGCTTGCCAATTAAGACGTTAAGTAAGGCCTCTACTATAGTATTAGAACGTCACTAATCCGTTCTAAAGTCTTTTAAGTAGTTTACTATACGATTAATAAGCCTATATATTAAACTAATCCTATATAGCTTTATATGGCCTATACTACTATTAAGTAGCGCGTACTTAAGTAACTTAAAGTTATAATCCTCCTTAATTAAAATTAACTCCGCTTTAGTAAAGGCGTTAGTAATAACTAGGTAATAGCTTTATAGCTATTTAGTAAAGGCACTAAGCTTACTATTTAATTGTTTAATATCGCTACGGGCGGGGCTACTAGGTAGTAGGCTTATAGGTATAGTTAGGGGTAGATAGTAATAGGTGGGCGTTTTAGAGGATAAAGCTGGAACTAATGGAGCGCTTTATAATAACGGCACTAATAAGGATCTTATATTTGGTATAGGGTCCACTATAAAATAACTATTAGCGATAGTTAATTGTACGGAAGGAGGCATTGCCGCCTATATAGTATTCTGCACCTATTATAGCATCTACTAGTTCTACTACTATATTTAGTTTATTAAAATTATTACTGCTACTAATTAGTCTTACTGCGGAATAGGATTAGCTAGTAATTATATAACTATAGTATAAGCCTTTCCTTATTGCCGCCGTTATCTTAAGGGGGAGCTAATTAATTTGTTCGTGCTGCTAGAGTTACCTTAACGGTACTTATAGCTATTTAACTTTATATCTTTTTTATCCTCCCTATTCTATATGCGTTTACTATACCTAATCTTTAATAGTAGTAATAGATCTAGTATATTAAGCGTAGCTTTCTTCTATTTAATTACTTCCGACTAGCGCGCCTAGTAGTAAGTATATAATAGGTAGTACTTTAATTTAAATTTAAGACAGTATATAACGCCATACTTTTTATTCTTATAGTGCTATTAAAGGCAGCGATAACGTTTAAGTAGCGGGTATATATGCTTGCCTTTAACTTCTATATAGTTACGTTATTTAGCAGCCTCTTTCTATATTTTAGTAGTAGTTAATCTCTTCTTTTTGCTAATAACTTCCTTTACTATACCTTTGTGATCCTTACTAGAGGACCCTACTTTCTTACCGGCTGCTACTTTGGTTGGAAGACCTGCTGCTTAAAGCGCTGCCTTAATACGCGTATTAATAGCCGCATTAACAGCCGCAGCGATTTTAGTATCCCTGGCTTTAGTAGACGCGTTAATAGCCATAGCAGCGGTCTTATATCTAACTATAAGATTAACCCAAAAAGCCTTCCTTGCGTACTTTAATTATGTCTCTATTATTCCCTCTACTTTACGCCATTTATCTATATTATTAACTTTTTTAGGTATTATAGGATCCTTTAAACTTAATATAATAATAGTAGTTAATTAATTAAGCTAGAAAGAATAAAGGCCGTAATATTCGCTAGCTTAATGCGTATTTTCGGCAATAAACTTCTAGAATTTAAAGACTCCAAATAATGTAACGGAATCTTGTAGCAAGTACTACGGTAGGTCCTGTTAATAGGCTAGGTGTGTAGGTAATGCGTAAAGTCAACAACGTAATAACAACTGGTAGAGTGGTTGCCCAACAGATTAACTCTAATTGTATTCTAAGAATCACTATAAGGAAAGAACTATCTAGGTAGGGACTAAGGTCCTTTAAATACATAACTGTACTCTTATAAAATCCTTCTTATACATAATATACGTAAGGTATATAAGGTACGTACGTTCCGTTCGTTCTTTACGTTCCTTATATAGCACATTATATAACTTATACTACCATTCCTTATTATATAGTTTTACCGGTTCCATTCTAAACCGTATTTATATTAACTAACTAGCCTCTTCTAACTCTTCTCTAAGTAGTTATAATATTGTACTTAAAGCGTCTGTAACACTATCTCCCTCCTTCTTATCTTCGTCCTTAAAGATTCCTAACCTCTCTAAGTTATTTACTAAAGGTATAATATCCGTCTAATTAATTTAGTTAATATTATTACTTATAATACCTAAAGCCTCTTCTTCTTTATACGCGCAATAACGCGCTTATACTATTACTGCAATACTATTACTAGGTGAAATTATACTATCTCTATATTCTCGTTATGTAAAAGAGGGGTTGGTTTATATTACGCTAGTGAGTCCTTTATTCTAGTAACCCTCTTTTTATTTAGAGTATACTAAAGCGAATATTTATTTATCTTGCAACGTTCGCTCTTCCTCTAACGCTAAGTATACGCGTTTTATAACTCTTAATAGTTATTAAGTTCCCTAAGTAATTTATTATAGGGTTTTATATTTAATCTGCCGCTGTAAAGCTTAATAGTAAGTTATTGTAAGCCCTAGCTAAGCTAAAACGTTCTCGTAATACGGAATAAAAAGCCCTAGATACTTAAATTATAACGTCTACTTGTCTTCTTCGCCTTAAGAAGGTTTATAAGAAGGTTTGTTTTAAGGAGTAGAAACTTATAGAATAAGGTCTACAGGAACTTAGTAATAAAAAAACGAATTCTCTTCTAATAGCAAAGGAAATAACTCCGAGTAGTTTAGCAATCGCTCTTCCTAAGTCCCCCTTAGGTAACTTATTCTTTAGTAATCCTTCTTTAATATTACCTAACCTATTCTCTTCTAATACTCCTATACCTTTTCTATAGCGTTTTTTAAATTCTCTAATAGTTCCTAGGTAGTCTCATTATAGCCTATCCACTTAACCTCATACTATGTTTTATCGTTAACGTCCTTATAACTAATAATCTTTAAAACTTACTATTTGTCTTCCTCTTATCCTCTATACGTATCTGCTTCGTAAACTAGTAGCTTAACTTTCCTATATACTAGCTCTAGTATTATAATATGCTATATAGGGTAGATTTTTATCTTAGCTAGTAGGTTTAACTTAAATATAATTAGTAAAATCCTTTAACTAATTTTAAAAGGTCCTAGCCTAATATAGTCCAACTTCTTACTTAATTATTAACTTTTAAAATTTTTATATAGTAGCCACACTTTATCTCCCTCCTTAAGATCTAGTCCCTTAGATCTCTTAGCATTATAGTATTTCTTTATTCTTTACTATACTACCTTAGCTATTTCCGTAAGGTTCTTATAAAGATTTATTAATATCTCTATCCTTTACTTAGCTGTGCTACTTATCTTCTTTACTTAATATAGCGATAGCAATATTCTTAGCTTATATCTATAATTCGCCTTAAATAGTAACGTACCCATTCCTTCTTATAGTGTTATATTATATATAAACTATATAACTAGTAATAGTAATACCCAATTATTCTATGCGTAATTAATATAATGTTTTAAATACTGCTTTAGTATCTAATTTAATCTTTCCGTTTAACCGTCTGTCTATAGATAATATGCGGTAAAAGTTACTACTTAAACTCCTTACTCTGCTAAAAATACCTCCTAGAATACTGCTATAAATCTTAAATCCCTATCTAATATAATTTTACTTAGTGCTCTATACCTTACGAACACTTCTTTAATATAGATTCTAGCAATATCTTCTGCTAATATTTCTTCTATGTATACTATAAAGTATCCCTACTTTATAAGCTTATCTACTATTACTAAAATTGTATTATAATCTTATCCGGTAATAGGATCTCTTAACTTTAGTAACTTAATAATAAAGTCCTATAATATGACCTCCCATAGTCTCTCTAATATTTTAATAGGTTATAGCCCTCCGTATAGCTTATGCCTTATTAGTTTATTTCTTTAGCAATCTAGACACTCCTTAGTGACCTTTTTAGCTATCCTCTAGATTCTATTAATAATATACTCCTCCTAGAGTCTTAACACTAAGCCTATAGCTCTATTATGTCCTTAAGTTAGTCCTTTATAGAAATCTTCTATAAATTGCTCTGCTATACTTCTTAGGATATACTTTACTTCTTAGTTTTCGTATATATCCATTTATAAATCTTCTAGCTATACTTCTAAAATTCTTTATACCTAAAAGCTTTCTAGTAACTTATAGATTTTCTCTAACTCTTCCTAAGTTGCTATAATTTTTAGATAATTATACCTAATTAATCTATCTATATCTTTTCGCAATAAAGCCCCTAATAGCTTTTTATTATTTTATAGTTTAGCCTTTTAACTTAGAGCATCTACTCTCGTGTTATCTATACCCTTAGTATGCTAAATCTTAAAATAGTATTCTATAAGCATCTCTACCCATCTAACCTATCTTTAGTTAAGTTCCTTTATTATTAGGAATTCTATTAGGTTCTTATAATCCATCTTAACTATAAATAGTTTCTCTATACCTTATAAGAATACTCTCTATTCCTTTAGTACTATAACTATACCTAATAACTCCTTATTATAGATATTATAGTTTAGTTCCGGTGGTGTTATCTTCCAACTATAGTATGCCACTAGGTGCCATCCATCTAGATGCTTTTATATAAAGTATACCCCTAGTGCAAAGTCTAATATATTTATCTTAACAACCGTCTCTAGTCTTAGTTAATAGATCTTAAGAACTAGCTCCTAGGTAAACAACCTTTTAACTTCCTTAAACAGTTCTTATTATTCTTTTCCCCATACCTATAGTTCTTCTTTCTTTATTAACCGCGTAAATGGCTTAATGTCCTTTAACCATTGCGCTATAAACCTTCTATAGTAATTGCAAAACCCTAAAAATAATCTTAACTGCGTAACGTTCTCTAGTTCTTACCAATTTACTATAACCTTAATCTTCTTTAGATCTATACTAAGTTAGCCTAGTTTAATAATAAATCTAACGAAATCTGTTTTCCTAGTAAAGAACTCGCATTTCTTAATTGCTACTAGCATCTATTCTTCTTATAGTCTCTTTAAAACCTATTTAACGTATTCCCCGTATTCTTCCTTAGTTATTAAGTAGATAATAAT
>Ga0307515_10010107_pt1 | contig 18132 bp, 20 predicted proteins | sample 17_EM_MG_FD_194513 | JGI IMG/M metagenome (GOLD analysis project Ga0307515, IMG submission 194513) | Populus trichocarpa ectomycorrhiza microbial communities from riparian zone in the Pacific Northwest, United States - 17_EM | ecosystem: Host-associated > Plants > Roots > Unclassified | place... | reverse complement strand
TCTTCCAAAGTGGTGACCTCCATAGTCGCTCCCAGCAGCCACTGCATTCCTCATTCGTTGAGAGAATGTCAGAACAACCTCTTGCATGCTTGGAGTTGTCCTTCATATGCGGTATACCGATAAGTTTTGGAGGAGGAAATGACCTCACCGCACTCCACGAGGCCGCTTGCGACATACGTGGGTATCCTCGGCGGAGCATTTGCTGCCACCGATGCACTGTCGCCATCTCGTGGCCTTCGTGCTGCACTCTCGTCATTATGTGACCTTCGTGCTTGTAGAGATTAGACGACCTGCAGTTGCCAAGTCGACCTCCGAATTACGGGATATACATAGCCCCAGATATTATGTTACATCTGCATAGAGGGGCTCTTTATAAGTGTGGCCACCACCTCCGATCTGAGACCGGAAATCAATCATTCAGCTTATTAGGTTCGTCAACCCAAACGGCTGCAGCACATCGAGTTCGTCAACCGCGGCTGTGTTTACAGTAGAGAAGTCCTTGGCCGGAACGACAACTACCTCCAGTTGGATGACCGGGAGTCTCTGAGTATATAGCAGTACTTCATGAGAATTGCCAGCTCCTCCGGTAAGATGACCGGGAGTATATAAGCAGGATCGTGCAGTCATTCCAAAGAACGATCAGCAACTCCGGTAAGACGACCGGGTCTTCATGAGCACTTTGTGGCCCTCCATAACTATGGTCAGCTCCTCTTCAATAGGCTTTAACTTTTTGTCTCTTCGGTAAGCGTGTCGAAGGTTTGCAATCCTAAGTGGACCTCATTGTGGAAGGTAACTTTGTTGCCTCGTATATCGTCTCTTGATTTCTCTGGACTTTGCCGTGAATTGACGCGTTTAGGGTACGGCAATCATGTAGACTTCGACAATGGGTGCTCAATGTAGCTGTCGGTATTTGAACTCGTCTCAATCGACCGTGAATTGACGCGTTTAGGGGTACAGGGATCGTATAGATTTTCCTCCATCATCTTTCGCATGATCGCGATCTCGGATTGCATGGTAGGTTCGGGCTCGCTCGGGTCGTCGCCCTGACAGTCGTCCAGACAGTCGCTCAGGTCGTCTTCCCTGTCGGCAGTGTTTTCTTCATCGTCGTGATCACTCTCGTCGTAGATTTCATCCTCCTGAAGTACGGAGACTCATCAGGTGAGAATAGGGGTTACTTGGCCAAGAGGAGATCGTAGGTTTTCCGTGCTCGAACATGTACTAGCCAAGCGCAATTGATCTCTGGCAGCTTTCTTAGGAGGCGTAGTAGACGATTGATGGTAAAATTGACGCGCAGGGTGTTCGTTTTCTGTCGGTTTTATCATTCTTTGACAATAGGGGTAAAACTCGTGTATCCTAGTGAGCGAAACGTATCCGATAACTGAAAAATCGAATATAATGTAAAGGACGTACGCCTAAGCTTGACCGCAGACGTATGGTGTAGTTGTATACGGTTGCACACGAGAGCGAGTGAGTATATATGGAGAGTATAGTGGTAAGATATTCGATAGTAGTATCTGTAGAGTACTAAGTACTATGCCAAAAAACTCCCATTTATCGATATGACTGCAGTGCCACATTTACCCGAGTGCAGCATGACTTTTAGAGTTCAGTGAGAGTAACATATTACTAAACTTAACATTTCAATTAGTGGGGAATAGTTCAGAATATAACAGTAATGCAGGATACCAGCAAATTTGACATTGTAAACAATTACACATTCATTTGAATGGGGTAATATTGGTGAATTGAACAGTATGGAATATTTGCCTGAATATGGCATGTATTCTACATTCTCACTACATTACTGCAAGAGTAATAAACATGGGTACCTACATAGAGCCCTAATAAAACATAGTAGCAATACACCACATGGTACAGTAGTTACCAAGCTGTACTTATACTCAAGAGTATCAGTTTAAGACTTATTATAATGGGTTATGAAAATGATTGGTGCAGTTAAAATAGTCACTGGGAAAAATGACCATGCACAATGCACAGCTCATAGAAAAGCTGCTTCTGAGAGCGTAATCCATACCATATTTGATATGTGGCACTATATAGTTCAATAAATCAGCACAATAACTAGATTACAATGATATGCATGCATGCAATTATGTACACTTGATACTATAAATTATACTGCATACAACAACTTCAAACGATTCTGCATTATTATACCATCCCAAGTACATTCTGAAGTACAGATGTATTTTTACCGGATTTTACACTCCTAGCCAGATTGACCAAACACTTTCAAGTAAGCTCTCAAGATACTCCCAAGTACAGCTTTAAGCATATTCCCCTGTCTAACCTCTATGTATGCTTTCAAGGGTACTGTTACTGGGGTGCTTCCACCTAAGTAACTATACATTTATGTGTAACGGCGACACGTGACCCGAGGCCGGGTAAGCGCCAGTGTATATAGGTCGCCGCTACGGCACTTAGATCTGTCTCTTCACTACCCGGATAATCTTGATGCTAGTTGAACATTCTATACTCTAGTTACCCCAAGGTTATCTGAGATGGAATACTTTAAAAACGGGATGTATCTTTTAATCATTAGTTTTAATTGTTTATGGATTTAAGTATAAGAGCGAAGTGGAGCGGAGGAGCACTTTAGTTCCCGCCCCGCATACCACGTGTTTTGGCAAAACGACCAACTTGTACTGAGTCTGGGCGTCCAGTCAGCTACAGTATAACACAACTGGAACCACAAACATGGACGACAACATTGTAGGACCTCAGATTCCCCCACACATTCTTGCGAAACGGAAACGCGCCGCCGAAGAAGCAGCTAAAGCTTCCGCCACCACTAAGTCACCTGAAAACTCAGAAGATACGACAACAAAGAAGAAACGGACTGCAGGACCTGCTCCGCCGCCAGCGCCACTAGAGGAGCAACCACCAGGTAGTCCAAACGATGGTTCTGGGGATGAGAGCAGCAGTGATGACGATTTTGGGCCGTCGCTGCCCTCAGCATCCCGGACAGAAGTGAGGAATAGACTGTGCCTGCTTTTTGAGGTTTCAGCTAACGTCTATATAAGGAAGAGGAGGAGCTTGAAGCTCAACGACGGCTTGCACTGTTTCAGAGTGTACAGCAAGAGGATGCAAACGACGGCAAGCCCAAGCGCGACGAATGGATGATTGTACCACCAAAGCCTGAAGACTGGGCGGCAAAGGTGGACCCTACAAAAATCAAGAACCGAAAGTTCCAGACTGGCAAAAGAGCAAAGGCACCTCAGAAATCTGGTGGAGATAATACACTATGGACAGAGACTCCTGAGCAAAAACGGCAACGTCTAGAGGACGAGGTCATGGGACGGAAGAAACTAGCAACGCAAGGTCCTGTAGACAGTAAAGAGCTTCTTAGCACTGCCGAAGCCCAGGAGACAGCACGGAGAATCAGGGAATATAATGTAAGGCATTGAGATCTATATCCAGAATAGCTTCATGATGCTAATGGGCTGTGTAGGAGCAAAATCGAAACAAATCCCTTTACAACGAACATAAATTGCGAGCACGCATTGAGGAAGATGATCCCAGCAAAAGAACATTTAACAGAGAGAAGGATATCGCTGGAGGCCGTAAAATTAATCACCAGCAAAAGAAAGAGATGTTAAACCGAGCGGCAGACTTTGGTTCACGTTTCTCGTCAGGCAGTTATCTTTGAATTAGACTACTTCTGTCTTCCGACACTCATTGGATACGCTTAAGGTTTTTATTTGAATGGCGACTGCCGCTGCTTTGTGGTGGGTTAGCATGTTACACAAGTGAACATAGGTGTGGAGACACGGTACCCCGAAAAATAAGTTCCCATACTTCTCTCTCAAAGTTGGGCCGAACTCGCCTCCGGCTCTTTCGGGCGTGTGTTGCTCGCAAGCTCACCATATTCCGGCCGTGTAAACCCTTGTGTTTTCGAATTTCGCGTTCTCGTTTGTTATATAGTAGGGATCTTGTGTTTCGAATACATTCTCCACCGCGGGCTCCCCCATGGAATATCAGTCATGGACTTCTCAATAGATTTTATACATACGAGATTGATGCAGAGCCAAATTGAAGCGGTGACCATAGATAGTAATGTTGACGTTGACTCGTCCGTGCTGAGGTACTGAGTGAAACGAAACAAGCTCCTTGGTACGAACCTATTCAGCTATCTCAGCTCGGGAACTGGCAGATCTCGGCCTAGAACGACAGTCTTGGCACGGTGTGGTTACTCTGGAATTTCTCAGCTTTGTTATATAGTTCCTTTATTTCCTATCGAGCCATTTTCCATCAAATTGCCTCAACAATGCCGTCCGACACTCAAATCTCTTCTATCCTCCAAGGCGGTTATCACCATCCTCTCTCTCGCCAATGGCAAGCTGAACGCCAGCTCACCAAGGCCCGTTCACCCCCATTCTCTCCGCGACGCCACTAATACCCGCCTTCACAGTCCGCCCTCGTCTATCCCCTTTTCATTACTGATAACCCGAACGAAGAAACCCTTGTTCCCTCCCTTCCTGGCCAATGCCGTCGCGGCATTAACAAGCTCATCCCCTTCCTCGAGCCCCTCGTTGCACTTGGCCTTCGCTCCGTAATCCTCTTCGGCGTTCCACTTGCTCCCACCGCTAAAGACCCTGTCGGCTCGCAAGCTTCTGCCGCAGATGGCCCCGTAGTCCTCGCAATCAAGGCAATCAAGAAGGCCTTCCCCCAGATATTTGTCATGACCGATGTGTGCCTTTGCGAATACACTTCCCATGGCCATTGCGGTATTCTCAATGATGACGGAACACTGAACCAGGAGAAGAGCTGCAAGCGGATCGCAGAAACGGCAGTGGACTATGCTTTGGCGGGTGCGGACTCAGTGGCGCCGAGCGATATGAACGACGGCCGTGTCCTCGCAATCAAGCAGGGCCTCATTGAAGCTGGGGTCGCACACAAAACTATGCTCATCTCCTACGCGGCTAAGTTCAGCGGATGTCTCTACGGCCCGTTCCGAGACGCGGCTGGCTCAGCACCGTCGTTCGGCGACCGGAAGTGTTACCAGCTCCCCGCAACGGCGAAGGGGTTGGCGAGGCGCGCAATTCAGAGAGATTTAAGGGAGGGCGCGGATGGGATTATGGTTAAGCCTGCCGGGTGGTTTTTAGACGTGGTTAGTGATGCGAAGGAGATTGCGAGGGACGTGCCAATTAGCTGTTATCAAGTGAGCGGTGAGTTTGCCATGATACATGCGGCGGCAGAGAAGGGGGTGTTTGATTTGAAGCAGGCGGCGATGGAGTGTCTTGAGGGCATGTTGAGAGCTGGTGCCGGCACGATCTTAACGTACTTTACAGAGCAGATTTTGAGAGAGAAGTGGTTGGATCAGTAGGCAGGTGTTTTTCCATGGCAAGGGTGTTCGCTTCTCATGTAATTCTGGGAACAGCTGGGAGGCACTGCACTGGGTGTTGGGAAAGATGTAATGGACTTATAAGAGCGGAGAAATTATGCGGTGTTTGTTCTCGGTATACCAAGGAATTCGGACGATTTGCGAGTACGTGCGGGTTCGTGATCTTCATATTCGTTTGTTGCTCAAGACATGTTATTAAGTAAATCTTGTTACAATCACTAGATAAGTTACAGCTTTTAGACCTCAAAGACGGAACCCGAAGCCTTTGAGGTTTCATAGACATCTGCTTAGTGTAACGCTGAAGAGTGCCTGATTTGAAGGGATACTAGCCACTCATTCTCTTGATTCTACCAGTCATTGCATATTGATATAGATGCAGCGAATGGACTGGGTTTGGCGGTTGATTGCGTGGGGTGCGTGAACGCGTTGCGTAAGGGTTTCGCGGTAGTCCGCTGAAGCCGAGCTGCCAAAGCGGCATTGACGTCGTACAACGCATTGTCTCTGATGGCGGGATTTGTCTCCTTCTTTTATACCACGTGATTTAAGCCTCGTAACTCAGCGTCTAAATACCCTCACCATATCCAACCCGGCACTTACTATTTTTTGTCTACGCCCTCCCAACATCGATATCTGAACAACTTACCTTTGCGCCCTACATCGCCGTATATCGCCCCTCATGTCTACCGTATTCCGCCGTAGTATCTCTACTGTTATTCCTCCCAAAGTTGCTTCACCGAACGTAGGTTCCCGGCTCGCTTCTTTAATTTTGTGGGTTTCAGTGACTAACGGTCGAACTTTTACTTAGGCTGTAAGCTCTACCTTACTATGAACTCACTTCATTATATTCGATCTCTCGAGGGCACAGTTGATTGTATTCATGAAAGATTGGAGCTGCTAAGGATGCTGCCCGGATGAGCCGTATCGTGGACTTCTATAACAAGCTTCCCCGCGGTATGCGCCTTAGATACTTACGATGTATTGCGTATGAGAACTCAATTGTTGCATAGGTGCTCCCCCGGCTGTCAAGCCCACGGGCTTTGTTAGACGTTACCAGGCTGCATACTTCGGAGATAAACCCAGTGCGAAGCGTAGGTCTACCGTTACGGATGGTGTCCATTTCGCTAATAATAAGACCGTAGCCCTTGTTCATCTCATTGGAAGTCTCATTGCTGTAAGTTTCTCGATTTAATCAAGGGTTCTACTAACACACTCAGATTGGCTATGCTCAACAATACTATTTCCATCTTCGTGGGTGTCTACATTGAAAGTTACGACTGAATACTGACAGTATCAGGTCACCACAAGAACAACGCTCATTAAAGTGTCGGCGCAAGTATATAATCGCATTGTGGGGGCTAATGTACCATTGGGCACGACTGGGACTATATCTTGTCTGTCGGCGTTGAAATCTGTACATCTATTGGGTCGGAATTGAAAGAAATACCTTTTAGACGAATTCCCATCTTCAGGAGAGGCTACACCCCAAAATGCTAATCAGCGGATTGTGCTACCGTATAATCCCGCGAAACTCGACCTACGCTAGCGGTTGGGTTCGAGGGGAAACGCTCGGTTCAGATCACCCAATGCCAACCTCGAGTCTGAATAGTATACTTTGGGCGAGATTTAACTGAAAGTGCGAGAGAAAGAAACTGTGTACCTCTCGTATAGTCCGTCACACCATCCATCTTGAAGCTGATTGCTCGCATACTCGTCTGCATTTGTATAGTGCCGGTCCCAGGTCTGCAAAAGTTCATTCCTACTGAGAATCTGCCCTGGCCTCGTTCCGAGCCGCTCAATAGGTATAATTGTGAATTTGTTCCACCTCTCAAGCGGGTTCAGATCAACCGGCCCAGAGAGTGGAAGCTTGTGATTTTGAGATATTGGTTTTATGCATTGGTATCAGATAAAAAGCATTCTGGAAGATCGCGTCACGTTACCCGAAATGAGAGGTTTTTGATCGACATAGACTAAAATTCGCATCCGAGGTAATCATGGCAAGCAAAATTCTGGAATTGGGCGAAACCTGTCTCAACGTCACGAGCATCCATGATAATCGATCGCGGGGGATAATTTGCAGGTTAAACCAGCCCACTCTACACCTCGATCTACATGTATGTAGTCATCTACCGCCTTCGTTACCCCACATCTCACATCTAATGAGTAAGTAACTACACCTTAGATCCTCGTCCTCTTCATCACTACGCACACACCATATCACTCAGCATGGTGATGTATTCTCTTCTCCTAATGCGCCGATTATGGTTTCTCTAACTTTCTGTACATAATTGCAGTTTGTTATCTTCCGCATTTTTCAAGATGATAAACCTAACTCTTCCAGCACAGCCTCTCTACCGTTAGTCACAGCAGTAATTCTACTATCATTCTACCCAAGTTAATAGTGTGAGGCGGGAGCCCTCCCGCCCATGCAACGCAATATCTCAGCACCTTATTCAAGCAGTCAAAGAATTTTAATAGGGTTGTATCTTTCCAAGCCATCTAAAGATCCATGTAATAATCTCTTTGTTACTCGCATATGATCTTAGCGCGCATTAAAGCTAGGAGTGATTTCTCGTGTAACGTCCAACCTTCAAAAAAGTTGGAAAGCTCGTAGCTCTCACCCAAACAACAACACCCACAATGCCTCCGAAACGCAAAGGGAAATCCCTTCAATCCTCCCAGGCACCCGCAAGAAAGCGAACTCGCTTGACAACCGCCTCAGCACCTATCTTTGCATCGGCCAAACCAGAAGTCGCCGCCCCAGCTCTCCCGGCCGCAAAGACTACAGTAAAACGCGGCCCAACCACAAAGAGTACGCCTGTCGTCCAAATACCTCCACTGACAAAGGATACCCGTGCAGGCGCGTCAAACTCCCCGCCCAGACCTGACATCTATGATGTTCCGTCCGAATCTTCCGAAGATGAGCTCCAGAAACCGGCCGCGGCACCAAAAGCGCCCACAAACGGCCGAAGCAACAAAGCCACAATTAACGGCAAGGTGCCATCTCGACGGTTGCGCGCGAAAGTAGTTACTGCGGGTGGTGAGATGGACGAGCTCGCGTCAGGCGATTCGCCCGCCGTAAGCAAGAAAACGCCGACTACCCGCCGTACTATACAGGAGAAAGATGAGCCTGCGTCGGGTGTCTCGCCCGCCGTAGGTAAGAAGACACTGGCTACTCGTCGTGTAAAGGAGACGGAACAGGGGGCTACGCCAAAGACAGCGGTACAGGATGCGAAGCCTCCACGGACAAGGAATAAGGGAACCAGCATGCGGCCACGGACCAAGATGCAAGGTAAGATGGGGTAGGCGTGCCAGCTGGTGGTGAAGAGACTACACCCAGTGCGAACAGGGGCGGGAGGAGGAGGAGCTCTGCGCGAGAAGTGGGACAGGAGGAAGAAGAAGACGGTGAGGGTGAGGGTGAGGATGGTGCAAATGCTGAGCGTGACAAGGCGGACCCGGATGAAAATGTTATGAGCGAACAGGTCCCACCAGCGAAACTGAGTACTACAAAGAAGAGGCCGAGCATTGGTAGGCCATCGCTGGGTACTCAGGGTTTAGAGGATCCGTTTGCTGTGCCTAGTGATGCTATTGAAGTGGATGGAGCGCTAGAAGTGGAGGAGGATGTACCGGCCGTCACAACCATAGAAGAAACGCCGGCCCCGAAGAAGCGGATTCCGAAGAAACCTACCCCAAAAGCATCAGTCACAGAACCAAAGAAACATGGAAATGATATCGAAGTTACCGCCGAAGCCGTGGCCGTACTACAGAAGCATATTCTAAGTAAATTCATGGGTCGCCAACGCTTAAACCTCGTTGGGGTTGACGATGAATACAGGTACGTTCTCTTTCCCGTCCTTTTCCCTTCCCTACTCGAACCTGGCTAACATTCATTCGTCAGCAACATTCACCACCTGCTAGAGCAAACCGTCACAGCGGGCGAAGGTAACTCAATGCTCATCATTGGTGCTCGCGGCTCCGGAAAAACCGCGCTTGTCGAAACCGCCATCTCCTCCCTCTCTTCCTCTCACTCCGGCGAATTCCATGTAGTTCGCCTCAACGGCCTCCTCCAAACCGACGACAAGCTTGCTCTTCGCAAGATCTGGCGCCAACTCGGCGTTGAGATGGAGCTCGATGAGAACGACCAACCCAAGAATGCAAACTTCGCCGACACTCTGCAGTCAATCCTCGCTATCCTCTCTTATCTAGATGAGCTCCAACCTAACGATGAAGAACCGGATGCAAACGAGGACCCAGATCCTTCAAGAACAACAACTGCGGTTATCTTCGTCCTCGATGAATTCGACCACTTTGCCCTACACCCGCGGCAAACCCTCCTCTACAACCTTTTCGACATTGCGCAGGCCAAGAAAGCGCCCATCGCCATGTTGGGCCTAACCTGTAAAGTCAGCGTCATCGATTCTCTCGAGAAGCGTGTCAAGAGCAGATTCAGCCATCGCAAAGTGCACCTCAAGCTCCCCGCCACCGTTGAATCCTTCTGGGAGGTGGTGAAGGAGGGGTTGTCGGCAGATACGGGAAGCGACGTTGCACTTGGCGATGTAAACATGGAACGGTATTTTGAAGCGTGGAATCAATGTCTTGATGTAAGCCTGCCCACCTTATCGCCGGAAAACAGCACCTAACACCCCCCTTAGGAACTACGACAAGTCCCCCCCTTCGCCTCTCTCCTCCGGCGCACTTTCGCCTCCTCAAAAACTTGCGCACCAATCTTCAACGCCTTCATTCTACCCCTCTCCTCGCTCTCCCCTTCCTCTCCATTCCCTCCAGCAACAACTCTAGCCCCACTCTCCCCTCCACAGTCAAACCTCCATCTCCTACAGTCGCTGTCAGACCTGCAACTCGCACTCCTCATCTCCGCCGCAAGACTGGAGGTGTTGGCAGACACGGAAACAGTGAATTTCGAGATGGTATACGATGAGTATCTTAAGCTGTGCACAAAGAATAGGGTGCAGAATACGCCGAGTGGAGGCGTGGGACGGGTGTGGAGTAAGAGTGTTGCGGTGGGCGCGTGGGAAGGGTTGGAGCGAATGGGGCTTGTTGTTGCTAATACAGGCGGGAGAAGGGGAATGTGGAGAGTTGATGTGGGATTGATGGAAGTCCGGGAAGACGTGAAAGGAACTCAGTGGGCGAAGTGGTGTAAGGAGGTTATTTAATAGGTGTACGATGAGTTATTGGAGGTATTGTGATGATATCCGATGAGCAGGAGTACTAGTTACATACTTAAGTCGATATGCATACGGCCGCCTGATGGCGTAGTATTTGTAGATATGAGAGCACGGTTAAATGGTTCTTGTTTTGGAATATCGAATGGTATCGACCAGAAAGCGAAACAAAAAAAGGCACCAAACACCTGATATCCCGTGATATAAAAACACAAAACCCCTTCCATATATACCAAAGTACCTAGAGAATAAAGAAACACCCATTTGTGATGTGGACAAAGTCCTCGTTATGAACTGCTTAGTCCAATCCATGAATAACTGAACGTATCCTGTTGAATCCGACCTTCTAATGCCGGTTCTACGCGATCCCAAGGTACAGTTTGCACCTCTCATAGACAAAGAAACTCGTTCTGCAATCAAAAGTCAGCATTGTCGTGAAATCTACTTAAGTACTCCGGGAGACTTACGCAACCATGGGAACCACTTTGACATAACCAATTGACAAGCCAACAAAAAAACCACGTACTCCGTTCTCCCGCCATATCTTTGCCGCTGTCTCCGCAATCCCCGGAAACCCCACATCACCATTTGCCCCACCCACCTGCATCCGTCTCCGTATCACTTCCAACGGGTAACTGGCAGTCTGGCCTGCCATGCCCGCGAAACCACCACTCACCAACTCCGCCCACGCTTTCAAGACTGGCTTCTTTTCATCCTGTAGATGCTGCTCATATCGTGCATATTCCTTCGAGCGAAGCCAGTCGCCTGCGAGGTCGTGCGTGAGGAAGGAGACACCGGCATATGGCAGCATTCCGAGCATCGTAGGCGAGAAGCCTCGATAGAAGTTAGAGTACCCACCAAGTAGGGGGTACGAAGTGTGGCGCTCGTGGAAGATGTCGCGACATAATTTGCGGAGTCCAACTCGATAATCCTTGCGCGTCTCGAAGGCTAATCTAACCCGCACGAGCTCGAGAGGATACGTACAGAAGACAGATGTCACGCCTAACTCACGTTATTTATTGCCCGAACCTCGGTCATGGCGGGTATGGTTACCTGCTAAAGAACCGGCTGCAAACCGCCTCTTCCATGACCACTCCTGCTGAGGGTTTCTGACCAAAATAGCCCGAATCTGCTCATAGGCGACAAATTTGATGGCCGCGTACGGAAATATCCGGAGAAGCGTCGCAGAGTGTCCACGGAAGAGTCCGACCACACCGTCACTCCGCCGGATATCCTGTACTGCAGCCAGCACACCAGCCCAACTCCCAGTGTATTTGATGAATTGCGGGTTTGAAGCCTGGAACAAAATCTTTACACGGTCTAGGGGCGCAATGAGAGTTTTTGCCTGCCAAAAGGTGGTGAGTACGTGGCGCTGGAGAGAGCACAGTAGTAACTTACGGCGCATCCTGCAGCTCCCCCGGCGAGGCCGCTCCGTAGCATGTAATCGAGAGATTGTTTGCGGTGCTTGGTTTTTCGGGGCGGCGAAGACCCCCGGGCAGAGGTTATCGTTGCGGCATTGTCAGGGGTCTGTGACGTCGAAGCGGCGACTGAAGACTGGTCGTGGCATTTGAGAGTCAAGGCTTCCGGCATTCCCACCAACAGGCTATGAAGCTCTAGAGATGAGACCAAGGAGTTGACAGGAGAGGACCGAGTGTTTAAATAGTGCGACCTACTTATTGTATGGTGGAGAGCACGGAGGTGGAGGCGAGGGGGATAGGGGTGGAGGTTCAGGCAGAGGAGCACAATCAGATCGTGGAGGAAGATTAGAGTACCTAGTAACGGATTAATGGGTATTCGCGGGAAAACGTCATACTGATAGCCTCGGCAGGCCGAGGGTTTGAAATCGTCATCCAGCTCCCTGGAACATCAAAAGCTTGATGTTGATTGTTTTGAACGTGCAGCATCGTCGTGTAAATTCTCCGAGACAAAAGCACTCAGTACAGAAGGTCTTCCCGACATGGTGGCATCGCGACATTGACAGATCCACATGCAGTGTGTTGCCAACCAATGTGGCGACACTGTCCAGTGACACAAGCCGACAGTATTTCTCAAGGAACAGCTCCGCAATTGATGTGTCGTCTGGCGGCGGCGGCGGCGGCGGCGTGGTTCAGAGGCTCAGTGGGATGCTGCGTGTCCGTAGCCGGGCCGAGTGAGCAAACAAGACGTTGTCCGTGTGCCCAGCCAATTTCAAGCCTTCCACGCAAGCAACCTGACATCCCCGCTCCCAGACTACCAGACTAAGTAAAGCAACGAGAGCTCACCACATTCCATCTCCTCTCCATTCAACGCCTATTATCTACAGTTATCTCCCATCTGTAGATTGCACTCTTCCGCCATGGCTTCTCAAACTCCCGCCGTTGTCATGGACAAGTAGGCTCATCCCAGTCCTATGCCACCGCTCTTCCGGAGCATTGACTCTTACTGACAGCTTACAACAGCGGTACAGGGTTTTCGAAATTGGGTTCGTACATCCACCAAAGCTCCACAGCTTCGATCTAATACACTCCAGGTTTCGCCGGTAACGATTCTCCTTCCTGGGTATTCCCCACGGCAATTGCAACGAAAGGCGCCGCAGGTGGAGGAGGTTCAGGGGGCTCCGGACGTCCAGCAGTTGCCCAAAAACCCTCGTACCTTACCGGAGGTGCTGGTCCGACGGGCCATCTGAGCGCAAAGAGAGGAACCGAGGACCTGGACTTTTTTATTGGAGATGAAGCACTTGCTCAAGCTGCGGGACCTGGTACGCACCTCGAACTCCGGAATGAATTTCTTAGACGGAGGGGAATGAGCTCGGCATCTCAAGAGCTGTCGTTGATTGAGTAGCTGACGACTTCAGGTTACGGAATCCACTATCCCATACGACATGGTCAAGTGGAGAACTGGGTATGGGAGTTCTGCAATAGCTTGCGAGTCCGCATGCTGACCGGAGCCGCAGGACCATATGGAGCGCTTCTGGCAGAATTCTATCTTCAAATACCTACGTGTTGAGCCCGAGGACCATTATTTCCTTCTCACGGAACCAGTATGTAACTTCAGGACCGTGACATTGCGTGGGAGTAGCTAACTCTTCTAGCCCTTGAACCCACCGGAATCCCGAGAAAACACTGCCGAGATCATGTTCGAGTCCTTCAACTGCGCCGGTCTTTACATTGCCGTCCAAGCTGTGCTCGCCCTTGCGGCAAGTTGGACCAGCAGCAAGGTTCAAGACCGAAGTTTGACAGGTACTGTCATTGATTCAGGTGACGGTGTTACGCACGTCATCCCAGTCGTAAGCCCCCAAGACCTCGAAATGCTAGCTACCCGAAGCTAAGCTTCACGCAGGCCGAAGGATATGTCATCGGTTCCTCCATCAAATCCATCCCCATTGCCGGTCGAGACATCACCTACTTTGTGCAGTCGCTCCTCCGAGACCGTGGCGAACCCGATTCCTCCCTCAAAACAGCGGAGCAGATCAAAGAGGAACTCTGCTACGTCTGTCCCGACATCGTGAAGGAGTTCACCCGTTTCGACCGTGAGCCCGAGCGTTTCCAGAAATACGTTGTTGAGCAGCTCGGTGGAAAGAAGGCTACGGTTGATGTGGGGTATGAGCGCTTTCTGGCACCGGAGATCTTCTTCAACCCCGAGATCTATTCGAGTGATTTTTTGACTCCCCTGCCGAACGTGGTTGATAATGTCATTCAGTCTTCGCCAATTGATGTGAGAAGAGGTCTCTACAAGGTTTGTACTTACTATGTGTCCCATAATATAGAGTGACACAAGCTCACACGAGTTAGAACATTGTACTCTCCGGTGGTTCGACACTCTACAAGGATTTTGGCCGCCGTCTTCAACGCGATATCCGTCACCTGGTGGACGACCGCCTTCGCGCCTCAGAGTTGCGCTCCGGAGGTGCCAAGTCTGGTGGACTAGAAGTCCAGGTCATCACGCACAAGCGGCAGCGTCATGGACCATGGTTTGGAGGAAGTTTGTTGGGACAGACACCCGAGTTTAGGAGCTATTGCCACACCAAGGCCGAGTACGACGAGGTTGGACCTAGCATCGTCCGGCGATTTGCATTGTTGGGTGGACCGGGCACGTAGAGTGCGGGGGAGTGAATGATAATGTTGGCGATGAGATACCTTCTTCTCGGGTGGATGTGCGTGAGATTAGATGGAAAAGTAGGAATATCTGGCGGGTATTGTGCTTACTGGGGGGGAAATAAAAAAAATGGTTAATGAAAGGAACAAAACCTTCTTTGTTTGTTTGTAATCATATTGCATTCGGCTGCTGGTGGCCATGGCATATCCTGTACATATTTCCTCCCCGCTTCATCCGTAACATAAAAGAAACAAAAGCAAAGTTGCGAGTCCTCTTCCCCATAACAAAAGAAACCGCCAACAAAAACAACATCAAACTTTTACACCCCCCCATCACTCGACTCCTCGTGATCTGAGTTCTCCGCCTCCTCCACCACTCTGCTAATTCTGCCGACATCTGTACAAGATAAGAAATCCATCAGAGCCTGCGAACATTTTTCTTCTGCAAAAACAAGAGACATTGGCAATGAAATCTTTGGCTTCTTTAACACCTTTTCAATACCCTCATACCCATATTCCCCCTCTTGCCCATCAACCCAAAGCCTTTTTTGTTTTCGTTTCCATCTCTTGCACCACTTAACAAGGTGGTCTCTTGTCTGATATTCATGCCCGCACCACCAGCATTTCATATCCCTTCTTTTTCCGATCCGCAATAGGTATTTCGCTATCAGTGCATGTCCTGACTTAAGCCGATAAAACCTTGCCGCAATCATCTTTTTGGCTCCCATCACCGCACTGTTACCCCCCCTCTTCACCAAATCGTACCGGTAACTGTGCTTTGACTTCTTCCCCATCTTTTTTATTTCTTCTTTACTTTCTTCCCACTTCACCTCGGTCAACCTTCGGCTAACATGGGAGAAAGAAACTTCATCTAAAAATGGTAGCAGATTTTGCGTTTCGGTGTAACTTCCGCAACGCTTATACGCCGCCTTTGTCGCTTGTTGGTCCGCTTCTTCATTGCCTTCTATCCCCTTATGAGCAGGTACCTACTGGTACTCTACTTGGATATTTTTTCTGGCTAATGCATCGGCCCAATTCATCGTTCGTAGCGCTAGCACCTGTCCTGGTCCTGGCTCGTCCAATGGTATTCATTTTAAAGTTGACTGAGAATCTGTAAAAACAGTGACTCTGGTAACCTCCTCTTTTTCTGCCATCTCATCTGCAATCTTTATTGCTTCCGACATCGAATACTTTTCTGCGTCAAACGCCTCTTTCTGTCGGCCTAAGTGCACCCTCCTCTTCTGCCACATCTCTTCCTCTTCCCATACCACTGCGCACCCAACCCACTCATCTTCCTTTCTCGATCCATCAGTCCAAAAAACAAGTCCATCCCTCTTTAATCTCGCCTCTTTCAAAGCTTGTTTTTCCTCCTGAATTATCACTTTGCCTTTAAGGGATCTTTTTTCCGTCGGTATTGTCGTCCTCTCGTAACTCCTCCTTTCGAAAGGTGTATCCTCCGGGATCAACTCATCAATCCCCTCCACCCTCTGTAAGACATTCCTCCGTACTTCTAACATTTTCCCTCCGCCTTGAGCATCGGGCATTATCATCTGCCTCAACTTATACCGTGTAACCCGGATATTAAGAAGAGCCTTTGCCGGTCATAAATCCGCATCATTCATTAACGCCCCCTGAGGTGTTGTCCTAAAGCATCCGGTTACCCTGCTGCCCTGTTCATTCAACAACTTTTGCACCTCCTGGGCTCGATTTTCTTGTCCATGCCACCACAATTCTGACCCATACAACACCACTGCCTGAACTGCCGCAACTTGAATTCTTTTGCATCCTTCCGAGCTTAATCCTTTCTTCACCATCAAGGATCTCACCCTATTCTGCGCTCTCCTTGCTTTCGCTAAGGTCTTTTTCATATGATCATTCAGGGTAAGCATATCATCCAGCCATACCCCCAACCATCTTGTCGCTTCTTTGTTGTACGAAACCTCATGACTTCCTACCCTTACTCGGGCATTCATCTTGGGTTCCTTATCCTTGCTTTGTCGAGTAAACAACATCGCTTCTGTTTTTTCGATGTCGAACTGACAGGTATTCTTTTTTGCCCAAATTGTTGTTTCCGCGGCGCATCTCTCCTGTCTTTGTGTGCATACCCCCACATCCTCGCCTTCCACCACCCATGCCACATCATCGACAAAAGATATACCCTCACTTCCACATCCTTCTTCCTTGTCCTCAACTTGGCCGAACAACCCGGAAAGGTATATAACAAAAAGTACTGGTGATACTGGTGACCCCTGCAGAACTCCCGTTTCCACATCCATACTATCTCCTTCCTTTCTGTCCATTGACATTATCACTTTTCTATCTTCCATGAAGCTTTCCACCCACCTTACCAGGTCGGCTTCAAACTCCATTTCTTCCATTCGTTTTATCAAGTTCCCCTTTGCCAAATGCGGAAAGGCTCCCTTAACATCCATCAACAACAATGCCGCGGTATTCCCCCTCCCCCACGCTTCTTCAACTCTCTTCATCAACCTTCCAACCGCATCTATTGCTGACCTTCTCTTTCTACATCCACACTGTCCGTCGTGAAGTAACCTCCTTCGCTCACACTCCTCTGCTATTGCGTTGGCTGCCACCTTCTCGACTACTTTTCCCAGACAATTCAACAATGTAATCACCGTATATGCTTTGGCAGCTCCGTAATCTGGCTTATTTGGCTTCGGTATAACTACCCCCCTTGCTTCCTTCCAAGCTCGCGGGTGTATTCCTAACCTAAATGATACTTTGACGATGTTAATTATTCGTTGAGAATCCCATTCCCACAATAATCATATCGCCTTAAAGCCCAGCCTATCCGGGCCAGGTGCCTTCTGAACTGACTGATCAAATAGAGCCTCTCGGATATCTTCATCAGTAATCTTTTTCCACATTTCTTCTCCCTCTTCTTGGGCCTTTCTCTCCACACCCTTCAAAGGTTTCGGAAATGCTTCTTCTTTTATCAACTCCGCCTTCTCCTCCCAGGATTCTGCCACCTCCCCAGTCCTGGATTTTAAAGCCCTTGTGGTTTGTTGTCCACCTGGCTTCGTATATCTCAACCCCTGCCATACCTGATATCTTGTGGCCGAAGTTAAAAACTGCCTCCACATCTCTGTCTTCAATTGTCGGATCATTCTTCGTAGGTTGCTTCACTGCTTCTTAACTTGTTGCTGCGACGCGTCCCATTTCTTTCTGGCTCTCTTTATCGATCCCACAATCTTTCGATTTTCCGCGATCTCCACCGTCCATGGTGTTAGCAACGGTTCCGGACCGTCACTTCGGGTCCGGGTCCGGGTCAGAACCGAACCATTGCCAAATTGGCGGTCCGGGTTGTCAACACACCCGAACCGTCGATTCGGGTACGGTTCGATGCAAATCTCCCAACCCGTCTGGATTCGGCGGGTTGTCAGCGGGTCGCACAGCGGGTCCATCTGTAGATTTATATAATGTTCTTGTTTTTGCAGTTGCATAATTGAACATCATCAAAATTAGGTATTTGACAGCCAATGATCTCTTTTTGAAT
>Ga0307515_10010106_pt1 | contig 18133 bp, 15 predicted proteins | sample 17_EM_MG_FD_194513 | JGI IMG/M metagenome (GOLD analysis project Ga0307515, IMG submission 194513) | Populus trichocarpa ectomycorrhiza microbial communities from riparian zone in the Pacific Northwest, United States - 17_EM | ecosystem: Host-associated > Plants > Roots > Unclassified | place... | reverse complement strand
AGCGAACGATAGAATTCATGTTGTGAAAAAAAAAAAAAATACAGCTAAGTATATTATTTTCTTCTATTATTATTATTATTATTTTATTCGTCACCATACCGTCTTTACCTAAAGTCATCCATACTCTATATTACTTCACAAGGTCACATCCCCCCTGGACATAGGGCTTCCTCAATCAATTATGAGTTCGTTGGCTCCATAGAAAAGGTAGCCATGCCTCTCTGGGATTATTCATTGTTTAAAGAAAAAAAATAAAAGAAGTGGAATATTTTTTGAGAATAAAAAACTAGAAAAGTTCAAGTCAATTGCTATTAGAAAAAATAAGGTTATTTACATGAGCTATATTTTAGGCCGAATTAAAAAAATTTAAATGTTTAAAAAAATATATAAGTATTACTAACATATTTTCAAGGAATTTTTTTTTTATAAAAATTGATCTAATTTGATCTAATCGACTTATCAAGTCCAAAGATAACATGGACAACCAGAAAAAATTAAAAACATAGATTAACTAAAAATAATTTAAAATGACATATTTTTTTAAAAAAAATATTAAGATGACAACATATTAGATTAACTAAGATCAACCTAGGTTAACAGTTAAAATTCACGACTTAGATTATAAGACCTTGATAACCTCGTAGAAAACAAATTAAAAAATATATTAAAGATAATTTTTTAATCAAACCAATATCGAGTAATGAAAATGAAAAAAAAAATTAAATAAAACGCAAAAAAAGACTCGAGACAACGCAGATTAACTTGTCAAACCTAGATCATGAGACCGGGATAACCCAATAGGAATCAAAAGAAAATAATTTATGAAGCCCAATTCATAATTAATCCAATGTAAAATGATGAAATTAAAAAATAACAAAAAAAGACTCGAGTCAACTTGAGTTAACTCGCCAAATCTTTGATTCAGATCACGAGACTAATATAACCTCATGAAAAACAAACTGAGATAAATTATGAAACTTATTTTTCAATAAACTCAAATATTGAATGATAAAATTGAAAAAAAAATCAATTATAAAAAATACCCATAAAAAACCCAAGTCAATATATATATATAGGATTAACTCGTAAAATCCGCGATCCAAATAATGAGATTATAATAACCTCTTGGAAAAAAAATCAAAATAAATTTTAAAGCATTAAAAAAAAATTCTTACAATGAAGTAATGACATTGTAAGAGGAGGATTCCCTTCTCAATTAGCTTATGTTAATAATAATAATAATTTGAAGCCATGTCAGAATTCTCTCTCTCTCTCTGTATATATATATATAATCAACTTATTAGTAAAATAATTGATTCCCAATTATTCAATCTTATTGTGGACAAGTGTACTATTCACTTATTTGTCAATTTGTGGTAAATAACGAGCCCGTCAAGAAAGAGACAGAGTGCTCCTATATATTATTTTCTTAGCAATTTTAAATCTTGCGAGCTACATCGATCCACTTGCAACACAGCATGTCTACATCAGTTGGAAATGGATAAAAATAGATATTAGGGATTCTAAATGTGGCCTTAGCATTTAGCATACGTATTTTCCATCATTATAATACACAAGAAGGCATCCTTGACTATTACAACCCCACTTGAAATCAAATTAATATCATTACTTGACTCTTTCAAATGATTATCCGCACGACAAATTTTATCAACTACTTGCTCTCAAGATTACTTAGAATTAGCATCGCTTGGCAGACGATAAGCTCAGGTCATATATAGCAATCGAAACAGACGTGATTTCTAACTCCCATTCATTTCTACATTTAGGGTTTCCCCTCTCAAAAAGCTGGAACCACCTAGCTATAAACCTAGTGTTTTGGTCAATTACGTTTCCTTCTTGCAGTTTCGTTGCTTCTTGCTTTTGTTTTTTATCTCCTATTGTCTAAAGTCGGGCGATGCCACTTATTATTATTCTTTTATCTAACCCTAAATGAAATCTGTAGAAAATAAGCGTTAAGTGTTGATTATCAACGGGACTCTTCGTTGAACGTACACTAATCACGCGCAGCTGCTGTGATATTAATGCTCCTTTGATTCCTAGACTCGAGCACTTGCTAGATTGTTGTGGTGATTTAAGGATCATGTACTGGCTTGTTTCCACTGAAAGGACGTTTTGCGTTCACGTTTGTCCCCCTTTCCTTGCAGAAGAATCTGTCGAGGCCAGCAAGCAATTCACCGCTGAAGCTGTGTTTGACAGCATGTCGGAATAGTGCCCCATTTCGGGAACGTTTGGGAACGCGGCTGTGTTCCCAAAAAAATTAATTTTTTTTTATTAAAATTTAATATAGGTTATATGTTTTGGATCGTTTTGATGTGCTGATATTAAAAATAATTTTTAAAAAATAAAAAAAATCATTGGCATGCATTTTGACACGAAAAAGTTATTTGAAAAACACCCGCAACTACACTGTCAAACACGCTTTTCAGCTTGTACCCATTAATTGTAATTTATTGTCTCAATCTTTCCCAATTCCTGTTCCGTTTACTGTAAAAATTGCTTTCTTTGCTGGGTTCCAGACTATTTTGTCTTGCTCGTACGTGCTGACTAGCTAGGATATTCATTTCCACACATACCTCTCTATGTGCACATCTTCTTGAGAAGGGGTCCCCACCCTCTCCTTAACATGGCGAAGCATTTTCTTGTGTAAATCAGTGATGAATCCAGGACTGAAGACGTGTAGTGCCAAAAAAAAACTTGTAATTTATTTGTAGTGGTGAGGTCAATACTTAACATGCATGCCAACTAATATCGTAATAGGGATGAAAGTAAATAAATTTTTCTTTTTTGGGGATTAATATAAAAAAACATTTTAATTAAAGCAGAGGAAAGTTATATCCAAGTGAAGTAAGTTGATGAAAAATAATCATCAAAGCAGAAACGGAAAAGAAACGCTTTAATTGTGAGGATTGAATTGAGAAAGTTTAGAAGAAAGGGACCGAGGGAAGTGTTTTGATACTTTGAGGGCCATGGGCCCTCCGCCCACTGGATCCATCTCTTGCGAGCAGTCTCCTTCCAGACAAATATGAGTTCAGTAGTTCAAACCCATTTCTCTTCCATATCCCAAGTGCAGCTAGCTGCTATGACAGTATTATTGACAATCCATGTGCGCCTCTCTTTCAAGCACATACCTCAAGTATTTTGTTTTTTTTTATAAAAAAGAAGAAGAAAAAACGATGCCTTCAATAATGCAAATCCTGTATCAATCAACAATCACTTTCACTTACAAATGATGGCATGGCACGTATACTCCAATGATTTAAATTTCTAAGAACTCCAATTGATTAATCAGATAAAGTTTAAGATGGTAGCTCTGTGTTCTTAATATTTCACTTTAATTTGGTTAAGAGCATCGGCTAATGAGTATGTTTTATGTTTGGTTTTCTTCTCGAATTAAATGGGAGATCTGGAGATAAGAATCATGAGATCGGGTATGTTTCAAGGAGTGAAAAGAGCAAAGAAGGAGATCCAAACAGCACACCACTGCATCACATCAATGACAAGGAAACGAAAGGGATTTTAGTAGAGCATACCTTATCGATTGATTCGAAACAAGCTATCGATTAAAGTCTCCTGAAAAATGATAAATGGTTTGATAAGTTTAACAGGTGGATACCATCATCATTCCATCAAGTGTAATCCCGAGATTTCTAACACGAAGCTAACTACCATTGAATCTTCTATTCTCAAAATAAATCCCGACGATCAAATTAAAATCTTTTCAGTCAAGTATTAGAATGATTATCTACACGTAAATAACCACATTAACCAGAGATTATCTCTTTTTTTTCTATCTTCGTTTAAAATATATAGATATACTCCAACAACGAGAAGAAAAAATACTTAATTGAATCTAAAACTAAAATAATACCATAAAAAATAAACACCCGAACTGTACCGAAGATGAGTTGTGATCTGAAAGCAGGACTTTAGTGCCGCACAGTATTCGACTGATTCAGTGAACCACGAATTACGGTTTTTGATTGGAAAATCTTGGTATTTTCCTGCTCAAATTGCTGGTAATTCCATCACATAGTTGTTATAATAATATAATAATTACTATCAAAGAGGGCAAATGTTATTGTGTAGAGAGAGAGAGATCACGTGCTAAAAAAAGACTCGGCACGTTTATTTGCTGTGGGCGTTGGTGAGAAGGGCACCATCGAAGAAAAGAAGATGATGAAGGAACTACTAGATTTGGCCTTGATCGTAGCAAGCAAATGCTACTACCTATTATTTGTTTTCCTGTGTCGTTTTTGGCTTCTTCTTTTTTCATCGACAAAACGTCACCTGAAATATATTTTCTTCAATCTCCTTCCCACCTTTATTGTCTTTTTAGGAATTTTTTTTAAAAATATTTTTACTATCTTTACTTCTCTTGGGAACCCTCAATTAGTCCCCAACGCATCCACCACTTCTCAATTGGATCACTGAACTAAATGTCTTCTCAATTGAACTCCTTCCATCCTTGTCTTAATATTTCTCATTATTTTATACAGTAAAACGACACCTTTTCAAGACAATTTGACATTTTCCTTTACAATATCTTGATGGCTTTAGAATAAAGGACCCAATTGAGAAATGTCTAATACATTGGAGATGAACTTGAGAAAATTAATTACTTTGGTATGAAATTGAGATTCGGGTAAAATGTTAGGGAGCAATATAAGGTCCTTTTGGACCTGCACCAGCACTGCCCCCGACCTCCTAACCCAGCATAGAACATGATAAAGAAGGAATAAGAAGAAAATCTATGTATTTATCTATAGTTTAGACTGGCTTATTGGTTTATCTGTTGAAGAGTATTACATTACTAATAATTAGCAACAACTCTAGCAGACAGCAGATTTTTGTGTGGCGAAATTCAAGTCATGGAGGAAGGTGCCGCATCATAAATGCTCCATGAATGTGCTTTGACTTGTAACAAATACAGGAGGTCTTCTGTGCGAGCAAGCAAACAAAAGCAGACACCACATGTTCTTTGTCGAAGAAATATGAACTGAGGTGTTGGAAGCGTACCTTCTTCAAGCGAATCAGGACCAAGAATTTGCCTGCGCACTAAACATAACTTGCAGAAGAACCCTTTGATTTTGGAACCCTGGGAATTACTTGGTGTGCCTGGATCTATTTTTCATGGATGGAAATAAATGTTTGTCTGCATAATAATCAGTGTTCTTATCAAGAAATATGAATCCATCTATAGTGTTTTTGTTAGGAATAGATTTGATTTTTCTCCTCTCTCTCATGTAAAGTTGACATTAGACAAGCCTAATGCACCTGAGATTTTTGCTTATTATTAATTGTCTTGGGTGGTTTCAGCTATGTAACAAGGATTAGCTCCTCGTCTTCTCTTTTTTCCTTGATAATGAAATGAACTCATTCCTCGGGGAAAGCAGTCGGATTCCGCACATGATATACAAGACTCACGAGGATCATGTTAACATACGCAGTATTGCCTACGCAAAAATAAAACTTCCGACTCCTTCGAGTCGTGTTAGAAACAGCCAACTCTGTAGGAAAATATTCTACCAACCAAAAAGAATGAAAATATATCTCTAGATTTTAACATCTGTACTCCAAAATTTCCCAGCCAAGTTGCAAAAATGGGCTGTGAGAGGCATAGCCACGTCTACATGCAGTCCAAAATCCTAGTTGTAAATGCAAATCACACATTCACATATATATCTAGGATCTACAACTGCACCCACCTGTGGCTGTCCTAGGAATATTTCTTCCGAAAGAGCCACCTGCAATTCAATAGTGGCACCGTTAGTATTAATCATTCCGTAAACTATCATTAAACAAAATCTAAGACCGATTTCTCAGTGTAAAGACTCCAAAGTTAAAACAACATCCACTTAGGTAAACACCGATCCCATAGATAGCCTCAACTCCATTTTTTAAGGAAAATAAAAAAAGAACTATCAGTGCATTGGAACAACATCGGTGAGAGAGAACGAGGTCAATCTCCTCACAAGTTTGACTGTTTGTTAGTGCCTAGATTTCTTTGTGCTGCAAGAAGGGCATTTGTACTGCTTGATGCTTTCAGCTTTTGCTGGTGTTATCTTCACACACTTTCCATGGTACCATCGTTCACAAATGTCACAACCAATCCAAAACTCATCAGCATTGTAGTTCCCTCCACAGCTCCCGCAAAGGGTGTCCCCATGCTCATCTTCATCCTCCACGTAACTTAACTTGGAATTGCTTCTTGCCTGTCCATCAGTTGATCTCTGAAATATAATAGGCAGGTTATAGATCCAAAATTAGTTGATAAAAAGAAGGCATATGTGTTTATGGAGCTCAAATTTGATAGATTGCAATGCTTTTGTTGATCAGAGAAAAAAACAATTTCACCTTTGTGTTATTCCTGGATTTGCTACCACCGTCAGCACTAGGCTTATCTTCTACTGGTTTCCTCCCGGTCACAATTTCAAAGAGGGTGGGCAGATCATTTACCATGCTAAACAGTCGCTTCCTGCAGAAAAAAAGCATAAAACCACTAAATTATGCTCCCGTGAATTGTCAGCATTGAAATCAAAGACTTAATACACAAATGAACACCCACCAAGTGAGAGAAAATCATCAGAAGCATAAAGTGTGAACCATGATGAGACCTCAATATGAATCATTTGTGCAAAAAGCATTGAGATAGGTGCATAAAAAGAACAGAAAAGGCAAGATAATAAAAAGAAAATCATAATGCAAGCCAATATTAAAAATAGCTACCAGCTCTATCACAGGGTCCTCAGTATACAGTATACAGTACACAGCTAATAAGCTTATTCAACACTACCAATCATGTACCATTCTAGTAAGGAATAAAAATTCCTGGAAGCAGAAATGATCGACAAGGTCTGGGATCATAAAACAATTGCATTAGAGATATGTATGCACCCCCAAGAAGATCCATGTTTGTCCAGTTTTAAGTTCAATTTATTCAGGATACATGCCTAGGATGTACATCATACACAGGATGAATCCAATGAATCAACATTCTCACAAAGAGGTGAACTTGGGCATGGTAGAGATATGTCAAAGCAACCTGACTTAAACTTGAGTTCACTCTGTGCCATATATGCCTATGATCATATTCGTATCTGCATCTCAGGCTGGTTACCCAAGAACATTGTAACATTCTGAAAAAGGGGTGCATGTGGGTCATAGAGCAATCAGGCACAACCCAACAAAGTTCTGCTCATTCCCAAGACACATACTAAACAGAAGATACCCTTAATTAACACAAGTGTAAACGATACTATAAAAATTGAGATAAGAAGCCCGCTAATCAACTCACATGTTTCATTAAGAAAAAAAGATGACGAAGAAGAAGAAGAAGATGGAAAGATTACTCTTCAGTGCTTAACAGGCACTACTGGAGTGCGTCTGCATAATTGCAAAACTGCTAACTTCAATCCCAAAAGTCAAAACAAGAAGCTGCAAACTCCAAAGGTCAAGATTCCCTCTCGAGTAACTAAAATTAATTCCACACTGAATATATTGAGGCAGATGATGGACAATACTTAACCAGACCCCACTGAGGGAAGGCACCACATCACTTTTATAACTTGTGCATAAAGCAAAACTTATTTCTTTGAAGAAACTTGTAGTTTTGCTACAAGTTAGTGACATGGCACGTCACATCACATTCAAATCTACAGTTCTTGACTGACCAAGGCAGCTTAACCAACTAACAGAGTGGAGGGAAAGCAACACAAACTGAAGACATGATGCAAGACCTACATCCTCACGCAAACCCACTTCACATCAAAAACTTCGTGAAGAAACTATTCTGCCACAACAAATACAACTACAGGAGGTTTAACAATGGGGCAAACCTTCAGTCAAGACAAGACAACAAATTAAACAGTTAAACGAGGGGACTATCTTCAGCCATAAGTATTGATTCTTTAGATTCAAATACTTCAAACAGCATTTTGCTTCATTAAGTTCAGTTTTTTGTGTTTCTGTACGGGTCAGTTTTTATTTTAACATTCATGATGTAATGTTACCCCAATAAACCAAATGTCTTCTTTTTTTCTACATCAACATAGAAAAGTTACCAACCATATTCCTATTAAAAAAGAAAATTATACACAAGTTGAGAAGAAATCTCCAAGTAATTTTGCTGCAAATATGCTATAACAGTTATTCTTGGTGAGGTAACAAACAAGCTCACTGAAAAACACATCCCACACCAATTCAATAGCAATCTTGTTTACAGCTGTTCAGTTGAAAATAAACAAGAGAAGACAAGTAAAATAGACATATATGTTAACTTTGTTAGGCAAGGATATTGTTCTATCCCACTAAGTACCCTTTTCACTTCCCTTTCATCTATTTCTTTCATCTCAATGAAGTAAACACAAGGACCATGTCTTTAAGAACTGGAGAAGCTAGTTAAGCACATGAAATATCACTTTTTCCCCCACTATATGCGTGTTTTTCAATTGAAAATATATTGAAATAATTTTTTCATGTTTTTATTTTATTTTTGACAACACATCGAAATCATCAAAAATCACCTCAAAAGACATCAATTTGATGCCTTCTTGCCTGAAATTCACTTTGAAAAGGGCGTTGGAACTCAAAAACAAACACACACACACGTCTCAAATTGCATTTCCAATTTTAAAATATCATTTTGTACAAGTGGTGTAGTCAAATATGCACTAATGTTCATGAACTTGAGAAAGCTATTACTCAATACCGCTAATTGTTTATGTGGTAAAAAATGCTTTTACAGTTTCAAAACATTGTCTTTACATGTAACTGTGGAACACCATTGAATCCTGTTAAAACGGAGTATTATACAATAATCCTATCAAGTGAGCTAAGATGTTAGTGAAGTCCAGAATGATTGCTTTGCTAAACAATTACATATATGAATGCATTTATAAATTAGAAATATCAATTCTAGCACATGAAATTTCTGGCAATTCATGTGCTAGAATTACCTTTGACAGAGTTTTCGTAAAATTCTCTCGATATCACCATTTAAGTGTTCATGAAGTGTAAGAAAATAATTCCTTCCACCGTTCCATGTCTTAAAATGTTTTATCACCCTCTTGTGCAAAATTTCTTGGCCACTAACCAAATGAAGTTTTGAACTTTAGTAATTTTATATGCCTTTCACTTTATCTTAATAAGAAAAAAGAATAAGTTGTAGATATCGAGTGCTATGCTTCAAATATTGTTTATAGATTTCAGGCATTGTGAATCCCTCCCTAATTTCAAGAACTTCAGGCTACAATAAGTAACTAAATTTTTCACATGAATTGCACAACACATTGTTCATAAATCAGAACACCAAGTCACCACATAAAGCGATTAACATCACGCAAAATTAGTGTAAGTCTCAGAAATGTGGAGAATTAAAAGCTAAGCTTCATTCGATATTTTCAAACCAATGTGAAGGGAAATCAACAATCAAAATTAGAATGAAAAATGCACCTTTCGTTGCGATTAAGTCGTGCACCAAAGTAGAATCCCACTGAAAGCAACCAACTGTCACTGTGCACAGCAACAAGAGAAAGCCAGTCTTTACGCGTCATTCCATCTCTGGCAAAATTAATGCCCAACGCAGGCTCAGGGAGCTCTGGCGGAACTTCCTCTGCTGGCAGAGTCACTTCCCAGGACTCGTTTGGATGTCCATACAGACACAAATTCTCTTTTTCTAAATACATTGTCAAGGTCAATTTCGGAATTTAAGACAAAAAATAGTGAAAAATTCAAGTAAAATCACAAAGAATTAAGAAATTAATAATAACAAAAACAGCATAACACTAATAGCAAAGAAAACTTTAGGAAGATAAATAGTTTGTTTGTTTGGTCAGCTTTTAGCTTAAAAGAGAGCGCGAGAGACAAACCTGGATCGCACTGAAGGTAGACTTCATCAGCCTCTGAAAGAAAAAACAACAACAAGACAAATAATATAAACATATGCGAAGATTAATTAATAAATTAAATAAATAATTAAGAGATTTAGGGATTTGACATGGAGATACCAATAGTGAGAGCGCGAACGAGGGCAGAGCGACGGGCGTTGTAATCTTTGAAGATCTCTTCTACAGTGCGAGGGGACGCCATACATATGTTAATAAATTATGTTATAGCAGGTAGGTAGCTTGATTAATTATTGGTAATGGATCGGGTTAATGTTAGGACAGGAGAGAGACGAAGAGCATCGATGTGTTTCTGTTGAGGTTGTGAAGAGACTGACTGAGACAGAGAGAAGGGGAAAGGGGAGGTCGTATGTTTCTTGGGTTTTGTGACACTTTTGGGGTCTGACACGGCAGCGCAAGAGAGAGGACGATTTGTTGAGTGTAAGACGAGGCTTGGTAGGAGAGAGGTTGTTACAGGATTGGTTTTTGTGAGAGAATGGACTTTTGTTTTGGGAGGTTTTGTTTAATTGGGCCGTGTTCTTAGGGTTTTGGACTTTCAAGCCCATTAGTTTAGCATGTTGAACAGCATTGCCCCCCCCCCCCTCACCAAAAGAACAAAAATATATATAATATCATTTTTCTTATAAATCAACTTAAGACTTAATTTATTTTATTTTTATTTATATATAGAGCATAACTATAGTTTATGATTATGGTGAGCCCAAGTAATGAAACTTTCAAGCTCAAGTTAAATAAATCGGCATGCATAAAATATTAACAAATTGATAAGGGGGAAACGCACATCAATGTTTTTTTTTTTTTCCTCCCCTCCAAATTAGGGCAAGGTATTTTTCTTATAACGTGTCAAAACGCGTAGCCACCCCCAAAACAATAACAATAACAAGAGGGCCTTCTTATATTGCTCACTTCAAGACATCCTGTAAATAAAGCTAATACAAAAAAAAAAAAAAAGGTCTACTTCATGGCATTTCTGCTGAGAGGAACATGACTTTTCTCGTATTGGTGTCTGCTAAGACAACACAAACCCCTGCAGAATTACCAAAAAATAAAAAAGGGTACTTCAACAGTAGGGATAAAAGCAATGAAGAAATCTAATTATGTATTTAACAAGTAGATGACATACCACACAAGCACTAACCGCAGATTATACATAATACACAGTTACACATACCTATCCTGCAAAACCCCCTAAAATTAACGGGATTAAGAGGCTAAACAGAAGCTACTAGATCCTAAATGCTAAATTATACAAGAATATCCCTTTATGAAGGCATCAGTTGATAATGATTTTTGTCGGAAGGTAAACCCCTGGCATGCGTCCTTCCAAAAATAAGCTCTTGCAGGCAACAAGTTTCACGATAGAATTTGCATTCAGGCTGTGCCTTCTCAAAACTTCCACAAATCCCCAACCAAGAACTTGCTCTACCCAGTCCTCAACCACTCTATTTTGATCGGATAAATAGGTAGCTGCAAGTAATTGCTCCATGACTTTTGGATCAATATCTAGCAAACATTCCCAGCCTACAATCTTGTGGAAGCACCCATTAACCTCATTCAATATTCTCTCGGCAAGAGCATCAAAATCAAAAGGCTTGAAAAACACTCTTGCGTCCACTTGTTCAAGAAAACCTTGCAACCAAGCCTTGGAGATATCAGATTCAGGATCATTATCAGAGTTTCCATCATCGGTGTCTAGCAAGTCATTCTCTCCGGCAGGAAGGTTCAAATCTAGATTCCTAGCTGACATCTTATGAGCTCGTTTCACCATCTCTGTGATTTCTTGGCGGTCAAGATTTTGGTTTGCCCCAACCAGCTTTCTTTTATTCAAAAAGATAGAACTTGGGATGTCCTTTTTCGCAGTGATTGGAGTAATAATTTGGCCCATTTCTTCATCAAGAACTCGTTCAATTAATATCTTCATTGGCCTGTCTTCGGCTTTCAATATTCTCTCCTCGGAATAGGTGGAGAAATCATTGCTAGAAGAGCCAACTTTATCCTCTGTCAATGTTGAAGTTGTCACGAATATTGCATTGCTGATTCCAACTTCTCTCCCATGGGAATCTGCAAATTTACCAGTCTGAATAGCATGCGACAAGCTCTTCTGAGCCTGCACATCTGCCTTGTCTATATTTTCAAGAAACACTATGGACAAGGGCTTCTTGCACAGCTCCCCAGCAACAAAATCAACCATGGTCTTCCCCCTAAACTTTACAGTGTAGCCACTCATCTCTGGGCGGTCAAAGACCATGTGGGCAACCATCCCATCTTGGCTACTTAAATCTGCAGAAATAAAGTTTTCCCTACTTCCATATATGATCTCAGCAAGGGCGGAAGCAATTTTCTTTTTCCCACATCTATCAGGTCCACAGAAACTGAACCAAATATCCCCTCTGAGACTTGCTCCCTGGCGTTTCTCATTTCTTGCCCTGCAGTGAGCAATTGTTTGGCTAATAATGCGTATTGCTTCATCTTGCCAGCCAACTCTTTCAACAACAGCTCTAAAGAGCATCTTTGCATTACTGGGATCAAACTGCCCACCAAAGACAGGAGAAGAAGATGATGATGATCGAGCCTGATGGTCAGAGATACCCCCATGCACAAGATCAATGTTTGCTGAAAATGAACCTGACAAGTCCTGTGGAAGCTCCATGTGGTTTTGGTTTACAGTTTTCTTCAGTTCAGTACCAATAGAACTTATCCTCAACCCCAAATCTGTGACCACAGAAGTCACGGATGTAGGAGATGCTTGACTACCATCAACCGTGCATGAATTGGAAAAACTATATGGAGATCTGAGGCCACTTGACCCGTGATCTTCTTCTTTGGAAGGTTTTTCCCATTGCTTGGATAGAATGCTATCATTCCTAGCCTCAGAAACAACAGGAAGAGAGAAACCTAACTGCTTTCTCGATTTCTTCTGTAAGTCAGAGGGAATGTATGAATTTACATTCACACATCTGTTTCCATTTGGCAGTGCACTTGTATCTTTGCTGCTGAGATTTTCAGCATCTTCCTTTTCATCTTCGACCAGCTGAAAGCCCGTGACAGCTGGAAACTGAGGGGGATGAGTATTTGACCCAGGTGGTTGGGTGTGATGAAGACGCTGACATATACTGTCCCATTTCCTTTGCAAACCTGCAACTCTGGTACTCAATACCATTCCATCATCTCTGGTCTGCACTGAAAAGGTATGAAATGGTTTTTATATGGATACAGCAAAAATTCTTTATAAGTTAATGCAGTGTGTTAAATCAAATGTTCTAGGATAATTTTCCCTCCATTCATCCTGCAAGAAAGAAATGTTAACCAGGTCTTGTCCAAAACTTTACACCAAAAGCATAGAGCCTAGTTAAGTTCACTGTTCCTAACAGGGAAGTTGGGCTTAGAATAAGGATCCTGCAAACAGATCGTAAATGTTGTAATCCTAGACATGTTGTTGGTGCATAAATTCTATTTCCAATGAGACCAGATGGGAGCCAGGTTAACTACATATGATGTCCTATGTAGTGATTCAGACGTTTACGAACCACAATATATTACATTTCAACACTTGGACAACAGCATAGTCATCTCTAGTTAAAATAAAAGAGCATATTCTATTTGGAAGTTAAAAACGATACACACCTTCGCATCCAGTCCCTTGTTTGTGCCAATTTCAGCCATCTCCATCCAAGAAGGCAAACTAGATTGGTGCTGGTCTGCTACTGAACCAATGAATCCTCCCTTTGAAACAGAAAGTATTTCTTGTTCGCACTTCTCGTTGCATAGATGACAACGGGGTAAATACTGGCATGATCTATTTAAAGGGGCATTCAAGTCAGAAGGTGTAGAGAAGAACCCACCGAATGGAACAAATGACTCCATCAAGCTGCAATTACAGCATGAAGACGAAACTGTGAGAATATAGGCTATAAACGATTGAAGGTTAAAATGAAATCATACACATGCATACAGCCTATGTAAGGAAGGTCCACATGCTCAGACAAAAAGGACCTTAAAATGGTAGGGAATTTTTAGCTCCTGAAAAACATGAATACCTCAAGGATGAATTATTATTATTGTCACCAAAACAAGAGACTGTATAAAAGAAATTGCTATTTGCGTAATTCAACTTATGGAATGAAAATGCTCTTTCATGCTAATTTACACAGTTGATTTTGAAAGATCAAAAGACAAACTAAAATGAGAAGTTGTTGGCTAATTACTGTGGGGGCAGAGACAAGTGTCCATGGCAGTATGTGAGCATCTGGTAGACTACAGAAAGTACTCACCTATGGATGACAACTTTACCTGAGACTTTGCAGAAGAAGCGTGCATGTACGCAATATAAAGATGGCTATGGGATGAATGATACCATGGCTTAAGACACCACTGGTCTGGCACCAAACTAGTAAAGCAGGGAGAGAGAGCAAGGGAGTACTTGACCATCAAGTGGAAAGCAAGAAAGAGTTGAAGAAAATTTAACAGCGAATTGTTTTTTTCCAAGACTAAAAGGTATCTCGTAGTGCATGTTTTAAGAGATCCAAAACATTGTTCTGAAATTAAAAGATGAATAAGTTATTAATGCGAAGAAAAACATTTATGGTTTGTATCAATTAAGATTCCATATTTTGGAGATTTTGTGGCTCGTGCAGTAATAATTTATTTCAATTGATACTTTTGCTTCAAATATGGTTTAGAATATGAAAATTGTAAATTATACATCTCCCATAATTCCCTTTAGCTGAAAAAATCTTAATCTACTCTATGGAAAATGATCCTCTTGGTGGCCTTTAATAGACAACATCGTTAACAGTCTGATACCTTGCTACCAAATCCATGCATGATTCTGCACCAGTAATATTCTGGACTAATTTTATGTCATAAAAAAAATTTAAAACATAGCATGCAAAGCAAGAAATTTTAGATAAACTCACCTCAATTGACAATCCTAACCAGTGGAACTCTGGTAAAGGATGTGGCCAAGGTAAAGAAAAGCACCATTATTGTATTCATAATGTAACAGCGGGCAAGAAATGGCAATGCACCTCAGCTAACAATTTGATTCAAATTAAAAAAGGGACCCTTTCTAAGAGAAAGAGGCTAATGTATTCGACTGAATTGTGGAAATTATTGAGTTATGATAAACTTATACGTGAAACATTCACCTCAACTAGGAAATGAAATCACATACCTCGTTTAGTACTCTGCAGTACTACAGGCATATTTGACAGAATGAGAAACTCAACATAAAATCACCTAAATGCATGATGCAATAGAAAGTTGCATTGATCGCCAACTAGCGCATCTCATAAAAAGGATATGGCCAAGACAACCCAATTAAGATCATATCACCCTAACTGGTAAGTAACCACTGAGTTAGCATGCATAATTTTGTACTCGGTAATGGAAAGTAAAATAACTGAAACATAACCAAAGAAATAAGATTGTTCTGTCTTGCATCACATACCACTATAATAACATCACTAATTTAACTAGGCATGGCTTGGAGATGCTTTCACAATTGGCTGGAGACTCGATCAGAAAAAACAGAGACTATTTTAAATTACAATTCAAGTAAAAACAAACAATCATGTCCCCCTAAAAAGATAATGATAGAAACAACCCAGAGCGAACTGCTAGCACTTTAACAACCAATTCTAAATTCAAAAACCATTAAAAAATGACTTGCATGCATTCATACATATCTATAAAATCTAAACAAATACCAGTACGGAATGCAAGAAAGGCCACTTTACCTTGACCTGGGATAAGATTCAGCCACGGAAGGAGTCCTGAGAGAAGTGATAGGCAAGAGCTGCAAGTCCCAATCTTTTTCAGTGGAAGGAAATCTTCCAACAAACTTGGAATAGTTCTCGTAGCTCGCCGCACCGATAAGCCACACTCTTCCTCCATATAACTGCAACAACTTTGTCAATTTCTCGATAACATAACTAACGGCATCATCCATACCATTATTATGATCGTCGTTACTAACAAATGCCTTCAAGTCACCAAAATTCGCCAACAACCCAGGTCCTAAACTTTTCTCCACAAATTGACCCAACTCCTCAAACCTCAAATCCACACACTTTTTATCGAAATTCTCACTTGTTATAAACTTATTAACATCACTTTCCATGCAGATGACACTTAATCCACATAACTCAACAGGCAAGACATTCTCTTTTCTTTTCTCTACCATCTCACTGAAACTTGCAAGTGTATGATAAGCAGATAAACCTACAAGCAGAGGATTCCTCCCTTTGTTTCTTGCTAAAACCTCACCAATTCTCCTACAATTAGCATCCCCATTATTATTGTTGCTGTTGTTGTTAAGAAACAACCCGCCCGAAAATGGAAAACTGAAAACACCCCTCCGACCCGGACCCGAATATAACGAATCCGGATCCTCGCTTGATAATAAATTACATAAAAACAAAGGCGGGCCTTTGAAACGTGACGAGGAAAATTTAAAAACCTGCGGTAACGGCCTAACAATAGCCAACTTGATTTCGGAGCTCCGAAATCCCGCTTCACCAAAAACCCGGCTCACAACCGGATCATCCAAAATCGATAGAATCAAATTCTGAAGTTCCACTTTAATACAAGAAATTGAGGAAGACGATTGTTGTTGCTGCTGTTGAATTTGATGATACAGATTGAAATTCTCAGGCTGTCTCCTCTGGTTCGCTTGGGACCGTTTAATAGCAGCCATAAGCGAGTTCGAAACGGGAGGTGAGTCATCGCTGAGTTGACTCGTCGGCACTCGGTCTAGTGACACACCGAGGCAGAGCTCGAGCGCTTTGAACTGAAGTCTCGATGAGTACGCAGAATTCCTCGCACGCGCGCACGCGTCACGTAAAGGTGACGAAGGGAGTGATAAGAGAGCCGAGACGGCATGAAGCGACGTAGTTTGACCATGTCCTCTTCGGCGAGCGACGTTCACTGCCTCGTCGAGCGCGTGACCTGCTTCTTCAGTTAAGCATTGCCTCGCTGTAGTTACCGGCGTAGGCATAGCCCGTAAAATCGGTGAGAGTTAGTTACAAGATAAAGAAAAGTTCGTTACGTTTGTTTTATGTTTGTGTGTGTGTGTGTAATTGTGTAATATTTTGCTTTGATTAATAGAGAAAGATAAACATAGGGTTATAAAAAAGAAATAAAAGAGAATGAGGTAGGTGTTTTGGCAAGGGGTGTTCAAAACTTAAATATAATGGGATGGTGTTGGTGTTGGTGTTGGTGGTGGAGGAGGTGGTGGTGGTGGTGGAGGTGGAGGGGAGACGTGGGGTCCGATATGAGAGATAGAGACAGGTGGTGAGTATAGATTCTATATATCTGAAGATCTTTCTGTTCTGTGCTTACCAGAGAGAGAGAGAGAGAGAGAGAGAGAGAGAGTTTTATAACATAAAGCTAAGCTTGAGAGTTGAGAGGGGAGAGGGAGAAGGAGATGCCATGTCCACTTTGTTTAAGTGGACCAACAGTGACAGTCAATGTCACTGTCTGCTTACGTGTAATTTTTTTTTGTTGGAGAGGGGGTGAGAGTCAATGAGTTTTTAAAAAGTACTGTTAGTGAGTTGACCCAGCGATGAGTTAGATCACCAGGTCGACTCGAGTGTTTGGGTTATAATTAGGCTCGGTGGTAAAACAGACCCAGCTGATTGGCTGTTGAGTTGTTGATTAAAGTTAAAAGTTGGGTGTTTCGCTTTTATAGAATTATATTATTAGGTGGAAAAAATCTAAAGGAGTAATGGATCCAATGGAAAACAATACTTTTGGCCTATACTTGAGTTTTATTTTTATAGTTTACAGAAAACATGTTTTAATCATGTAGAATTTTTTGGAATTTTTTTTAAAAAATAACGCAATTTGGTAAAAAATTTTAAAAAATAATATAGGTTGAAAAAATATTTTAAAAAATAGCATATTTTGAATATAAACACTTTTTAAAATATCTTTTTTTACACCTCTGTGTTTATTTTTAAAATATATGTCTTTTACAAATTAATTGACGTAAACAAAATTCAACTCAATATTTTTTTTTTGAAGATTCAATAACTAAAAAATAATATTCAAGATACAATAATAAAAAAAAAACGATAAAATGATGTGGCACGAGAGAAAATGATGCAAGAGAAAAACAAAAAAAAACAATGGGTAACCAGGGATACATTAGGGCTCTATTTTCAACACACTTAATATTGTTATAAAGATTTTAACGAGATGATTTTAAC
>Ga0307515_10010105_pt1 | contig 18133 bp, 5 predicted proteins | sample 17_EM_MG_FD_194513 | JGI IMG/M metagenome (GOLD analysis project Ga0307515, IMG submission 194513) | Populus trichocarpa ectomycorrhiza microbial communities from riparian zone in the Pacific Northwest, United States - 17_EM | ecosystem: Host-associated > Plants > Roots > Unclassified | place... | reverse complement strand
ATTAAATATTATAATGTCATTAAACGATAATATGGCTTTAAGGTAGCCATTATTTATATAAATAGAGAGACGTCTCTTATAGGCGAATTTAAGGAATAGGTAGCTGAATAAGGAATTAGTATTGAAAGATTAGTACCTAATACTTAATTACAGAACGGTCCAGCGGAATGATCTAGGGGGGTAATTATATAGAAGGCTCGGTGTATGAGAATTAAGGCTTATTTACTAGAGGAGCTATATCCTAAAGTTTATAAAGTAGCTACCTATTTACTTAATTAAACGCCTAGTAGAAGACTTAGGTGGTAGACGCCTTTTAAAAGAATCTAGTTAGCTATAGGTATATTACTACTAAAACCAAATATAGGCCACCTATAAGTCTATAGCTGTAGGGCCTACCCTCTTAAGTATAATATTTTACGCCTAAATAAGCTCGCGCTAAGGGCCTATATAGGATATCTGGTAGGATATAATTTGATAAATATATTCCAAATCTACATTCCTAGTTAAAAGAAGGTTATAAGAACTAGAGATGTAAAGTTTAATAAGCGGTTGCTTTATAATAACTTATAGCTAAATCTAGCAAATATACTCTAAGTCAGAACTGACCAAATATTAGAAATTATTAATGTTTATTAAATATAGGATCTCTAAGATAAATTAGAATCGTCGTTTAATAAAAGCGATAAAACTTAAGATAAGATTTAAGTTAATACTAAAGAGAGATAATAGGTAGAATCTGGTGGAAATAAGGAAGAGCCTAATATTAAAAGTAGTAAGTAATAAGATTTAAGCTCTAAAGACGACTTAGCTCTAGGGCTTTCTACCCTAAATAAGATACTAGAACCTAACTTACCGGAGCCTCTACCACCGTCCTTAAATACCTTAGTAAAGAAGCCGCACTATGTCCTAGTTCCGAATAATAAAGCTAAGCTAAAGAAGAAGATTAATAGCAATATAGGAGAGCAAAATATAGTTAAAGGAAAAAGACTTAAAGGACGATTAAAGATCTACGTAGGCTTTTTTGCTAATATTACCGACCAGAGCCTTCTAGCTTAAAGATTAGCCTTTAATATAGGGCTTATATTTTATAAAAAGCTATACCATAATTAGCTCCTACCGCCGCCTAGGAATTAGAAGGAGCTTTAAAGACATTAATATAAGGAAGAGTTCGCGGCTGCTGCTTAGAAGGAGTATACAGACCTTTAAAATTAAGGAATATTTTAAGTCATTAACAAGACAATCTACATTAAAACCATACCTATTATCTGGGTATTTATATATAAGACTAATATTAACGGATATCTAATAAGATTTAAAGCTCGTCTTTGCGCACGAGGTAATCTGCAAGAGTTAGTTTATAAGAACACCTATACCGCAACTTTGGCAGCAAGATTATTCAGAGCCTTAATGGCTATTGTTGCAATATTTGACCTAGACTGCTAGTAAGGCGACGCTATTAATGCATTCGCAAATAGCGTAATTAATAAGGTTGTATACGTTAAGTGTCTAGATGGATTTCTAGTTAAGGGTAAGTGCCTACTTCTTTAAAGAGCGCTCTATGGATTAAGGCGATTACCTCTGCTATAGTACGGTGACTTAATAATAACGTTAAAAAAGGAAGGCTTAAAGCTAGTGGCGGAGGAGCCTTGCCTATATTATAATAATTGGCTAATAGTCTTCTTCTATATCGACAATATTATAGCTGCCTTTAGGAAGAAAGACCTACTTAAGCTTTAAACCTTTAAGGAGCACCTTATAAGAAAGTACGAGATAAAGGACCTAGGTGACCTTACCTAGTTCTTAGGAATTTAAATTATCCGCAATAGAAAGAATAGGAAGCTCTGGCTTAGCTAGGATTCCTATATTAATAAAATTGCAATAAGCTTTAAAGTTAAAGATTATTATAAGATATATACACTAATGGGTATTAAGGAACTTAAGCCTAATTTAGAGTAAGCCTCTAAGTAGGATACCTACGCCTATTAGAGGAAAGTTGGATCTATGCTCTATATAGCTAATATTACTTATTTAGATATAGCAAGAATAGTAAGTAAGCTGTTAGAATTCTTATAAAATCCGTTACTAATTTATAACGCAGCTGCTATAAGGGCAATTGCCTACCTTAATTAAACCAAGACTCTTGCGATTAAGTACTTAAAGGAGAATATAATAAACCAGATCTTTATAAGGGCCAGTAATATATTATTTAGTAACGACCTAGTAAGTAGAAAAAGTATAGAAAGTTATCTATTTACCTTATTTAGAGGGCCAATTAACTGGCAATCTATAAAGTAGAAGTTAGTAATAAAATTAAGCATAGAAGCAGAGCTCTTAGCCCTATTGCATACAGCTACCGAGTTAATTTAGTGGTAGCGATTCTTTGAAGAAATTAGATTTAACCCTAATAAGAAGTAAATGATATATTGCGACAACCTATAGATAATTTAACTACTTACTAAAAGCAACGCGGAGCTTAACACTAAGCTTTAATACATTAATATCTATTACTACTAGCTCCGCCAGGAAGTTCGTAAAGGAAGCATTAATATTAAATAGGTGCCTACTGCGGATATAATAGCAGACGGCCTAATAAAGGCTCTACCTCGTTAAAAGCACAAGATGTTTATTTAGTAATTAAACCTCGTTAATATTAAGGATCTAATTTAATTTAATTTAAATAATATTTAGGTAAGATAAATATATAGAGGATTTCCTTTAACTCAATACCAAATTACTATCGTGACTTTTTAGTATTTTCTACAGCAGCCCAGAAGGCTCTGTGCAGCTAGGGGGGTATATTAACCTAAATTAAAGTTCCTTACTACTATTATAATACTGTCTAACGACCTAGATCGTCTATATGAACTATATCTCAGTTGTCTCGTATCTTAAGCTCGTATATCTTATTAAACGTCTTATTACCTGTTTCTCTTAACTATAACCTACTATATAACGACATCGTCGTCATTATATTTAGGACCTACCTAATATATATAAGAGAGCTTCTAGAGCCCTCTTTAATAAAACAGAGTTCTTATTCCTAATCGTCCGTTTAACAGAAGTCTAGCTTAAGCACACAAACGTCCCGTAGGAATATGCGCTTTCCTATTCACACATGTCTAAAAAGATATAAAAAACAGCTATATCAAATCCATCACTGCTACCACTCTCACGCTCTGTAAAGGGCGACCCCTTATGATCACTTTTAAGGGATACCTCGGACTCGCACCTAGTTAAAGTCAAGTTGGTAATATACTGTGGGTTTTACGGGGTCAAGTGCCTTTTATTCTCCGTAAAGCTACAGGGGATAATAAAACAGGAGGCGCGAGCTGCTATATTCTGTCAGAGCTCGTATGAGGATCAAATTGAAGAGAATCTAGCTACTTATGTAGGGGGGAGTGACCCCTTAAACTAGGCCCTATTTAGTATCTAGTATATTCTTATCGGCAAAGCCTACATACACGGAATTATGGATGGAGAGGTTGTACAGAGTGCGAAAGAGTTAGATGTGGAGGAAGCGGTTTTATTATAATGTTCTCCCCAATACTTCACTGCGTTAAAACTCTATGCACGTGCTTATAGTCTGGGTTTCGGAGTAGCGAGCGTTATAAGGAGGCTGGATAAGGAGATAAATTTTTTATTTCGACAAACGCGTGTCTGCGCCTGAAGGACTGAGACGAATTTCTAACCATAGCTCTTCCCTCGCAACCTTAGTCCCAGCTGTATGGCAAAGAAGAGCCTAAATTTAACAGCCATCGCAGCAGGAGCAGACCTGATACTTTTATAAGTAACCACCCTAATCATTCTCTATACTAACGGATAATACAAAGAGCTCACCTGTGTGTATAAAGTCCCATTACACCAAGTGTGACGGTGCTAGAGCGCGTCACCCGCCAAGTTCTGCCATATTCTGCCACCTGTCATACCGTCGCATACTGTCTGGTATTGTCGCATACTGTCTGGTACTGTTTCTTACTGTTAGCTCGCCTACTATTGGCTCGTCCACTGCTAGCGCCTTAGCGACTTGCGCTACCTATTTATTAACACCAGCCAGACTTGCTGATAAACAAACAATTCAAACCATAGATCTTCGGTTTGGTTAATTGGATATTTTAAAGCTTTAAGCTTGTTTATTTCGTTTGGTTAACCAAACTAGCAAACGGTTTAGTTAGGTTTGACTGTTTGGATGGATTTATATACATTTTTACGCGACGGTAGGAGGATCTAGGAGCTCTACGCTATAATTTGGTGATAGGCGTTTGGTGTTATAATGCTTGCGCTGAGCTTAAAAATCTATAGGGAACACGATTAATTACCCCTGTAGTGTGGATTAAACCTTATTGTCGCTCTAGCGGTTCCTAGAGAAGGTCACGTGACTTTAGCTTTAATGCAGTGTTTTCTATGTAAATGATGCCTAAGAAATTAATCGCCTACTATAACGGCAGCAATCTAGCTATATAGCCAATCCTCCCTAGATATTATATTATATATATAAAGCAGCTCCTAAAGTAGAAGATCGCGCCTTTTAATAGCACTAAAGTTGGAAGCTAAAATTAAAATTTTGGATAGGGCTCGCCGCTCTATTTAAAAGTTAGTAAGCTAAATTAAATAGCGTGATTTCCGATTAAGTCTAAACTAGTATACAATTTCCTTATTAGGAAAAGTTATTTTCTATATTTAATAAAGCCGTTACGGTTCTAGCCAGTGATGTCAATGGTTAGGTTACTCTTTAGATTGGTTCAGTTTAACCAAAATCTTAAGAGTAACCGGTTCGTCGATTTCATTGGCTCAATTTGGATCGGTTATTAGGTATTTTGATAAACCGGTTATCTAATAAAACCAGATACAGCCTGTACGAGCTTCGGCTTCTCCCCCCCCCTGGCGCGCAGCGGTATACATCTAATTTCGCTAAACCTGCAGCTAAATTAGTATGTAGGGCTAGCAGGAAGAGGTGTAGTGTGTGGCCCTGGCTTGGGCCACCAGAGCCACCTCGAATTTGAAGCTGATCTTATTGCCCCCTGCCTACCAAAGTCGTAATATCTATACCAGATCGTGGTGTTCTAAAGCTTCTTCCTCTTATTAATATGGCTCCAAATATAGGTAGTTGGCAGCACGCCTTTATTAAAATCCTTCTTACAGCTGGTATAACTAAACGTTAATGCGCCTGTTAAGCTAACTGCTCTACTAGATCGATCTAGTCTATTTAAAGGAATCTAAGGCTGTACGGGAAGACAAAGCTCGATTGTAAATATAAGTTAAGACGCCTACTAAGTAATAAGGTAATTGTCGCATTACTCTGCCGATTAAATAATGCCCCGAATATATATCTTAACAAAATAACGTGGTTTATCTATAATTAATACTAGATTGTTATAAGTAGGCAGACGCTTAGTGCAGAATTAAGAGTCGCTGGCTAGAGTAGGAAGCTAGTAAGGAAGCTTTTATTATATGCGTAAGGAAGCTGCTAAGTATATAAGGCTTGTAGAGTCGCTCTTAAGCAAAGCTAGGAAGACCACAACTTATACTAGGCCTATATTTTATAGTTCACCGTTAAATAGCTAGTGTTTGTAGATAAATCTAGAGCTAATTTAAAGATTAGTATACAGAAGGCGTCTTAGTTACCGGTGGGAGTTATACCTATTTTATATATACTATACAACCGTAGTAAGCAGAGAGTTAATATACTACCTACCTATACTATTAAAGGCGTGCTAGTATTATTAGTATATAGTGGCTTAACGAACGCAGAGGGCTATAACTATTGGATTAAACACTTTCTTTTACCTTGCTATAATCCTTATCTAGCACTAAGATTAGTAGTTATTATAGATAATACAAGCTTCTATTACTCACCGTACATCGCTACTCTCTTTAAAAGAGCTGGAGTAAAGCTTATATACTTACCCGCGTACTTACCGGATTTAAATCCAATTAAGGAGTTTATTCGGCGATACTTTATTTCTTAGAAGAAGGCGCCAGAGTAATAGGGCGATAGCTTTAAAAGCTTTCTAAGCTAGTATATAGAGGTAGTAGGAGGCAAAGGTAAGAGCGCGAGAGCCTATTTCCGCCATAGCGGTTATATTAGTAGGGGGGAGTGAGGTGTCTTTACATACAAAGCTTAGTATAGCTACCTTCTACACTTACAATATACAATTTATATAAGAATTACTAGCAAAGTGTATATTATAATAGGTGCCTATAAGCAGACGTAGGCTTAAGTTAAAAAATCTACTACTAATTAAGTGTAAGGCTCTTAAAGTTACCACCACCGAGGCCTCTCAAAGCCCTCTACTCCTTAATATCTATTTGTAATCTCTTAGCAATTACCTCTAAAACGCCTGCCTTAATTATTACCTTAATTAGCGTCTTTCCTTACTTATCTAGCTTCTGCTCTCAAATCGTCTTTAAGTCCCACCGCTTCTTAAATACCACTTAATATGCGGCCTTAATATCTTCCTGCCAGTCCTCTAACTCTTACACCGCCTACTTATACTACTTAAAATACTCCCGTAAATTAGCAAGCTAATTGAGGCCTTAAGCGCGCAGTAGAGGAGCAATTGGCGACGACTTTAGGCTTAAGAGAGAGGCCGCTAGAGGTATAGATAGGCGCCTGTGGTAACTGCCCGTAGGGTTAATATAGAATTAATTAACTACGCCTAGAGTACTAGGTATAGAGGCCTTAGTAGTAAGCTCTTCTTTCTTCTTACTACTTATCCTCTTATTAAAAAGCTTCTGTATTAACTTAACGGGAGGAGTATGTTTAGTAGTAAGGCCCTTATCCATCGCCCAAGCCTACTCCTTCACGTCCTCTTATATAAGCCTATAGTTAACTTGCTAATATACCTAGCACCAATTACTACCATAGTTCTTATAATATTGCCACCTTTGAGATATCTTTATAAAGCTCGCTATAGGGTCTATAAAGGAAGCCGCAAGATCACTAGCCATATACTGCGGCGTAGCTAGTAGAGAGCTCTATAAGGATTCCAGAGCTAATTATAAAGCTAATTGCGTTATTATAGAAGAGCGGCTAGAGGGACAAAGAGCTTACTGTCCTGTAGTCTTAATATATTTAAGAGTAAGCTTAACTTTAAGCTTCTTAATTACGTCACCAGGGCAATTGTAATAGGCTCTCGCCAGCCTTATAAGCTCACTCTTAGAATTAAGCCAATCTATTATATAGCTAGGATTAAATTGGAAGGTAGCTTTAAAGGAGCCTTTTAATTGCCCAGGAACCTTTATAATACTATTACACCTATTACTTATAAAAGTACGGCCAGCATACTTCCGCTATAGAGCCTTATTAACCTTAGAAAGAACCTCGCGGTTATACATAACCAAGAGATAAAGGCGAGCCTTAGGAAATATATAAGTTAGGAAACAATTTAAGCGATTTGTTTTCTTAATCTTAGCCGTTACTAAGAGGCGATATTTAAAGAAGGAACCTCTACTAGAAGGCTTAGCCAGCTGCTCTTCCTATTCTATTTAAAGCCTTAGAGCCGGATCCTCCTCCCTCTCTACTAAAGATTTAGGTGTTAAGGCCTCTGCTAACGGAGGCCTTTAAGTATATAATTGACTTAGCAATGTAAGGGGAGCTATATTTATATACTGTGAGAATTATAGAGGTTATATAGGAGCTCTTACCGCATCGTAACCTTATAGGTGGTAAAAGTATTAAACTTCCTTATTATTATACTCCTCAGCAGCCGCCGGATCGTTTAGGATCTTATTAAGCTTACCCGCAGCAAATAAGGCAGCCTGCTGCGACGTACGTAGGCCCTTATATATAGACTATAGAGGATACTCAAACTGCGTACCGATTTGGCTACTGTATATAGGTAGGAGAGTTACCACCGTACTCATACTTAAGCTTTATATTAAAGTAGGTAGGCGGGCAATTAATAAGGAAGGTTGTATTGGTAACATTTAAAATCGTTATATAGGTGGGTAGCCGGAGGGACTACCAATAGAGGCAGCAGCTGTACGTTTAGAGCTTATATTAAGGAGAGAAAGAAGCTTTAATACACCACAATCTGGAGCAAATATTACGGTTTTGGTAAGGGAGGCAAGTCATAAATAGCTTTAGATTTAAGCTTCAAATTTAAGGTGGCTCTGGTAGCCCAAGCCAGGGCCACACACTACACCTCTTCCTGCTAGCCCTACATACTAATTTAGCTGCAGGTTTAGCGAAATTAGATGTGTACCGCTGCGCGCCAGGGGGGGGGAGAAGCCGAAGCTCGTACAGGCTGTAGCTCCGGCCACAATATAAAACGAGCCTCTGCACGAGCCTCTGCATAAGCCCCGACTAAGCCTTACCCTATAGGGATAAGCGCCACAATTTAAATAGGGCTAGCCTTTGCCAAGGCAAAAAAACATACGCTAAAATACGCTGAAACACGTGAATAAACACTTTTAAGACGTGTTATCTGGTTAATCTGGTTTAACCAGTTCTGTAACCGGTTCAAGCCTTAAAATTGTATTTTGGATTGGTTTTGGCCTCATTTTTAAAACCTAACCTAACCGCTGACATCACTGGTTCTAGCTTCGCATATACTAAGGTATTGGAAACTTCGCAGGTGTTATGCGATGCGCTACCCATACCTGCGGTATGGGCTGGAGAGCTTATAAGACATTCCAACCGGCAGCCGTCCAGTCGCGAGACACTGCTGCTACCTTTTTGGTGGTTTGTATGGTCGAGTGGGTTGGGCTTGGGCATAACAGCAGGCTTCGCTAGGCGCGATTATAGGCGTGTTCTCTGCTAAATTAATAGGGCCAGCTTTGGTAGGGCGGGGAGACGTAATATAGGCAAGATAGCGATAGGAATTGGTAGGTAAAAGAGGGGATCTTAGAGGGTTAAGTTAGAAAGACGCGTTCGGATGTTTATTTTCGGCGCGTATATTATATCGCGATTATAGTATATTGTAGAACTATCCACCAAGAACCCCTATATTTACTCCCCTTAACCAAAAGCAATACCTATGTCTTATATATTAAACGAGCAAACCAACTCAATCAAACGGGACGATATAAGGCTTGATTGACTGCTAAAATTAGGCCTCTGGGTTTAATTGGTTGTTTGATTACAAAGCAAACAAGTAAACAAACTAGTAAACGGGGTTTGTTTATTAGCAAGTCTAATACCAGCCCTTATAACCCCCTTTCCTTCTCCTTAGCTTAGTATCTTTATTAGATAGTAATCCACAAGCTTTAGTTTAGAGGCATTTATATAAGCTATTATATTATACTAAGCTCTCCCTATATTACCTGGGAAGGCCTTAATAATATCCTACCCTAAAAAAAGACCCTTATTTACAATGACGCGTTAACGCGTTATACTTAAACACTAAAGTCACTCTATACTGCCTAGGAAGGCCTTACTAATATCCCACTTTATAAGCTAAATAGAACTAAACCTATACCCCTAGAATTAAAACCAAAGCGTATAATACTAACAAACCCTAAAAAGCTAATAATAGCACTTAAAGCTAGCTTATTTAAAAGAGCTGCCTCTACCTAAGAGGAACCTAAGATCTAATTAGGATTAGAAATTAAAGATAATAATAATATTATAAACATACGTAAGCAGATTCGCGCCCTTATAGCCAGCTAGAAAGCCAATTATTTTAAGGTAAAGAATATATAAAAGACCCTATAAAAGATTCTAGAAAGCCTTACTGTAAGGTAAGAATGTGGATAGGGAGTCTAATAATAGAACAATAGGGTATATTGTACAGTAGACAAATCCTTAAGGAGGAAGGAGGAGTCTGAGGTGCGAGGTAAGGAAGGGGTTTCCCTAGGTATGTGTAGAGCACGTACCTCACAGGCGAGTTGTATGCGAGTCGCCTATGCCTCGCAGCTATATAACTATATACTTAGGTTTTACCTAATAATGCCCCCTCCTTTAAAAAGGGTCGTCCCCAATCCTTTATATGCTTAGGCCTTAATAAAACCCTATAAAAACCTTAATAAGGGAAAATTGGAAGGGAAAGAGCATTCTAATTTTACGTATAGAGAGATAGGTGATACACTTGCGCGAAGATATTAAGGAACTTCAACCGCCAGTCAAAGTTATTTAATTAGTTAGATTTGGCTTGCTAAGACTTCCCTACATTTTACCGAGCTAATAGCGATTTTATATGCCTGGTATGGAAAATCCTAATTAGTCCATTTAACAGGTAGAGCTAGTAGCTTAATACTATCGCCCAAATTTGGTAGATAAGAAATATTCTAAAAGCTCGCTTATATAGGTAGGTCGCTAGTACCTTATGGGTAGGTTATAGGTTACTCGTATATAGCCAGATTTAGGACGGTAAGGCTATATACCCATTAAACCCGCCGTTAACCCTTGCTTTAGCCTTGCGCTATATAGGCGTAGCGCTATATATACTTCGCGGGTAGGTTATAGATTACTTATATGCAGCCAGTTTAGGACGGTAAGGCTATATACCCATTAAACCCGCCGTTAACCTATACTTTAGCCTTGCGCGTTATCTATATAGCATATACATAGAATAGTGTATAAGTTGTCTATATAGGTTACTACTAGCAGGTTACTAGCAGGTTATAAACCCCGGTCAAAGGACCCCGGTTACAGACGGGTATAGGATAATATATAAGTCGTCGGTATAGGTTATTACTAGCAAGTTACTAGTAGGTTATAGACCTTAGTTAAAGGACTCTAGTTATAAACGGGCCTGTTTTCTAATAGGTTATCAGTGTAGGTTACTACTAGTAGGTTACTAGTAAGTCACTAGCAGGTTATAGACCCTAGTTAAAGGACTCTAGTTAAAGGACTTTAGTCTTAAACGGACCTATTACCTAATATATAAATAGTTTATAAAGGTAGTATAGAGTGACGGACTAGGTCTAGGCCTAAGGAGAGTACTTTTAAAGGGTTATAGTATATACGGTATGTTAACGAATTAAGCTTCGTTACTATTATACGCTATAGCCCTACCTATAAGTCGCTAGAAAGTCGCCAGGGAGTTACTAGGAAGTTGCCGAGTTGTATTAGAGTATGGCTTATATAGGATATTAATAAATTGAGCTTTACCCCGTATATATACCGTAACTCTTACTATAAGCATTAGCTTACTCCTTAATCCCTTAGAACATCCTCTGCCTTTCTTTAATCTAGGCTATATCTTAGCAGCAGCAGCGCTTACCTTTTGCTTACGCTTTGGCTATAAGGCTAGGTAGTAGTATACTAGCTTTATAAAACGGTCTATAAGGATAAGGAGGTGTCTTAGACTTAGGGAGATCTATAATAGTTAAGTAAGTAATACCGCTAGGCTTATATGGGGGCCTTAGGGGCTACAGCTTACCATAAGGTATATAGCGGCGTAATTTAAGCGTTAGCAGGTATCGCAGTACCTAGGTATTTGCGAAGGTCCTTAATAAGGCTAGACCTTATTATGCCTTAGGAGTCCTTAAGTATTTCTAGTAAGAACTCGCCCTAGGTTACTAATCGCGTATAGAGCGTATAAAGGCGTCCCTTATACTCCACGGATGGACTAATAACTTAGGGGTGTTCCGTAAAGGCCGTTTCGGCTAAGGTAGCTACTACTATTACTTGCTATGGTACGAGGCTCTGCGTAAAGCTAGTGCTAGCGAGGTAACGTGTAATACGTAGGTTACTCACAGGGTCGTCGCGGGGGACCATCGCCTGGGCCAAGGGTCTAGCGCTATTAGGTTAGTTAAAGTCTCAGTAAGAATGGCAGAACACTCTGGTCCGCCGGCGCCAGGTTATTAGTGTAGTAGTACCAGGACCGCCCACAAGGTCCATAACCCGCAACTTTTATATAGTATTAAGGGTTAATTTGGCACCTATTATTATATTAAGCACGTAGGCGGACTTTACCCTAGGGCGTATCCATCGCAATATATACCATAATGCGTTCCTTTTCTCCCCATCTAGCATTAGGTCGCGATGCGCCTACGCAAGGTGTATATTCAGGGGTATGCGGTATCCGAATCTGACGTCGGGTCGCAATGTCCTGCACACGACGTACGTTTAGGGTATGCGGTATCTGTCAGATAACTCATATAGAGCTATTCATTGATGAAATGGGTTGATTGATTGATGATCTTGATCGTGTCTTGATGATTTCTTGACCTAGGGCCCCTGGGCTTAGACGAAGATATTTACAATGCACGTGACCCGTGCACGTGACTCGTGCACGTCCTACGCCTCCGAGAATACAGATTATCTGACAGAATCCTAGTCCTGTTCTTTAACGTCGGGTCGCAATATACCTGCGCACGGTATGCGTTTAGGGTATGCGGTATCCTAGTCTTAGCATCTAACGTCGGGTTACAATATACCTGCGCACGATGTGCGTTTAGGGTATGCGTTATCCTAGTCCTATTCTGACGTCGGGTCGTGATATCCTGCGCACGATGTGCGTTTAGGGTATACGTTATCCTCGTCTTCTTCCTATCTAATATTGGGTCGCGATGTGCCTGCGCACAATATGCGTTTAGGGGTATGCGGTATCTAAATCTGACGTCGGGTCGCGATGTCCTGCGCATAATATGCGTTTAGGGTATGCGGTATCCTAGTCCTCTTTACAGTAGCTACCTGCGTTTATTTGGCGACTCGCATTCATAGCGCTAGCATCTAGGGGGTCCTCTAAGCCATCTGGCTGTTAAGTAGTCTCTCCTAGAGTTTGGTTGGGAAAGCGTCACCTTTTTAAGGTTCTGTCCTCTAAACCTAATCCTGCAGAGCTTAAGGTACAACCGCGCTTCAAACGCGAGGATTTGCTACTGCCAACTACGCGATCTTCTGTAAGCTTTATGGTGTTAAGCAGTTACTTTATATAGCGGATTTCTATAAAGAGGTCCTTAGCGGTTCTTACCCGTGCAGTAAAGTTCTGGCGGAAGAGCTCTGCTTATAGGTAGATTAGGAGGTATAAGAACTAAAAGTCTACCTATTAATTAGGGTCGATAAAAGGGGTGTATAAGAAAAGGTCCTCTAAGCTATATATACGGGCCAAGAAGGTATTAAATTTCTGGTTCTCCTTTATTACAGTTATATAGTACGCAGTAGCATTTTTAAAGCGTCTTACTATAGGGTTCTTAATCTAGTCTTATACTATAGTCTTAAGTTCGTCCTATAGTAGAGGACCTTTATCTTTGGCGCCTAGGCGGCGATATACCAGTTAGGCGACTGTCTTCTCTTTTATAAGACCTTTAATAGCCTAGCGCGTACGTCGCTTGCAGTTATAGTTAGCGTCATAGATCTTAAATTAATTCTTAATTGTAGTAATCCACCAGTTAAACTTCTGTTAAGTAGTGCCACTAATATTAGGTAGTGACTTCTTAACTAGGGTATTAAGATTTATTCATTATATACATTTAATACGCGACTTATACTTATTACTAGAGAGGCAACAGGAGGACTTTATTAAATTAATAATGCTCCGTAAGTTGGCTATTTTATTAGCCAGCTTATCTAGCTCCTTTAGGTTAGTAGTATTTACTAAGACGCTAGTAACCTTACTAAGCTCCTATTAAGCCTAGGTATATAAGTTAAACTAGTCTCTAGCGTTCGTAAATATCTAATCGTCTTAAGGTTTGGAAGGTTGCGTAGATTCTGCTAGTGTGCTTCTAGCACTAGATCCTAAGGCGTTCTGCGGTTATATCGCGGGCGTATTACCGTCAAGTATAGGCGTCGATCTTGTCTTTGGAGGCATCGTAGATCGTAAAAAATTAAACCGGCTATCCTCCTAAAGGGATTAGTAAGGATTTGAATGTAAGGTAAGGATGTAGATAGGGAGTCCAATGATAGAACAATAGGGTATATTGTACAGTAGACGAATCCTTAAGGAGGAAGGAGGAGTCTGAGGTGCGAGGTAAGGAAGGGGTTTCCCTAGGCACGTGTAGAGCACGTGCCTCACAGGCGAGTCGTATATGAGTCGCCTATGCCTCGCAGCTATATAACTATATACTTAGGTTTTACCTAACACTTACAGCCCTATAAAATAGCTTAGCTTCCCCTTCTTAAAGCCCTAGCTAACCTATTTACTCTACTAAATATAATATACTAGGGAGTACGGATATAATAATAAAGTAATTAAAGTCTATTAAGCTCCTTAACCCCTAACTACTATCTAATAGAATAAAGCCTACCTTTAAGAATTAGAGGATTTAAGTATAAAGAAAGCTCTGCGTTAACTATAACTATTTCCTTTTTAAAGAAGCCAAAATACTCTACCTCTTTAGTTAAACCACTAGGGACGCCTAACGGCACCTTTAAGCTAAGTTTAAGGACGATTCCCCTATCTAATTTATATTTATTAATAAGATAATACAGCACCTAGCGGCTATTTATATTAACCTAAATAAAGTATAGGATGCCTAGTATAACTATAATCGCTTAATAATAAAACTAAACTAACCCTTTACAGTAAAAACTGGTTAGTACGATACGCTTTATACGGCCAAGCGTATCGTTATATTAAGGGTATCGTTGTATTTAATATTTGTATGTTAAATACACCAAAAGCCATAATTAGGTAATGATATCTTATATTTGCATGCCTAACATTAAAACTAAACGATCTGCTACACTAAAATAAGTCATGATTGTCTTTTGTTTGGTATTGCGAGCTCATTGGCTTTAAATTTGACGTTCGTGCCTTATAAGAGCCGTAATTAAGTCTCTCTTACTATCTTCCTATTGTTCCTTATAGAGACGAAGCTTTTGTAAGGCTTATAAGGCCTCATTAAGCTTTATTTAAGGTTGTTCGGAGCTATCCTCATCCGTTTCTGCATCGCGATTAGGCCCTACGTAGAGCTCTGCTACTTGCTTAATAAGATCCTCGGCCGAATCCTCTACTTCCTCACCTGGAAGCTTAATAAAATCCCAAATATTTGTGACGTCACGAATTCTTCCTGCCGTATGCAACTGTTTTGCCATCTGCTGCATTTTATCTAAAAGGGGGGGATCTAGATAGTCGCGAGGGCGACGCTACGGGCCTTCTTTAAAACCAAATAAGGTAGATTTAATAAAGCAGCCCTTAATCGTCTGTGGTGTAACTTCCTTCTAAGCAGTGATTGTCTATCGAATCGCCCAAAGGACGTGCATCTGCTTAATTGGATCTTGGTTTTCTAGAGTACGTTCTACCATAAACTATAACTAATATCGTCAGTAGAGGGCCTTAAAGTTGGCAATTATTCCTTAATTAAGTGGCTGGTAAACTAAGGTGTAATTAGGAGGAAGGAACTTGACTCTTGTATTCTTTAAAGATCCGTTTTTAAGAGCCGTTTAAACAGCTGCTTTATGAGCGCTAAAGCCATTAATTAGTAAAAGGACCTTCCTATTCTACATCCTTTTGTTAAACTAAGTAAGCCACTTAAGCATAATCACGGTTGTTATCCAAGCCTTCTTATTATGCCTCCAATGTATATTTAACAAATTAATATTAACGCGAGCTTGCGTAAAGCAACGTGGCCGCATTAAGGCACTAATAATCCAGAGAGGAATCTTATCGGAGCCATCTGCGTTAGAGCAATTGGCGAGAGACAGCCTTGCCTTCTATCTTTTGGTTCCTAATTACGACTTAGTGGCTAATATAGTATCTAGTATAGCCTTCCAAAATAGCCCTGTCTTATCTATATTGTATACATCCTTTAAAGGGTAAGGCGCGACGATTACACGAAGCTCTATCATGCGATCTTTAGCGCCTTCTATATTAACTGACGCAGCCTCGCCATATTGCTTTCTCTTATAAATTCCGTTGCAAGATTTAAAACCTTCCAACTAACCAATTAACCACTTAGGCTCTGGTAACTTAACTAATATAGGTATACGACTCCATAATTGAGAGGCGGCGGCACGAATAAGATCGCCGGTAATAGAAATGCGAGAGTTCTATAGGCGTTAGTGCTACTTAAAGAGTGCCTCCTCTAAGAGAGGTTGCTTGGCGTTTCTTTTGCGCTCGCGTGCACCTTACCTATAACGGACTTTAGTTAAATCTAGGTAGTTAAACTTATTGCTAAGTATTTTGGATATTAAGGATTAATTAAACTTATGGCGAAAGGCGTTAGTAGCCTAATTTGCAAGCTGCCTCTGCATAAGGTTAGGATGTTTGCGGTGGTGGATATGAATCTTCTAACGCTTATAGTTAGAAATACCGTAACGACGACGCCTTTCAGGATTTTAATGCCGCGCTATATTAAAGAGGTAGAATTAAGTATAGAGAGTAAGATCTGAGGGTAATTTTGATAGAATTTGATTGTTGTGTGATGGATTTAATGGCTAAACTGGCGGTGAGGAAAGGCTAAATCTGCTCTATAAAATACTGGCTATACCGATTTTAGTAAAGGGAACTTAACGATATCATCAAAAGTCAGAATATCGTAATATTACACCAAAAATATTTTAATTAAGGGGTGTAGATCGTAATATAGAGTATATTGTTATAATCAGATATCGTACTAACTAGTTTTTACTGTACTCTTATATTTCTCTTACTTTGTAACAATCCACTAAGTTAGGTTACTTTAGTCTTAGGTATAAAAGCGGTGACTACTACTTTATAATTATGGATAAATTACTAATAAGGAAATTTTAACCTCTTAACGGTACCTATAATAAGAAGAAAGAAAGCGAGATCTAATATTAACTCTAAACACTAATTAGACGCACCCTCTTATAAGCGGCTCTTATAATTACGCCAGCTGATATCCTAGTTTAAGGAGCCTTACTTTATTATTTAAGTAGCCATATATAAGGTTCTATAGACAATCTTATAGCTTATTACTTTCTAATACTATAAACGGTCAGCAGCTTAAGAGTGGCATAAGGTAGGAAATCTTACCTATAACTAGCATTTCTCCTTACTTCTCTGCCTCGTCTTGTACCCTTTTAATATATTTTCCTGCCCTCTCTTTTTAGAGAATTATTTCTAGGTTCGTAGAGCCTTTATATACTATAGCATGTTTACTAAATAGTACTCTACCCTTCCCCCCTAATCTAATGTAGATTAAGATACCGAGGATCTATTTTAAGTTAGCGTGAGCTATAATAATAATATTATTTAAGCTACTAACATAACCATTATCTAAGGTGTCGTTAGTTAGAGCATTATTAAGTAAAGACTATACTGCGATTCTAATGTTTATATATTATAAGATTTAAATTTATAAACTACGATTTAGGGCTTACTAATAGTCTCTAATTGCTACACTAAATAGACTTGCCGGGTGCGAGTCTTGCAAGCATTATACCTATATATTAACTAAGTAAGGTAAGGCAACTGCGCGGCTATACCGAAACCGCTTACTATTATAAGAATAGTCTTATAATTGCCTACTAGTGCGCTAATTTTATATAGCCCGCTAAACAGAGCTAGACAGGGCGGTCCGCTGTAGTAGGTCTTGCTATAATATAGTAATCTCTAGGTTAAGCCTCTATAAGGCTCTATAAACAGATCTAAAGAATTCTATTCCCCTTTTAACTAGGACATTATAGTAAAAGAATAAGTTTATAGAAAGGACTAAAAACTTACTCCTAGAATCTATAGACCTATATACTGCCCTGCTTTAATTCTTAATAGTTAAAATAAACTTAGACGTATTTTAATAATATTATTAATATAACTAATATAAGCTTAAGAATAGCCGGAGCCTATAGCCCTATTTTAGTAAATAAGAAATTTAGACTGTAGAAAAAGGGTTAAAAGGAATATTATTGTAAAGATATAGACATATAGCCGAGGAGGGAGCGGCTTTAATATTAAGTGCCGCTAAATAAAATAGGTAGAAAGGATTGCTAATACTTAGTATACGTGGATAAATATTTCGTATAATAGCCTATAGAGAAAAGAATAAGAGAGTAGGAGAAAAAAGTATAGTGATAATCCCCCCTATGTAGTGTTGGATACAGTTAGTAAGGTATTAGTCCTATAAAAAGGGGGAAGAGGGGATAAGGCTTATAATAACTCCCTATATATTCTCTGCTATACGTAAAGGGAAAGAGTTTCGGCTAGCTATTACCGTAAAAATATAAAAAAGTAGAAGGATAAACAATATTATCCTAACTAAGCAATAAACTCGTCGGTATATATTTAGAGAAACCCTAAGTATATCTATAAGAAAGTTAAGATAAAAATTAGTAAAAAGTGGGATT
>Ga0307515_10010104_pt1 | contig 18135 bp, 6 predicted proteins | sample 17_EM_MG_FD_194513 | JGI IMG/M metagenome (GOLD analysis project Ga0307515, IMG submission 194513) | Populus trichocarpa ectomycorrhiza microbial communities from riparian zone in the Pacific Northwest, United States - 17_EM | ecosystem: Host-associated > Plants > Roots > Unclassified | place... | reverse complement strand
CCTCTAAATAAATCCTGTGTGTGCACATCAAAGGACTAATTCCTTTTATGTCAGCTATGGTCCATCCTAATGCATATTTGTGCATTTTCAGAGTTTGTAATAACTTACCTTCTTGATGTGCATTAAGTTTGGAAGAGATTACTACCGGAAAAGTTTCATTTTCTCCCAAAAATGAGTATTTGAGATTGAATGGTAACGGCTTCAAATCAGGTTTTGGTGGTTGAACACTTGAAGGTATAGACTCAATTGATCGTGGTGACAATTCTTCAATTTGTAGTCTCCAATTACTTGCCTTTGATTCTTCCTGAAAATAAACCATCTGCAAATTCTCAGATTCATTATACTCAATTTCACTGGAAATAGTTTCAAATTGATCATGAACTAATTTTTCAATAAAGTCCACTTCCTGTAAATCATTATTATCTCCAGGTTGCTTGCAGATGTTAAAAATATTCATCTCCAATGTCCTGTTTCCAAATGATAACTTCATCAGTCCATTCCTACAATTAATCAATGCATTAGAAGTTGCAAGAAACGAATGTCCTAAAATAACAGGAATTGAATTACATGCTTCAACAGGTTGTGTATCCAAGACAATAAAATCCACAGGATAAATGAATTTATCAACTTGTACTAACACATCTTCAACTAGTCCTCTAGGCACTTTTACAGATCTATCAGCAAGTAAAAGAGTTACAAAAGTTGGTTTTAACTCACCTAGATTGAGACTCTAAAAGACTGAATATGGAAGTAAATTCACACTAGCTCCAAGATCAAGTAAAGCTCTTTCAATTTTATGTTCTCCAATAAAGAAAGAAATTGTTGGACAACCATTAAGGTTATTTTAGTCCGTTAGGGTTTATTTTAGTTTGTAGTCAGTATAAATAAAAGCATAATCAGACATATAAGGTTAGACAATTCAGATTACTAAAACTTATAGTTTGCTGCACTTGTTGTGTGTTGGTGGGATAATCTCCCTTCCTTGGTTCTCTAGAGAACTGAAAAAGGACTTATCAAAGAACAACTCACTTCGTGGTGTCATCCTTATACTTCTCATTCGCGAATCAAAATTCGTTGGGTGGGGGTTTCCGTTTCCAATAGTGTTGGTGCCTAGGTATAAGTTATCTTTGTGTCACACTCCTATCAAAACTTGATTTACTTGGCTTTCCGGGAAGTCGTGTCTTTGCATGACAACGTGGTTTGCATCATTTGGTATCAGAGCTTGGCTCCATTAATCAGGTTATATCCTTTTATTTCTTGTATTTTTGTTTTCACCTTCCGCTCAATTTTTCTTTGTGTTGTCTTTGTTCGGGTCTGATCTTGTTTCAAATCAGTTCCGGTCAGATTATCTTCTTTCTACATTATTCTTGATTAGTTGCGTTGAATTGAGTCTTTTGGGATTAAAAAAAAGGGGTGTCATATTATTCTTTATTTCCATAGTTTCTTTTTAGAATAAAAATAAATAAATCAGAAAACAATATTTAGGATAAAGGGGTTTGTTTCGCTTCTGTTTTGCGTACACTTATCAAAGTATATTGTAATTGTGTCAAAATTGATATTCTGGTTATATAGGGTTAAATGGCACAATATATCAATATTCAACTCATTTGGACATCGTTTGGTTTAGGTTCCAAATTCAGGTTTTAAAGGGGTTGATTCGCGTCAGTTTCACGTCCATATATCAATCAATTCGGAATTAAATCAAACTTGATATTCTGGTTTTTTGGTGTGAATTTGCACTAAATATCAAATTTTAGACCATTTGGAAGTTGTTTGGTTTAAGGTCCTTTTTTTGGATCTAAAGGGGTTTCTTACGTTCATCAATTGAAAGTCCATGTAATTTTGGGTTAGTTTTCAGTCCTTAGTGTCTTCTTTTTTTCTTTACTGTCATTAGCTTTTGTTTTTGGTTCTGATATAAAAAAAATTGCAAAGGGGATTTCATGTATTATGCTGAGGTTTTATGGCAAAAGAAGAGGAGGATTCAAAAGGAGAGGTGGTATCAAAGGGAGAGAAATAAAGAGATTAGTGTTCTAAAAAAAGAAACCAAGAGTCTATGCTGTATTCTAGGAGAGATACAACAAGAACTTGATATGTTAACGGCATTAGTCGATGCCCACCAAGCTTCAGAAAAAGAGGAGCAAAAACGCTGCAATGATGATAGACGAAAGAGAAGGTCTGCTATCTTCATTCAAAGTTGTTGGCGATGATTGTTGGCAATAAAAGAACTCCAAAGGCTTCAAAAAGAGTCTAAAATTGTGTCCCTTATCCCTGTTAATGTTTCGAGGTCGAATAATCTTGAAGAGAGGGAATGATACGATCCGGGCAACGAAAAAACAATCAGATTCGAATTCTGACATAAAATGCACAACTGTCAAGTTTCACGTCAACAGTCATAATTCCCAATTTGACTGTTGGATTAGGCTGACATTTTACGTGGAGTCTCATGTCATGTTTTCCTACGTTGGGTTAAAATTTCAGGTCAATCTGAGTTCGGGAAGGCATCGTAATACAGGTCAACAGAGGATGTACAAATTTTGTTATGTACTTCCTTTTGGCTTGTGAACTTCCTATTTGGCTAGGATTCTTTATCTACAAGGATGTGACAGCTTGTTTTGGAAATCTCCTAGCTCTACAAGGATCTTTAATGAGTTGCAACATAGTTTTCAAGGGTGGCAAGGATTCATAAATGTTTCAGAATTCTTTTCTTATAAGGATTCCTTATTCATCCTAGCTACGACAAGGAAAGAAGACTTCAGAATTAATTCTACCTTCAGATTAGATTTCCTAGTCTATTTGAAACTTCTTAAGGGTGACAAATCTGATTCTAGCATATCTAGGATAGTAATTTTTGGATTTATTTATTTATTTTCTTCTTAGTCTTTAGGTTATTATTACCTATTTGGGTCAATTGTAAGTGGGCCTCATATAAGTCCACCTAAAGGGGGGTCCATTAGAATTTATTTTACTTTGGAGTCAGTATAAATAAGGGCATAACTAGACATGTAAGGTTAGACAATTCAGATTAATAAAAGTTCTTGTTTGCCGCACTTGTTGTGTGTTGGTGGGATAATCTCTCTTTCTTGGTTCTGTAACGAACTGAAAAAGAACTTATCGAAGAACAACTGCTTCGTGGTGTCATCCTTATACTTCTCGTTCGCGAATCAATATTTGTTGGGTGGGGGTTTTCGTTTCCAATAGTGCTGGTGTCTCGATACAATTATCTTCGTATCACTCCTATCAAAACCTGATTTACTTGGCTTTTCGGGATTTGATATCTTTGCGTGTGGGTTGCGTGACCACGTGATCACGAGGTTTGCATCATTTGGTATCAGAGCTTGGCTTCCATTAATCAGGTTATATCCTTTTATTTCTTGTATTTTTGTTTTTACCTTCCGCGTCAATTTTTCTTTGTGTTGTCTTTGTTCGTGTCTGATCTTGTTTCAAATCAGTTCCGGTCAGATTGTCTTCTTCCTATGTTATTCTTGATTAGTTGCGTTGAATTGAGTCTTTTGAAAAAAAGGGTGTCATAAAAAAGTAAAATAAAGGGGTTTGTTTCCCTTCTGTTTTACGTCCATTTATAAAACCATATTGTAATTATGTTAAAATTGATATTCTGGTTATTTAGGGTGAAATGGCATAATATATCAATTTTCAACTCATTTGGACATCTTTTGGTTTAGGTTTCAAATTCAGGTTTTAAAGGGGCTGATTCGTGTCAGTTTGGCGTCTATATATCAAATCAATTCGAAATTAAATCAAACTTAATTTTCTGGTTTAGTGGCGTGAATTCTCTAAATATCAAATTTCAGACCATTTGAAAGTTGTTTGGTTTAAGGTTCTTTTTTTTTAATCTAAAGGGGTTTTTGTTATGTTCATCAATTGAAAGTACATGTAATTTTGGGTCAGTTTTCAGTCCTCATTGTGTCTTCTTATTTTCTTTACTGTCATTAGCTTTTGCTTTAGGTTCTGATGTAAAAAAAATGCAAAGGGAGTATTACAATCAAGATTTCATGTATTATGATGAGGTTTATGACAAAAGAAGAGGAGGATTCAAAAGGAGATGTGGTATCAAAGGGAAAAAGAAATAATGAGATTAGTGTTCTTAAAAAGGAAACCAAGAGTCTATGCCGTATTCTAGGGGAGATGCAGCAAGAACTTTATTAGTTAACGACATTAGTCGATGCCCAGCAAGCTTCAGAAAGAGAGGAATAAAAAAGCCGCAAACAAGAACCAAGGAAGGGGAGAGGACCCTACCAACACACACACAAAGTGCAGCAAACTAGAAATTTTATTAATCTGAATTGTCTAACTTACATGTCTAGTTATGCTTTTATTTATATTGACTCTAGATTGAAACAAACCCTAATGGACCCCTTATGTGGACTTATATGATGTCCACTTACAATTAAACACAAATAATATAAATAAACCCTAAACTAAGAAGAAAATAATAATAACAATAATAAATCCGAATTTAATATCCTAAATATGATAGGATCCGATTTCCTGCCCTTTAGAAGTCCCATTGATATGGTCAAGCCTTGTGATACGCTCCAAGCAAGGTCAGATTCGGATTTTGGTGTAAAATTTTCTACATTCCAGTTTTACGCTATTGAGCATAACTTCAAATCCAACCGTTTGATTGATTTGAAACTTTACCAAATGATTCTAAAGGTATTTTTCTATGTTGGGGTAAAGGTTCAGGGAATTGGAGTTCAGAAAGGACTGGCGATAGAGGTCAAAAAATGGTTGTACGTATTTTGTTATTTACTTTCTTTTGACCTATGGACTTTCTATTTGGTAAGGATCCTTTTTCTAAAAGGATGTGGCAGCTTGTTTTGGAAATTTTCTAGTTCCACAAGAATCTTTAATGAGCTAAAACATAATTTTCAAGAGTGGTAACGATTCATTAATGTTTCAGAATCCTTTTCTTATAAGGATTCCTTATTCATGCTAGCTACACAAGAAAAAAAGAGCTGGTGCTATTTAATGACAGATTTGTTATTTTTGTTATTTTCTTTCATGTTTGGGCTTAATTAAAACTTTGTTTTGAGTTAGGATCCAAGGCTTGTTTGGATCAGGTTATGGGCTTTTTAGTTTAGGATTTTTGGGTCAGTTTTGTAAGTGGGTCAATTCAGCCCACAAGAGTAATCCATTAGGGTTAATTTTTCAAGAACTATTTAAACTCATGTAACCAAAATTTTTTGGAGCCATTAATGAATATTACTTCTGAATTCTTCAGTTCTTGCAAGTGAGTTGCATGACCATGTGATCACGAGGTTCACATCATTTCATCTAGTTTTCTGTTTTTTTCCATAAAAAAATACATTGAAATGATATAATTTGACAATATTTGATATTTTCATCATTTAAAAAATTTATAATGATAATGTTTTTTCAATTAAATCAAATAAACAGTACTGGTTAGAAAACAAATAAATTAGTCAAGAAACCAAAGTGGTTGGATTTGATTCATTAATGTAGTGATCAGTCACTATTTGATTTTAGAGCTTGCTCTGCCGATTCGATATTGATCCAATCCCATTATCCCATCAGGGGTCATATTCTGGGTGTCGCAACACAATTCCAACTCCTCACGATAATAAACAATACAAGAATGCAAGGGTGGGTATAACCTGACCATGTCACTGTACCAACTTGCTTATAGATATTCTGTCACACTATAATCCCTACACTACACCATTATACAGTGGACTCCTCTCATCTTGTACCGATCTAAAGATAGTAGTAATTATTTTAGTAAGGTCAAGAGCATCCACTAATGAATTAGATCTATGCATTATGTGTGGCACATTAAGAATGGTGATTGATGGTATAGTTGCAACTTTAAGTAAAGAAATGAGCTTTGCCCAACTAATTTCTGATGCAATTATTTTTTTAATTGGGGTTATAAGGACCTATCTGCTTACTCCAAAGTTATGACCATAAATTTTGTAGTATTATATATTAATGATTCGTCAACTACATATAGTTGGTGGACTTAAAAAGTGAATTTTAGGCCGTATTATTCCGTTGCTAGTGTTGATTGATATTTTTACGTACCTAAACATTCTCAAAATCCATTAGCATGCATGAGATACTTGTCTCCGTTATGTTGTGGAATGGATTAAATATTTTTCTGGATATTAAAAATATTTAAGTGTTATTAATACATTTTTTTATAGAAAAAAAATTAAAATTATATAAGAATTGACTTGATATTACTTAGTCGACTTGACAGATCTAAAAACAACCTAAATAACTAAGAAAAATATAGTTTAACTAAAAATATCAAGACATCTTTTTTTAAATATTAAAATAACAACATATTAGATCAACTCAGATCAACTTGAGTTAACTTGTCAAATCTATTACTCAGATCATAAAACCCTGATAACCTTCAATCAATTCTCAATCAACCCAATTTTGAATAATAAAATCAAATAAAAATGGACTAAAAGAATTATCTGAGTCAACTCAGGTTCACTTGTTTCTCGGGTGAGGAGATTGGGATAAAATTTGAAAAAAAATCAAAATATGAGGTGTGAAATCGAAAAAAAATTCTAAAGTTCAATTCTCAATCAACTCAATGTAGAAGAATGAAATTGAAATAAAATAGAAAACAAATCTTAGTCAATCAGGCTAACCCGTAGAACTCATCATAAAACCATCTTAATGTTGAAATATGAAGTTGAGAAAAAACATTTAAAAAATAGAAAAAAAACTCGAGACAATATGGATAACTCGCGACATGAGTCATAAGACCAGAATAACTCCATTGAAAGTAAATCAAAACAAGTTATGTAGTCTAATACCCAATAAACTTAATGTTGGAGGATAAAATTGAAAAAGAAAAGTTGAAAACTAAAAAAAAAGTTCTCATTTTTTTTAGTTTTAAGGACCAAATTATAAAAGGCCTTGGCATTTCACTATAGCAGAAATGTCAAGGCCTTTTAGTATATTTACTAGATAATTGATCGCGGTACGCTGCGGGTCGAATAAAAATTTTTCTGGACATAAAAAATATCCAAGTGTTGTTAATGTGTTTTTTAGTAGAAAAAAATTAAAATTATATAAGGATTTACTTGATATAACCTAGTCGACTTGACAAGTCCAAAGACAACCCGGATGACCAAGAAAAATATAGTTTAACTAAAAAAAATCAAGACATCTTTTTTTAAGTATTGAAATGACAAGATATTAGATTGACTCAAATTAACTCGAGTTATGATACGGTTCAGCCTTGTGATACAACCCAAGCAAGGTCAAAATTGGATTTTGGCAGAAATTTTATACCGTTCAGTTTTACGCTATTGAGTATAACTCCAGAAGATTCCAGAGGCATTGGTCTATGTTAGGGTAAAGTTTCAGGTGAATTAGTGTTCAGGAAGGACTTGTGATATAGGTCAGAACAGGCTATACGAATTTTGTTATTTACTTCTTTTTGACTTGTGGACTTTCTATTTGGCAAGGATCCTTTTCCGGCAAGGATGTGAGAGCTTGTTTTGGGAATTTCCTAGTTCCACAAAGATCTTTAATGAGCTACAATATAATCTCCAAGTTACATAAGGAAAGAAGGGCTAGTGGTATTTAATGACAAATTAGTTATTTTTATTATTTTCTTTCATGTTTGGACTTAATTAATACTTTGTTTTTCAGCTAGGATTCAAGGCTTATTTGGATCAAGTTATGGGCTTTTCAGTTTAAGGTTTTTTGGTCAGTTTTAAATGGACCTCATATAAATCCACATAAGAGGTCCAAGGGTTAATTTTTCAAAAACTATTTAAACTCATTAGGGTTTTTAGGTCAATTTTGTATGTGGGTCAGTTCATCCCACAAGGATAGATCCATTAAGGTTACTTTTAAGAACTATTTAAACACATGTAACCTAAATTTCGATAGGCTTTGATAAAGATTACTTCTGAATTTTTCAGTTTTAACGTGCGAGAGTGATTCTTGCATTCTTCAGTTCTTGAACGAACTGAATCTGACTTATCGAAAATTAACGGGTTTCGTGGTGTCATTCTACTCATTCCAATAATGTTAGTGTCTTGGGGCAGGTTTTCATTGTGTCAGACTCCTATTAGACCTATTTCGGCTTTTCATGATCAGATCTCAATCTTGATTGTGGGTTGCGTGACCACGAGGTTCGCATCAGGTTAACTTGACAAATCTGTTACCAAGGTCATGAGACCCTAATAACTTTATAGAAAGCAAATAAAAAAATTTATTCAACTCAATTCTCAATTAACCTAATTTTAAAGGAAAAAAATAATAACCTGAGTCAACCCAGATTAACTTGTTAAACTTGAGTGAGGAGACTAGGATAACTCCATAGAAAGCAAATTGAAAAAAAATTCTAAAGTCCAATTCATAGTCAACCCAATGATGAAGGATAAAATTGAAACAAAATTTAATTTTAAAACAAAACTCGAGTCAACAAGACTAACCCGTAAAACTCTTGACCTAGGTCATGAGACTATGATAACTTCATAGAAAACAAATCAAGAAATAATTATGATTATGAAGTCTAATTCTCAATCAATTTAATGTTGAAAGCTGAAGTTGAGAAAAAAAAATTAAAAAAAAAGAAAGCAAATTAGGGTTAAATTTAACCCGTAAATCTCGCGACTTGGGTCATAAGACCAGGATAACTCCATAGAAAGCAAATTAAAACAAGTTATGAAGTCTAATACATAATAAACCTAATGTTAGAGGATTAAATTTAAAAAAAAATTGAAAGCTAAAAAAAAATCAATTTTTTTTTTATTTTTGAAAACCAAATTGTAAAATGTCTTGTTGTTCATTACTACAGTAAAATGCCAATGTCTTTTAGTGTATTTGCTAGCCTTGGTGCTCGTGCTTCGCTGCGAGGCTAGACTATTTATTTTTGTAAAAAGAACATTAAAAACCGGTCATGATATATGTATAAAAACGCTAATTAGGGTTAAGCCAACATGGGACACTTCGCCAAACCCGCGATCCAGCTTATATAATTGGAATATCCTAATAAAAAAAAGAATTATAAACCCCTTTAAAAAATGTGTTAACTTTTTAAATCTGTGACCCGAGTCATTAGACCCTAGACCCAAAGCATCCAATCTAAAAAAACGATGAAGTCTAATTTCCAATAAATTAAATATTAAAAGATAAAATTAAAAGAAAATATTTCAATCATACAAAAGAATTTTAAAAAAATTACAATTCAAAGAATGAGGATCAAAATCATTATTACTACTAATATTATCATTATTACCATTATCATTATAACCACTATTATTACTTTTATCATTATTAAAATTACTATTATTGTTATTACTATTACTACCATCAGCACCACCACCACCAACACCATTACTACTACTACTACTAACATCAATATTATTATCACAACTATTAATATCATCACTATTATTATTGTTATTGTTACTATCACTAATTATTATTATTATTATTATCATTGTTATGATCATCATCATCATCACCAAAATTATTACTATCATTAATATTATTATTACAACTATTATTATTATCACTATTATTATTACCATTACTATCACTATTAGTAGTGGTAGTAGTATCATTGTTACTACCATTACAACTACTATTACTCTTATTATTATCACTAATTTTTTTTATTATTATTATCAACAATAATATTATTATCTTCATCGTTATTTTTATTATTTTTATCACTACCACAACCAGCATCACGACTATTATTTTTTAATTAGCATCATCATCATTATAATTATTGTTATTAATATTACCATCACTATTATCATCATCATCATAATTGAGAAAATAAAAACCATGAACTTGATTTGAAGAATAGAATTGAAAAGTATAAAAATATCACCACCACCACCACTATTATTATTATTATTGCTAACATTACTATTATTTATTTATTAGCATCATACCACCACCACCACCTCCATTACTATCATTACCACTGAAAAAATAAAAGCCATTAACTTGATTTGAAGGATGGAATTGAAAAATATAAAAATGTTTACAAAAGAACAAGAAAAACAATAAAAAATCAAAAGAAGAGGGACTAAATTGGAATCATTATTATCATTGAAAAAACAAAAACTATAAAGGATAAAATTGAAAGCCATAAAAAGTTTGACAAAAAGGCGAATGACAAAAATAAGAAATTAAAAGTAGAAGAACTAAATCGAAAAAATTATCTATACAAATTAAAAAGCAAGGGTTTAATTGAAAAAAAACCATTAACAAAGGGGAAAATTAAAAAAAATACAGAACTCAAGATTAAAAAGATCGAATTTGAAATACCAATAACAATGAGGACCATAATGTATTTATTAGAATAGGAGAAAGAAATGAAGGGGAAAAAAAGAAAGGGTCATCAGCGTTAAATAATCAACATAGGGACACCACACGCCACTCCAAATGGAAGAGGAGATGACGAGGAATAACATGAGATGATGGACGCTCATTTTTTTAGCACTTGAAGCCAAAATGTGCGGGCGACTCCAATGTGCTGGCGTGTGAACTACATGCGCCAACGCCTTTTCCAATTTAAAAATATTGTTTTAATAGTCAATTACGTAACTACCTTGACCAAACTAAAAATTAACAAAACAAAACCGAGGCTGGCAAACCATAATACCCCTAACCCCAATGAATTGAATTTCTTGAATCAAATAGTACATGCATAATTCTACTATGTATAAAAAACACAAATACCGAAATACCCCTGCCCGAAACACTTTATTGTTTTACACTTAGGGGTATTTTAGTTATTTAACTATTTATAAATATATTAAAACGACTAAAATCCCTTTAAATAAATCCATAATGCTTAAGGTACCGTATGAAAAGACAAAAAAAATACCCTTGGTTTAAAGACAAGCAAATTTTCATGTGAATGAAATAAAAAGTCACCATATTGTAGTGGTGAATAGGAAAATATGAGGAGGCTATAGTGAATCTCCCATCTATTTTAGTATATTTGTTATATTAATTTTGACCGACATGTCTAAGAATACAAGAAAAAAAAACAAAAAAACCGTCTAATTATAAAACTCTTCAATTTGTTTTCACATCTTAGCCATGCTACCCCCTCTAAAAAAAAGTTCATTTAAGAAATTATTGAGACCCGTTGACTTTTCACATACATAATTAGAAATGATGGTTTTACACCTTCCTATAAAATTTCAAGTCTTCAACAATCCGAAGATGGGTGGTTGATTAATTAAATAAATTTTCTAATATATATATATAAATAGTGAAAAGCCAAACGTTTTTTCATCTTGATCCTTGAAATTTTAAAAAAATTTAGGATATTTTTTTTATTCCAATTTCATTGTCCAATATTAGGTTTACAAGGTAATGAGCTTCATAATTTATTTTGATTTGTTTTCTATAGAGTTTTCTAATCTTATGACCCAGGTTGCGAGTTTTACGGGTTAATAATATTAACTTGGGTCTTTTTTTGTCCCTTTTCTAATTAGTTTTTTTTCCTCAATTTTATTTTTTAATATTGAATTGATTGAGAATTGAATTTTATTATTATTTTTTTTATTTTCTTTCTATGAGGTTATCATAATCTTATGACCCAAGTAGCGAGTTTTGTTGGTTAGCCATGTTGACTTGGGTTTTTGTTGTCCTTTTTTAATTGAATACTTTTTTTTTTCTATTTCAATCTTTAGCATTGGATTGATTGGAAATTTATATTTTGTTTTCTTTTTCTTTCTATGGAGTTATCCTAGTATCATAACCCGGGTTTTATTTTTTCAATTTTATTTTCATTTCAATTCAACAATATTGAGTTGATTTGGAATTGGGCTTTATAATTGTTTTTCTATAAGATTTCTATGGGGTTATCATAGTCTTATGACTCGGGTTGAGGGTTAGGCCGATTGAGTTGTTTTATTTTTCTTGTTATTTTTAGTTGATTATTTTTTCAATTTCATCCTTCAATATTGGGTTGATTAAGAATTAGAATTTATAATTTGTTTAGGTTTACGTTTTATAAGGTTATCCTGGTCTTATGACCCGGGTCACAAGTTTGATTAATTTTTTATGTTATTATTTTAATTTTATCCTTTAATATTGGGTTGATTAGGAATTAAGCTTCATAATTTTTTTTTTCTTTTACGTGGGGTTATCCTTATCTTATGACTCAGGTTTGATATGATAATCAAGGTTGAATCTGCTCATTTTTTAGTTGGATTTTGTTTTCAATTTCATTCTTCAATATTGGGTTGATTGAGAATTGAGTTTAATAAAAAACATTATGTGCTTTCTATAGGGTTATAAATGTTTAATGACCTGAGTAATGATTTTGGCAGGTTAACCCAAGTTGATCTGAGTCTATATAATATATTGTTGTTTCAATATTTAAAAAAACATGTTGTCTTTAAGTCAAACTATATTTTTATCAGTTATTTAAGTTGTTTTAAGACTTGTAAAGTTGATCAGGTTACATCAAATTAATTTCCATATAGCTTAATTTTTTGTTTGCTAAAATACACATTAATAACAATTTGATATTTTTTTTGTGTTCGAAATTTTTTTGATCTGTCTCGCAACATAACACTATGAATAATCTAGTTAACTTTTATATAGACTTGAATTCGGATACATCCACAAATTGTTTATCCATAGAAACTTCAATAACAAAATGAATTTCTAAGTATAACCTTTGTCATGATATTATCATGCTCTTATGTCTAATTGGACGTGCACCATACGATTTGTTTTATCTCTTTTTCCCTAAGAGCAAGAAATAAAACTTAAGAACTATCTCTTAAATGGCATCACAATGTCATAACATATGCTAATTTTAAAACAAACAATGTTTATGGCCCTACCCATGTATGGAGGCAAATCACCATTTACTTATTTTCCCATTCAGTTATGATGACTACGATAAGAATAAACTAATTGGTCTAAGTATTATACTGTTTATTTAATTTTTTTTAATCTTTTCATTTTTTTAGTCTCTCAATTTTTGTATCCACTATAATGTTGTGTTTACTTAAGATTAAGCTCTATGATTTGATTCGGTTAACTTGATATGAGATTCTTGCAGTTTCAAAAAATAGGTCAATGATATATTGGCATTAGATTTTGCGAACATGAGTTTTTTTTTGTTTTATAAAGGATTAAAACTCGAGGGGTAATAATTAAAATTGAGAAGAAAATGCATCCCTAGTCTTTGATAGAGAAGAAATAGGCGTGGAAACCAAGAGGATGAAGAGAGAACAAAAAGATACGTAAGAGAAGAAAAATGTGTTGTCAAAGCCATATCTAAGCTCTATCTCCACCACACATCACCTTAGGAAAAAGTCCACACTGAGGCAATTTCAACGGCAAAAAATAAATCATCATATTGTTGGGTTCCAAAATATCATACATGCAGCGGAAACAATAAAACAAAATTATTCAGAAATCCCTAGGATCCCATTAGACAGATCTAGAGTTGTTTAGAGGTTTATTACGTGAAGATCTGATCTTCTTCAACTTTGAATAATTCTTTAAGGGCTGAGTTGTCGCAAACCACAATATCTGATCTTCTTCAGCCTCTAACTGTAACCCACACGAACCACCAATGAGAAATCCCATAAATCTCCATTTAGAAGAGAGGGAATTCTATGCCTAGAGTGTTATCTCTCTATTCTGTGACTTACATAGTTTTTCTATGTAACAAATAACCACTCTATGGAAAAATAAGAGGCATAACTTACTATTTATAGGGAAATCTAAGAAACCCTATAAATTGGGAAAATATCAATTTTCCCCTTAAATAATATCCATATATTATTTAAAGATAATTTTAGAAATTAACTCAATCAAGAGTTCTTACTTGATTTTTTTTAAGTCTAGAAATATAACCCTGTATTAATTATATTCTAGTCCTTAATTTCTAAAATGTATTCTAATGAAGTCACACTTAATTAAATCATCTCAGTTTAATTTCTAACTAATGGTTCTTAATGTGTGTGACCCATTAGTTTTCTAATATGTTAGCCCAAATATAAATTATAATTATAATTAAATAATTAAATAATTAAATAAATTAAACAATTTAATTTATTATTAATTCAACAATTGATTAATTTATATTTGAAGATCATGTGCATTGTCTAACAACGTGACATGATCCCTCAAATATTAAAAAAAATTATTAGTGATTTGACTTAACATTTCAATGACTAGTTTCTCACTGTAATTATCCTTTTCATCAATAATGTTCTGATTTAATATTAAAGCATGAAGTATGTTTGTCAATCGTTCATGTATCTAATACCATATTGCTCCATGTAGCATTAATGCTTCTGCATAGATAGCAACTTAGTAAGAGGATCTTCTAGATTCTTTTCCGTGGGTACTCGCTCTATATTTACATCTTTCATTTCATTGATTTATCAAATCAAATGGAATTTTTTAAGTACTTGTTTGGATTATTGATGAAACCTTGGTTTCTTTGCTTATGCAATGACTTTATTATTATCACAGTACAATGTAACTGGATCAACAATGCTAGGAACCAACCTAGTTCATTGATGAACTTCTTGATCCAAACAACCTCTTTATTTCCTTAAACATGGAGATGTACTCTTATTCAATTATAGAATCAATTGTGCTCTCTTGTTTGGAATTCTTCTAACTTAGAGCATTACCATTTAGAATCAACACATATATTGACTGATATTCACTATTTTTCCAAGATTTCATTGAAAAACTCTTAATTCAAACAATTTTAAACTTCTAGTTTATCTTCTTCAATGATGGATCCTATAGCCAAGTGTAGGATACCATTTCCATCATATCTCTCTCAATCTGTGTCTTAGAACACATGTATTTGAAGGGAGATGTTCCATGCAAAATAGATAAGAATCCAATCTTGGACTCTTACATGCTATGTTATTTTTGCATCTAGTCTATATGCATGGATTGAGACAGTCTAAGCAATTTTCTAAATCTATCTATATAGATCTTTATATCCAATATATAGGTTGCTTCTCCCAATTTCTTTATGGAGAAACTATTGGACAACAAAAACTTTACTGATTAAAGTAAAGATATGTCGTTTCTAAAAAATAATGTCATTTACATATAATATTAGAAAAAACAATGTGATGGGGTGTTGCCAGCAGCGGCAGTGTCAGACATCTAACGCTGCCCCCCCACGGTAATGCGCGCTCACGTGTGTGTATAACATGAGAGAAAAATCAACTTTTTGAAAAAAAATTATTTATTTCAAAAATAAAATTAATTCGTAATTAACACCAATAACAATGAAAACATGCAATCAAACAACCCTAATTTTTCTAACGAAGGCTCCTCTACAACTTTTAGGTTCCCAAATATTATATACGCAGTGAAAACAATAAAACAAAATTATTCAGAAGTCTCTAAGATCTCATTAGATAGATCTAGAGTTGTTTAGAGATTTATTACCTGAAGATTTAATCTTTTTCAGCTTTGAATAATTCTTTAAGGGTTGGGTTGTCACAAACTACAAGTTGTCCAATTGTTCAGCTTCCAACATTAATCCACATAAACCACCAATGAGAAATCTCATATATCTCTATTTAGGGGAGAGAGATTTCTATGCCTAAAGTGCTATCTTTTTATTCTGTGACTTACGTAGTTTTTATGTCTAACAAACAACCACTCTATACAAAAATAAAAGTCATAGGTTATTATTTATAGAAAAATCTGAAAACCTTATAAATTGGTAAAATATCAATTATAATATAATGAAATCATACTTAATTAAATCATCCCAATTTAGTTTCTGACAAATGGTTCTTAATATGTGACCCATTAAGTTCCCAATATGTTTGCCCAAATATAAATTATAATTATAATTAAATAGAATTAAATAAATTAATTTATTATCAATTTAACAATTAATTAATTTATATTTGAAGATCAAGTATATTGTCTAACAATTGATTAAAACCTTATCCTCTTGTCTTCCAAACTTCACAACATTTACTCCCCCACTACTAGAATCATGATTAGGTAGGAGGTTGAAATTGATGTTGGGGGTATCTTCAAAGGTTATTCATCATGCTTTGAATAACTACAAGAGCTTCCTTTTGAATGCTGAGCACTTATCAATACTGTGTGGTACTCACAGGTTAGATCTGGTTTGTACCAATTTAGGAAGAAAGGATTAGTGATGGAAATGGAAGAGGGGCCACATGACCTATGCTTAACAATTTTGCATACATTTCTCCTAAAGTCATAGGTAGAGGCAGGAGTTGTTCTTGGTTTCTTTGGTAGGCTCTCATTGGATGGTTTTCAGTTCGTTTTTCTGGTGGGTTAGTGGGTTGGTTTACCATAAGAGGCTTAGTAAATGTAATATTGGATATTTGGGAAGATGAGGTTTGATAGCTATGGGTTTGGTAATTCTTTTTACTTTTATACCATTCTTCCACATTGCTCACCTTAATATCATTTCTCCTTCTAGTAATCTTATTCTCGGTATATTTCGATTTTCTACCAGCTTTTATCCCTTGTTTTATTATCTCAACAATAACAACAATATCATAAAAATATTGAGCATAGCTACCCATTAGATGCTGATTATATAAGGACTTGAAAGTATTGACAAATAGAGTCACCATCTCTTTCTCTAACATAGATGGTTATATATGCATTGCCTTGTTTTTCCACCTATGAGTGTACTCCCTTACAATTTCCTTGTTGCTCTTCTCCATCACCATCAAGCTCATCCTGTCTAAAGTGATGTCAATATTGAACTTGTATTCTTTCAAAAAAGCATCATCAAAATCACTCCATTTCTCGACCTTTGTGTTATCCTAGGTCATGTGCCACCTTAACATAGAACCGGTCAAACTATCTTGAAAGAAATGGATGAGCAACTTTTCATCCCGTATAACTTCTGCCATTTTGTTGCAGTAAGACCTCAAGTGCGTATTAGGGCATTCCATTCCTGTATACTTAACAAATTATGGCACCCTAAACTTCTTGGGAACCACTACATATGGCACCAAACATATCTCAGCTCCTCTAACTGGGTTATAGACGTCAAATCCCTTAACAACCCTTAATCTTTCCTTCCATGTAGCTTATTTATATTGATTTTGTTCAAGATGATCAAATAATTCAACCCTCTAGAACCCCTTTATTGTTAGATCTATTATGGCCGGCACTTGAGCATGTGTAATTGGGTGACTCGTCGGAATGCTAGTTGTTCCTTGCAGTCTAATAACAGGATTTGCCCCCAAGTTTTGTGAATCGAGGATAACCAAAGTTATTGGCGGTGATAACAAGGTTTACTACTGGGTGTCCCTTCCCCAGACTGCCCTCGCAGGAATTGCTCGAGTAAGCTAGCCATTTAAGTCATATTATTCTTAATGTCATCCAACTCTTTTTGGTAGTAGATCTAAAGGTGAGCCCTCTCTTCATTTTCCATCCTTTTATGAAGCCTAGTTGATGTGAACTTCGTGATGACATGGTCACGCAACCCACACACAAAGACACCAATTCTCGGAAAGCCAAGTAAATCAGGTTTGATAGGAGTGTGACACAAAGATAACTTGTACCTAGGCACCAGCACTATTGAAAACGGAGACCCCCACCCAACAAATATTGATTCGCGAACGAGAAGTATAAGGATGACGCCACGAAGACAGTTGTTCTTCGATAAGTCATTTTTCAGTTCTTTAGAGAACCATGGAAGGGAGATTATCTCACCAACACACACGCAAAGTGCGGCAAACAAGAAGTTTTATTAATCTGAGTTGTCTAACTTACATGTCTGGTTATGCCTTTATTTATACTAACTCTAGACTTAAATAAACCCTAATGGACCCCTCTTAGGTGGACTTATATTAAACCCACTTACAATTGACCCAAATAAGTAATAATAACCCAAAGACTAAGAAGAAAATAATGAAAATAATAAAAATCCGAAAATTACCATCCTAAATATGCTAGAATCAGATTTGTCACCATTAAAAAGTCCCAAATAGACTAGGAAATCTGATCTGAATGTAGAATTTATTCTGAAGTCTTCTTTCCTTTTTGTAGCTAGGATGAATAAGGAATCCTTGTAAGAAAAGGATTCTGAACATTTATGAATCCTTGCCACACATGGAAACTATGTTGCAGCCCATTAAA
>Ga0307515_10010103_pt1 | contig 18136 bp, 21 predicted proteins | sample 17_EM_MG_FD_194513 | JGI IMG/M metagenome (GOLD analysis project Ga0307515, IMG submission 194513) | Populus trichocarpa ectomycorrhiza microbial communities from riparian zone in the Pacific Northwest, United States - 17_EM | ecosystem: Host-associated > Plants > Roots > Unclassified | place... | reverse complement strand
TTCCACAGGGTGATTCCAAATGTGCGTCATTATACCCTTGGGCCCCATCGTTCTACCCACTCACCTTTTGACCTGTATCCTCCCAGTTCATGCTTCAGGGCGGTGACTTCACCCATCACAATGGCACTGGTGGAAAGTCAATATTCGGGGAGATGTTCACCGGTATGCCGTCTTTGTCTTCCCCCTCTAGCCATTCTCAACTGTTCTGTTAGACGAGAACTTCAAGCTCAAGCATAGCCGACCCGGACTTTTGTCTATGGCCAACGCAGGGCCCAACACCAATGGTTCACAGGTTCGTCTACCCTCAGAACCGCACGATAGGTCCAACTCACATGATGTCAGTTCTTTATCACGACCGTTGTCACCCCTTGGCTGGATGGCAAGCACGTTGTCTTCGGGGAGGTGTCAGAAGGTATGGACGTCGTGAAGCAAGTTGAATCAGTTGGAACCGAGAGTGGGCGCACTCGAGTAAAAGTATCCATCACTTCCTCTGGTGAGGTGTAAAGGTTCGCTACCCCCAGCAGTAATGTAACCTTCCTATAGTACTGCTTTAACTCCTTCACAACAACTGCGCCCCAATTATGGAACTACGACTCCTCAAGGGCAAGATTGATCAGTAGTGTCGCGCCCGAGTCGTTCCCTTTCATGTTAAGCAGTCTGACCAGCCTCCATCCTTGCTGTACGCGCGAGAGCCTCGCGCAAAACACAACGAGTTCGTCGTCTCTTCCGTACTCATCCTCTTGGAGGAGAATCCTTGATGAGGTTGGTCAGCTCGACCCCTCATGACTCGCTCCCATTCGCGATCTCACCGCAGGAAAGCCAGTTCATCACTATCGTAGCTGAACTGGAACTTCTCATCCCAAACAAGGTCTACACTGGTGCTGCCATGAGGGGTTTCTCCTTGTCTTGATTTCGTCTTCCACTCGTGAGTCCGTTTTGTGTGCATCAGCTGCACTCGGACGTAAGAATGGAATTTCGTAGTGTCGGTAGGGCAGGGCACTAGGGACCATCCCGTTGACGCGATGCTCGAATGATATGAACGTTACACCACGTACTTGCTGAAACCCCGTAGACATGACCCAGGAACTTCACCCTCTTTGAACGCTCCTCAGGAAATCCACGCATGTGGGTTGGCTTCAGTACCCAACCCGGCGTTCCGACAAACAGTGCCTCGTTCAATTGCATTCCTGTGTCATGTTTTTGCCGGTTCAACAAACGATTTGTGAACCGTTTTGCCACTGAGTCAGGGGGTTCTGGTTGCCCGAAGCGACCCGGAGACCTTTAGGGTATACCCTCCTCAAGTGTCTTCGAGAATGCGATATCAAATGCTTCAGAGAATGCGGTAACAGGGGGAGCATCCCGGATTCAGAGATATTTATCATCACTGGTACGGGGTACCCCGATCCTGTGGGGTCTGGTTATATATCGAACTTTGCCGCTGTTGGGAGGTGAATACTTTCTGTATGCCAGTCCTTTTCAGGTTTCATGCTCCTCGCGTAGGGTCCAAGAGCGGCGAGGGTGTCGGATATTTTTGCTTTTACCGGTCGATTCTTGGTGGAACGTTTCCTGCCCACAAGCTTACTGAGGACTTGAGTATGCCATTCCTGCGACGATTCAGAATCTGTGGAGGAGTCGGAGGATACGTCCGCACGTTCTTCTCCTGGCGCTGGAGCATGGTAATATTCCACCTAGGCCAATAGACTCAGTGAACGAAACCACGTTAACGATCAGCATACCATGAGGACGATCTTTCCTTTCAGTGCTTGTGGAGATACTCCCTCCGGAGTCGTTCCGTGCAAGACCTCCTTGACAAGTTTATCGCCCCAGGTTTGGTCCATAAGATCAACCATCTCAGGTTGACCCTCTACCCCAACGTGGCACTCGAGGCTTACGAGGACAGGCCAGTCGTTTGGGGCAACATAATCTCCCATCGCTTTGCACACGTCGAGGAATGGAATGCTCTTGCTGAAGGTATGCCCATGAGTGACGATCGGTCCTTTGGCAGACGGCCACACATCGATCTCAACGCATCTCGCGCCATGGGACAGGACGTGAGTGTAAGCGGCTGCGGTGGAATGTCCAAGCAATTGTCTAGCCATGAGATATGTGTTGTGTGAGGACCTGAAATCAGCGTATCGTCCTTAGGCAATCGATCCACTGGAGAAAGAATTATTTGGACACAAACGAAATGAAGTAGTCATTGGCTGGATGGGAATCGTCGACTGGGGATGAACTCAAAACTGGAAGCTTTAAAAGTGCTTCGGGGTCCTGTAGGGATGTGTCAACGATGTCGATGGAAGGATATCATCCAATTTCATGGGCTTACAAGTCCCAGTTGACTGGTAATATACTGTTGTATCCCGCCGCTGAGGTGCACCGCAGTATTGTCTTGGGGTAAAAGGTTGATTGCAGTGTCTGGCCGGCAAACTTTGGCCAGCGCAGCTTCGTCTACTGCAGAACTCATCGTTTGTGGTCGTTAAGGTGATGCGAGATGCCAGTAGCGCCGGGATAATCACCCGTGTGTTGACATCACCGCTATTTTGATTAGATGGATACTGTCCGCTAAAGAGGCATGTCGTAGTGATCACTTAACGTCCGACAACTCCCCTGTAACGCCTTTGATACCCTTCAGTATCGCTTCCAGAAGTTTCTGCTGTGTCTCCTCCCCAGCTTCTGGATCAGACACCTGTTCCGCCATGAACTCCGCCACAAACCGAGCAACACCTTGTTCTCCCACCTCGCCGTGTGCGCGGGGCCCCCATCTCCACTCTCCATTGCTGCCCTCTTCTCCCCCAGCCTGACTGGCATTTGGAACCCTACTCCGCTTCCCACCGGACTTGGCGTCCCCGATCTTAGAGTAGTCAAGGTAACCCTGCCTTGCTAGCTGAGAGAGATACGCATTAACCGTAAGAGACTGGTGGGTTGATTTATCATCGAAATACACGGATTCCGTTGGTTGCAATTGTAACTGTTTGAGGATTGCTCGCAGCTCATCTAAAATGGTTCCGTTAGTGCAGGCCGGAGTAAGTAGATAATGAACGTACTGTCCGCGATGACCCGCCCACTGACAAGGATGAGTGCAAGGACAACATATAGAATACCCAGTGAACCGAGCTGGTCGGAATCGCTCCAGGAGATGATGCTCCCATACGTGACAAGGGCGGCATCATCAGCCCCCTCAGGTAAGTCCTCGATCTCCTGCTCGTAAATTTCCTGGTCTGTGAGGGCGGCGTAATCAAGAATGATGGGGTCCAGTATCGAGCGCAGGATGTAACTCCTGCTTCCGCTAGCGGCAACTATACAAGTACATTTATTTGTGACGGTTAGCGGGGGATACTAGAGTGTTGTGCTCACCTTTCTTCTTCACGCCAGTGGCCTTTCTTCGATCTTCGTCTCCATTGTCCTTGGAGGTATCCTCCTTGTCGAGTTCAGCTCGCGACTGTAGTTCAACCAGCTCCATCCCAAACGTGGTTCGTAGGATCCCCTGTGCCCGTTCTAGTACATCTTTGAACGCACGGGGGGTATTCCCAAGAACTGCAAGCGTAGAGGTGAAACTCATTCCCGGTGTCCGCTTGAATTGTCCGCTTGAAATTACCCACATACCTTTTTTTGAGATTTCCTCGCGTCTTAGAGGCGCTCTGCGGTTTTCCGTGAATAGCGCAAGACGGACCAAATCCCGAGCCTTTTGATCTGCTTCCTGTGTGACTCGGGGATTTATCTGAAGGATAGCAAGAATGCGATCGCGACTTACATACCTCGTTGTTTACCCCCCTGGTCTGGTCCAGATCATCGTCTTCGCCGATGTCCTGAGTGTTCGCAGGGACGTCATCCACCTCATCCTCAGAATCCCGAGCTCCGCGCCTCCCATGCTTCCTCTTCTGAGTCCGCGTTGGTTGTGTAGATTGCGAGGAGCGAGTATTGAGTGGCATCGCCAAAGTATCAGTATGAGTGGAGAGAGTTACAGTGCTTTCGAGATCGACGCGACGCGACGTGATATGATAAAGGGATGTTCCCAACACGTGATGTTACATGATGTTGTGTCGTATGGTTTATCTACCGACCTCAAACCCATTTCTGCAAGACTACACTGTTTGCAAGCCCTGCATCTTTGATTGTCTGCGCGTCATCGTCTAACGTCTTGGTAGGAAAAGCCGTCCCAATCGTGTAGGGACGTGTCAAGTTGGCAGGATCAGATCTAGGGAAGTGGTCGGTCAGTCGGTAGCTGGGGTGGATGCAGAGAACCTACGCGTTGATAAAGTTCCTTACATCACCGACGGTGTGTGTGAGGTTCATCCTGCACACCATCCTATTGCATCGTCAGCCAGAGCAGCATCGGGGAAGGGAGAGACACATGCCTGGTCCCATCGGCCAAACGGAGTTGAATACTAGTTGTTGGCTGACTTTGATCCACCTCAAACCTCGTTGTCACCCTTTGCGGCTCACTGGGACCAGCCCTTTCGTTGAACCGTCCAGGCATTGGGTCTTCAGTCCCGGAGATGGAGGGGACTGGGGCTCCGAGTCGATTACCGGTGCCGGAGAATACTCGTGTTGGACCGGCAGCTGGAGGGACATAGTCCTCGTTAGTCCGGCGAGCGACACGCAGCTCAACGGGTTGTCCAACTTGGACGTTCAAAACCTGGGGAGGGGCCCGGCTGGAGAAAACCGTGAGATGGGATTGTAAACGGAGGGGATGGCCGCACCCTGAATTGATTTCTTCCAAAATCTGTGCATTATTAGGATCGTCGTATCGCATCAACGGACCATCTTCAACACTGAAACCGTCCCGCCAGAATGTGAGATGTCGAATTGCGGGGGGAGCGTCTGCAGAGCGTCACAATGGGCAGGCAATCAGAAGGGGATGCCTTGGAGGACAAACCTTGTGCATCTGGGTCAGGAATGTAGGTGCTCTCCATGTCATCACTCCCAAGGGTGTATCCGCCACCAGAAAACAGGCCGCGAGAAGCGTTATTTGCGGCTGGACCGGCTCTAGCGTTGCGGTTTATGAGATGATCAACCTTGTTGGATGTGTTGCTCACTCTGCGGCCCTACGTAAGAGATCCTGCACCAAAGACCCTCCTGGAAGGCTGGGACGACCGGGGTTCTCCACCGATATCCCACTTAAAGGTGGCGGATCAGAGAGATATGATTGGAGTCGAGGACATGATGAAGGCTAACCTTCGCTCGCCACCGGCGAACCAGCTTTCGCCTTGATCCTTGCCGGACTCCTCTTCGTCATCATCGTCGCTCGCGTGGTGTCTGGCTGGTGGGTCCGGCTGGGCGGCGTCACGGAGGCTTGCGATCCTGGGTCCACTGGTTCCGTGTCTGTGGTCATTGTTCACGTCAGATCTCGTTTTAAATAGATGAGGCACGAACCTATCTGACCCCGACTGAGAGTTGTTGTTCCAGTCTCCAATCCTGCCAATCTTTTTCGACATTGTCTCTAATATCGACTATCAACTGTGTGAGTGAGCGGGGGAAGTGACGTGACGCTGTGTTGTGACGGCGGCGGGAACTGGGGGGGATGATGGATGGCGCACGCCCTCTCTCTCCTCATCGTCCGCATCCGCCACGACTGACAAACGCCCCGTAACATGCAGGAAAAGGTGAATAAACTCGCCCGAAATCTTCTCTATCCGCCCTCATTCCTTATCTCTAGAACTCAGGTGCTGATAAGGCTACCATATCCAGAGCATTGGGTGCCGCTTTCCTAAGCCACCAGGTCGAGCAGCTCGAGAAGTCGGTGAATAACCGTACCCCAGGAACCGCAAACTGGAGAGATCGCAGAGTACCCCACAGCGACCAAGGCGGGATGAGCTCTTCTGAAAAACACCACAATCCCTCAGGCGCTCTATCTTCCCGGAGGGTCTCTGGCTCACCACCGAAGCAGCGTATCGATGACAGGCCGCTTAAAGTCCCTTCGGACAGGAAGCAGAAGCGTGGCCAAGATACCAGGGATGCCGATATCATAGTTCTTGACGCTAGTGTCTTGATTCATGCTTTGGGTCAACTCAAGAAGTGGAGTCGGGATGGTCGCGAGGAAATCATAATCATCCCCCTTGAGGGTGAGTGGCAAGCACGCCTCTTGTTTCTGAAGTTTGACCCTCCTTCAGTCCTGAACACCCTCGATTTGCTCAAGAAGGGGACTAGTCCACTCTCTCAGCGCGCCCGTGCCGCGTCCCGAGTACTCGAAGCCCAAGTTGGGACTAATCCCCGTATACGTGTTCAGCAGGATGATGGCTTTGTTTCTTGGGAAGCTATTTCCTTCAATACCAATCCACCAAACCCATTGATGGGTTCCCCCGAATGGCTGCGCAGAACAATCTGCTGTGCATGCTGGGAGGCGGGGCGTCCGGGAGCCCAGACAACCTCTCTCAACACTGGAAGCGAGTCCCAGAACGCGAGCTCGAAGCTTGTTTTCGCTGTCATCGCTCAGAATTCTGAGCCGGTGACATTGGCTCCAAAAAACCCCCCGCTTGTGGAATCACCCGTCCCCCTTCCCACACCTCACGTCAACAAGTTTGAACCCCGTACCACTGGCACCCTACCCGCCTATTGGGCTGCCCGTGCTGGATTAAACGTGTTGGAAGTCCGACCTCTGCATGAGGATACACATGGCAGTAGGAAACATGAGGATCCCGACGGCGCGTTCAGGAACAGGAGAAACACGCCACACCAAACTCATGGTAAAAATAGGAACGGTGGAGCACCTCCTGTCCTTCGCAGTGGAAAAGGTCTTGTGGAACGCCCACCCGCTGTGAAAGCCATGATGGATGTGGTTTCTCAACCAAGCAGGGTCGTGCGAGTCCTTGCTCGTGGTGAGAAGCTGGAACCCGACACTTAGTATGGACAACCTGTATGTTTTCATTCCTTCACGCCTTTTTTATACATCCAACTGATATCAGTCTCAGCCAACTACGACTTAGTATCTCGACCCTTCACCACGAGTGAAGAGAGATCACGTCTCCGTCTCCGAGCGTCGAACCCAGAGGTCGCTGACTCCTTTTGAACGCTGTCTCGGTGGTCTACCCCCAGAGCGGTGACTTCGCATCGCTCTTTCGTACTTGAGCCGAGTAGTGAACAGGCAGATGTGGCGATGGTGCAACCTGTTTTGCCCGGTGTTCTCTTACCCTTCCTCCCGGACCCTGTTTCGGCATACGAAATGTATGTAAGATCTTCCCCCCATCTATGCACGCCTTCCTCCAGTCTTCAGTTGTACTCGTGAATTTTAGTCGTATTCGCTACAGAATGGATGGCTTGAATTTCTAACTGCTCAGGTTTTCGCTCTCTTACGGACACGTTCGTTGTCGTCGTCTCGTAGGGCTTTGACCTTCTTTCGTTGTAACTTATCCAAATTCTGTCTTCCAACGTGTACACGTCCGCGCAAGTCTCCCATTTCATCCACCTCGAAGTTCTTCCTCTTCTTGCCCAAGCCACTCTCCACGTCCTTCTTCACGGTCTTTGGCCTCTTCAAGGCAGCCTTCATCGTGTCTTCGTCTGCTTCTTGATTGCGCCTCAACACAAGGTCGAAGTGGGGTCCCATAGGTGTGAGTTCTGCTCTCGGCGTTTTCACACCGGAAGAGAGCATCTTGAATGTGTATGTTCTCACATGGACCCTCGGAAGGGAGGTAGAGGAGGCCGAGTTCAAGTCTGGTGGGGTGGGGGCGATTGTAACGCTGATGACGTGCTCTAGCCCGGATAAGCAAATCGAGTCGATGGTTTGCCCGTTGAACATGTTCATCAGTATTGTCTTGAGCTGCGTATACCGTGGATGGGAATCGAAAAGTTCGGATGAGAAGTGCATTAATGGTTTGTGTCCCGGTGTTGATTTTGGTGTCTTCAAACAGACAGCAATCAGATCTCCAGTGTGACTGAGAGGGGTGACCATACCTTCAACTCTTTCATGCTGATAAAGTTCTCTACTCCAACCTCACACATATCCAATAACCGGTTGTCAAAAGTCCTCGCAAAAATGAGGTCGTCCGGACGCTTCTTGGAGTTTTGGCCGATGACAAACATTGAAGCATCGTTCTTCAGAGCCCAGAACTCCAATGAGGAATGATCTTCGAAGGGTCTGATGAGGTTCTTTTTTGAGAATGAGATTGAGTACGGTCGTTTTAATGCCATCTATATCACCGGTCAACGGTAGTAAGGGAGACGTAAAAGATATTCACTGCGGACCAATTGTTTCATGGCTGCATTCAGCCTCTCCCCAGTGTGTGTGCCCTTGACGAATATTACGGTACGGGGATCCTCGACCTCTTTCGGCTCTCGAGCCTCAAGAGCTCGCTTCGATCGAGCATTTTTTGGTTTTCTTGGAGAATTAACGTCAGTTACCTCGCGAACACAGGGTACACACGCCGTACACTGTTCGCAGCATGATCGACAAGAGGAAAAACGTGAACGGATAATGCCGATCATTAAAAGCTGGACGAGGGTAGGATTGATATTTACCTTTCACACCACCGCCACCCTGAAGGTTCGTAATATATGTTCATAAACTCACATCGCAAAGAAGAAGAAAAAGAGTAGAACCTTGAGATTATATAAATATCAGGCCTACATTATATGCAATGCCCCCTATCTGCCTAAGGTCATGGTCGTCAAAATCACTGTCCCTCAGTGCGGCGCTTCTTGTTGGCCTCGGAAGAAGCCTCAGAGAAGTATCCCAACGATCCCTGGGGATCATGGTCTTGCTTCCCTCGGTCCAGTTGGCAGGGCAGACCTCTCCATACTTGTCCAAGACAGGAAGGGTTAGCCCAAAAGTAGACACTCAGTGGTGCGAGATACTAACGGTGAACTGGAAGGCCTCGGCCAAACGGACGGTCTTCTCGACAGAACGACCGACCGGCAAGTCATTGATAGTAATTTGCCTGGGCGCCGATTCTGATGGGATACGCACCGGAAGACATACCTCAGAATACCCTGGGGGTCAATGACGGAGAGGCAACGGAGTGCGATACCCATTTCCTCGATAAGTACACCGTAATCTCTGGAGATTTGCATGTTGCGGTCCGCGGGAAGAGGCAACTAAAGATCAGAACCGAGACCACCCTGCTTACGGAGCTGGTGGCCCACGCAAAGTGGAAGTACTCCGAGTCGGTGGATACAGCAAGGACCTCGGTGTCGAGCTCCTTGAACTGGGCGGGGGCATCGTTGAAGGCGAGGATTTCCGTTGGACAAACGAAGGTAGAGCCCCTGGAGAGCACAGGTGAATACGATTTTTCCACAGCGAAATGACTGCATAACGTACATTGGGTAGAAGAACAACTGTTTGTTTGTATACGTGGTTAGAGCATCGGTGATCTAATCAGCGGCGCGTATGCGTGCCATTTGCCCAGGAGGTTGGTTAGGGAGAAACGGAGCCAACGACGGCGGTGGTCTTAAAAACGGGAGCAGGGCGTTGGACGAGGGCTGGCATGGCGCAAATGAGGGAGAGAAGAGAAAACGTGGAAGATGTGGGTTCACTTTTCAAGCAGTGAGATCAGGCCACCCGAGCCTTTTGCAGGTACCGGTCAACCTCGCTCCAGTCCATTCTCTTTGCTTTCCCCCCAACGCCGCACCTCTGCTCACTTCCGTCCAGGGTTGCTTCTTCGACGTCCTCGCTTATCACAGACCTCGCCTCAGGAACCGGGACCTGGGAATCCGGCAAGAGAGTCTGAGTAACATCGTACGCGTTCATCGTCATAGTTGCAAGCACCCCCTTGGCGCCAGTTAAGGCCCACCCGGACGTGTACACGTTCCTTAACACATTCCCCTCTCGTCCACAACCCTTCCTGAGACGCTGCGAATGTGTCTCAACCCAGGATCATACCAGTGAGTGGTGGATTCTGAAAGATGACCGAAGGAAGTGATGATGAGATCAGTGGGGAGGATAGATGTAGACACAGTTGGCACAGCTTCGTTGTTGGGGCCGAGAGTCGTGCGGGCAAGACTAAGCTCGAAGTTTGACGACGCTGAATGGGAAGTTGTGACTACACCAGTAGGAGACCGGAAGTATTCCAGAGACCAGGACGTGAAGTCTTCACTAGGTCCCTTGGGTGTCTCCTTCGATCCCCTCTGAAGTAGAGACACAATCCGCGGTTGCTGTTTAGTTGGCTTGATACACCTTCCTTCGGCCGTAAGACACCTGGTAGAAGTGGGTCCATCACAACACCGGGTAGGTCTAACAACTCGCGAAGCTCCTTTGCCGTGAAAGCGGCCTCCTTCGACCAATTATCGAGATGTGCTTGACGGTTGATTTGGCGAGATGGGCCAGTACCCGCCCCGGGATATCATCGTACTGCCCGGGGTCCTCAAGACGAGAGAATAACATACGGATAATATCCAGGGACACGTTTCCTTGGCCGACTATCGAAACAGGTCAAGCATTATCGATCGGGGGTGCTTCCGGCTGGGAAGGGTGGTCAAGGGCAGGTATGCACCGTTCAGACGGCGGGAGAGCCGAGTGAAGTATGGGAACAGCGCAACCGGTCCCCAACACCAAGTGTGCGTATCTGGGGACGAAGCCCCCTATGGGTACGGAAATGGCGCTTGGAGAGCTCGCAGTTGGTCCACCAATGTTTACGTTCCCAAGGAACTTCAGCCTCGGGTCCGCAGCAGCGTGGTCAAACTTGTGGGTGCAGTTCTATCCGGGAAATCAGTACCGACTGGTGTGGAGTTCCTATCTACGTGCTACCTTGACTTTGGGATGGGAAGCGACACCGTATCGAACGAGTCCCTAGGGCGACCACAGTCGGTCGTAAACGTGTGTCCGAAGTTGCCGAGTGCCTATCGGGGGTACAGGGAGAGGAGACGGGAAGCAACGTAGAACGAAGAGGGGCCGCCGCACGATGGCAACTTTTAGGGAGTGGATTCATGGCCGTGTGGTGGTCTGAATGACTGCAAGGAAGCGGCTGAAGTGAGTTCTGGAACCAACCCCACAGTGGCGGGTCGGATTCCGTCGAACACGATCAATGGAGGTTATGATATTGAGGCTACGTCTGTGTATCATAAATCCTGAAACCTTCGGCGTACACCAAGTGAAGTGCGGCGTGTGCGTTATTCGGATCCCGATCGTTACGCACTGGCCCCTGATCATATCCACAATGAAGACACTCGCACCATTGCTGAAAGGTGAGTTAATGGGCCGTTTATCACTGCACTGATCAACAACTGTGTCGCGTTAACACTGTTATAGTGATTGAATCATTCCTTAACCAACCCTGGTCCCAAAAAAAGACCCCGGAGCCACCCAGTGCCCCACGTCCATCCCCAATCGCTAGGCTCCCTCAAGAACTTGTGGACACAGTTATCTCCTACTTCATTTACGACACCCCTACCCTCCTGGTGTGCTCTGTGATCTGTCACTCATGGTACATTGCCACAGTGCCCCATCTCCACCACTCCCTCACAACTGATGAGAAAGGAAAATACCGATGGCCTGGACCACTCCGAGAATCATACAATCTTGGTTTACATCCAATCATCAAGCGATTCCGGATCCGCCTGAGGTTTTCTGATGCATTCACTCCCAAACAACTTGACAGAAAAACCCTCCGTTACTTTTCTGCACTCACAAACCTCCAGGAACTTGGAATAGATTACCTCCAAGTGTTCAGCTTCATGCCAACTATTCATCAGTGCTTTGGACACTTCGCACCAACTCTTCAATTCCTTGCCCTCAAAGAACCCAGGGGTTCTTGCCGGCAGATCTTGTATTTTATTGGACTCTTCCCAAACCTCCAAGACCTCAAGCTCTGCTACCCCCTCCCCATAGAGGAACAGGACAGCTCAGCTGATACAGACCTTGTTCCTCTCTCCATCCCCCCACTGCAAGGCCGGCTGACACTCACATGTTTCACAAGAGAGAAACTTGTCAAGGACATGATCTCCCTTTTTGGTGGACTTCATTTTTGTTACATGGACCTCTTCAGGGTGAAGTGTGTGCGGCTCCTTTTAGGTGCATGCACAGAAACCCTGGAGGTGTTGCGGTTGTACCCAACCGATCCATATGGTAAGGGTTTCTTCAAATGATGAGGAAAATGGGGCAAACTCAAGTCAACAATTTACAGTGGATGATCAGGCTGTGCATTGGCATTTTGATCTATCACAGTGCAAGTCCCTTCAGACACTTGAGACCACAGCAGAGTCAATGGTTGCTATGGGTGCTGCTCCAAACTTCCTTAGCACTGTGCTCTCCACTATCACATCTCCTCTGCCCCTTGACCTCATTATTGTTTATTGGGAGACTGATGTTGATCGCATGATACGCAATTGGTCAAAGCCTGTTGTTGTGAAGGATTCATGTGCAGAAATAAAAGCTGCCAATGTTCTGCATCACCAACATCGATTCCGGATGTTTCATGAGATGTATAGGGTGCGGGGGTTTCAGCTGGTGCTTTGCATAGATGTTGTTGACTGTGCTGTAGAGCAATCCCTACAGGTGCTGGAGGGCCTTGTGGAGGTAGAAAAGGCAAAGGGGGGATTTGATTACCTTTTTTGTGAGCCATTAATCATTTCTGAGATACGGTCACCTCGTACCCGCTTCCTTGATACTCCTGTGGGTTGGACAGGGAGACCAGAATTGCCCATCATTGCCAGTGCCCTGTAGTTATGTTATTTAGTTTGAATGGAAATGATAGCCACCACAATGGTCAGCCACAGTTGTTTATATATATTGTCTACAGTTATAGTTTGGGTTCCTCACCTTTGGTACCATCAGAAGTTAAACTCTCAACCTTGATGATGGACATCTCATCCAGTTATACCTTTAGATGAAACTGTACTATCCTAACCAATCTGGTGACTAGTTTGGTGATAACAGAAACACCTTGGTCTGGGGAACCTGGCTTAAAGGCCAGCATGAACTAATCCAGACCTGGTCCATGATCTGTTTGTAGGTGTTTGACAGATGCCCATTGAGTGCTACCAACTCTCTGGGGTCATTGGAACAGAAAAGGAGAGAGAAGGTGGCTGGTGAAAGTAGAGGTAGAGTTGGACTGCAGAAGATATTTTGGTGATGAGAGTAAGAGCAAGGGGTGTGACACTTGAAATCTCATTCTCACTCTGACAATAAGGGCAGCAGGGGAACAGATGAGCAGACTTCAAGACCTAGAGCAAGATTTCCAAAAACTGAATTGAGGGAGAACTCTGCTCTATTGCCTTTCTAGGTAGCTATCCCAGGGTTTAGAAGTATTTGGAGAGGCTACTCAGAGCAAAGAGGGGGAAAGAAGAGGAAAGTGAGTAAGACAATTGGCTAGTATACTCAGCACTGGGGGATATACAAGTGGGTGCTAAAACCATGGGAAGTACTCAATCAAAAGAGGAACAACAACTTACCTTGATGTTGCAGGACATAATGGGGGCACAGTGCAATTGATGGGATCAATGACTACATATACATAGAAATATTTTCCCATACTTACTACCTCTAGCTACACTGACTTTGAAAAGCAAAATCCAACACTTGAGACCCCCACTACCTATTTCAGGAGCTTTCCCAATCAAGCACATCAAGAACCCAATGATTTTGAAATCCCCAAACTGTTCTTGGACTCTGATGCAAGAACCCAACAGCTTCCTGGAATAAGGCAACCTGTTCTTAACCCTTGCTCTCTTGTTAACTACCTTTGTTTCCCTGTTCACAGACACTACAAGCTTAATACCTAAAGCACATTCAATTCAAGCTGGTGTTCAATGTGCATTGGGATGCAAGAGAGCTCTCGATCCTGTTCACTGATGCTTGGATGAGTATCCAAGAAGTCAATGTTCAACTGCTTTCCTTGTCCTTTCTCTAGTTGGCCTGTTCAAGTGAACATTTGTGGAGACAACAAGCAGGTTGAGTGAATAACTGCTGGAGGCAACCTCAGGACTGTAGCAGGCTTTACTGAAGTTGTAACCCAATGGTGTTGGCTAAACAGGTAGTCAGGAATTTCTAAGCAGACACTAGAGAGACCTGTGAACCTTCCAATTATTATCTCTGAGAGTTGGGGAGGTCAAGGGGGAACTCTCTCCTTGTATGGTGATCACCATATGTTCATACAGACAAGGAAGTAGTAAATCTCTCAGGCAGGGAGGTCCTGTTCTTAATATGTTAAGGTTGTTGAAGATTTGGAAACTTGTTAGAAATTAATCTGAAGCATTTAGGAGTGATAAAAAGTAACAGTAGGGCCTATGATGTAGAATGTTTAGGAATCATTGGAAGTTGGTGAGAAAAGATGTTCAACAAAGTTGTAGTAGGTTTTATATATACAGGTATAGACCTGTGATTTTACAAAAACTGTGTATACATACTGCCCTATGGATATTACAGTATCCACAGCAGGAATTGTTTCAGGACATAGTGGGGGAGAAAGGCAAGGTGTATTGATGGGATCAATACCACTACTATAAGAAAAATTCCCACAGTCACATAATCAAATCATGTAAATGGCTAGAAAAGGGTCTCATCAGAGTATTCACCATCTTCTGTAAACTGGATGAGGTTTGTACCTCTCAAAAGAAGACCCAAGCCCAGACAGATTTGCAGCAGTGACATCCTATTGACAAGTTTTCCAGGGCTCATCAGGTGTGGATCCCTGGTCTAGCCAATCAAGGAGATCTGCAAGGTCCCTGCTGCTTAATAAGTGGAGGGTGTTCCATTGCCAGGTGAAGCATTTGGCAGTAAACTCCATGACCATATCTTCATTCTACAACATTCACAGTAGGTTGTCTGTATAAGAGAAGTCATGAAAAGATGACAACATACCTCTATAAAAGCCACAGCATTAATGATGCCATGGAGTGTTCATATGGAGGAAGGAGGGAATGGAGAAATGAGATCTTTTCTTCATCTGACTTGCAGTGTTTGGGGGTGTCAACCTCATGTTGGCCTGACTTGGCCAATTCATACCAGTGTTGCCAGTATGCCCTAAGGTCTTTTTCAGAGAGCCAGGTGGGGTTTCCAAAGGTCCAACCTTTGAGGGGAAAACTGTTGAAGTTTGTTGTTCAAATTCAGTGTAGCTAGGAGTAGTAAGTGTGGGAAAATCTTTTTATGTATACATAGTTAATGATCCCGTCAATTTTACTTTGCATTTCTCCCCCATCATCATGTCCTACTACAAAAACTTGCATTGATATACCACTGATTATTTTGGACAATATCCTTCCACCTGACCCACTTTCCACCTTGCTTGAACTCTGGCAGATCTTGGTTAGAGAGTAACTTTTTTCAATTCAGCACACTCACTCCACTTCTCAGTAATATATGTGTGCATGGCATTGGTGAAGTCAACCCTGATAAGGTGTACAGGACATAGGGAAAAGGTGTTGGAGTCACTGCAGGTGGGGGAAAAGAACTAAGAGACAAAAGACCCCCCCTGCAGGTATATATATGTTGATGGTGGAGGATAGGGGGTGTTGATGTTGCTGAGGGGAGGTGTTGTCAAGGAGATGTCCTGTTCTCAAGGGGATATGTCGGTAGTCAAGGGGATAGGTCAGTAATCTGGCTCTTCCCCAAATAATATGTTGAATAAATACTCTTAGTCAGGCTGTCACTTGGTCAAACACTTGTCTGGTAGCACTCTCTGCCCTGAAGTAGCCTCTTCTTGAGATTCTAACCTTCAGTCCAAAACAGAGTCTGGATGCTCAAACAGAGGGCAAGTGCACCAAGATTCTGAGTTTACACACAAAGGATGGCAACTGAATGATATTGTAACTATCTAAAGTCACTCAATCACACAGATATAAGGAGGGAGGAGGTAAAGGGGTAGAGAGGAGGGGGAGGTTTAGGAACTGTGTACCTAGAGGGTATAGCCTCAATGTTAGGGGTAGCTCTCTTCTCCTTAGAAGTGTGGGTGAGTTCCTGGTCTTCCCTTGTCACATTCAGCCCCGGGAAGAGCCAGATTACTGACCTATCCCCTTGACTACCGACATATCCCCTTGAGAACAGGACATCTCCTTGACAACACCTCCCCTCAGCAACATCAACACCCCCTATCCTCCACCATCAACACAGCCCTACACTGCAACCTAGTGTACTGTTTGATCAGTCAATCCTCCCCTCCATCCCAATCAATCCTCCTGACTCCATAGTGATGTGGAAAGAGGAATACCCATAGACATTGGTATCATTGGTATGGACAGCATGAAGTTCAATTGTTTGCCATGTACCTTCAATATACCCAGAACTAGTAGCATGTTCCCAAAATATGCCCATGCAGGACATAGTGGGGAGAAAGGCAAGGTGTATTGATGGGATCAATACTGCTATATACTACAATAAAAATTCTCACAGTTACATGACTAAATCACATGACTGGCTAGCACAGCCACATTCAACACCGGACACATCCCAGGAACATTTTGGAAACATTTCTCAGATGTGATTGGTGGTTACAATGGGGAAAAATGATCCAGAGCCTGCAACTTACCCAACATGTTCCCACTGGTTTCCAGGTCACCTTGCCCCCAGTCAGTGTCAGTTTGCTCACTTTTGGTTGCCTGTTTGATCATTATCATTGAGATGTTTCTGCAAGGCTTGCTACAGGGTGGGGAATTCATTACAGTGAGAGCAAGGGAGTTGGTCATAGGTGGGTTCATATATTACCTGTCTGCTACACCTCCCACTCAACCACTCAACCACAGCTAAAAAAAAAGACCCTCAGCATGGGGTCAAGGCAGGAAGGTTGATGTTAACAGGGTAATCCACTGCCCCTCCATTTTGGTATTTAGTGCTCACACCCCTGCTCACACACAGGAAACAAGTTTCAGGGGTTTTCAAACCTTTGATTCAATCCATGGTGGATTCCATCAGAGAGAGCTTCACAGAACTCCTTTCCACGAATGTGATTCATGGGTTGAGGTTCTCTTGGAAAGCACACCTGAAGGCACCTGCATCATTACCAGAGGGGGTGTTAGAGCTCTAATAGTCTGTTTCAGACTGTCACCTAGTTGATCACTGGTCTGTTGTCAGTACTCTCTGCCCTGAAGTAACCTCTTCTTGAGATTTTAAAACCTTCAGTCCAAATTCTTGTTGAGTGAAAATGGACTGAGCAGGAATCGAACCTGCGACCATCTGTGCTCTAGGCTGGACACTCTTCCACTGAGCTACCAGTCCGTTAGGGTGTTAGCCACTAACATCGTGATACACAGCAGTTAAGACACTGTGCCACTCGGTCACCAGTGTGTTGAGGCTGTCGACTGAGCCCAATCCAACAATTCTATCTACAAGTAATCTGCAGTTTCCCACACCATTTAGCTAGTGTGGAAATGGTATATGATAAACATGGAATAATCTACATATCCTTTTTAGGTAATATTTTCTCACTCTGCTTTAGTATATATATACCTGCAGGGGGGGTCTTTTGTCTCTTAGTTCTTTTCCCCCACCTGCAGTGACTTCAACAGGCTACGCCCAAATCACGGCTCCAGTATTCTCCTCCATTTTCGTCCCCCCTGCACCTCATCTTCCCATTCCGCCAGTTACTCCAGACCAATCAGTCTTCAATGAAGCACTCTCAGTCACCCACGCCCTCAACGTTCCCTCAACTACTGAAACATTGAAAAGATTGGAGAGGGTAGATAGTGTTACGGAAGACCCCCGTCCAGCTAAACGACAACGATCACCACGTGTCGAGAAGCCAAGGGATGACAATGTGGTTTCCCTCGGGAGTTCAAGTCTCGATGAAGATCTCGCTGTCGCTGCTGGTTTGTCTGGCCCCACAAGGTATGGCGCAATAAGTTTAGAGGATAACAATACTGACCTCTCCACAGAATCTAAGGTTTTTTCCAGAGATAATGGTTCCCCCTTAGATACTTGTAAAACTTTAATAAATTTTGCTTGCCTTTCCTTGGATGATGATATGCAAAGTGAGGAATGGATGTTAGACTCTGGTGCTTCTATGCACTTCACTTATGAAGCCATTACCCCGATCCCATGTAAAACAGCAACATCGGTGACATCGATAATTGGTAAAGGCGCAATCATCTTAGATGTAAGTGGTTGGATAGTTCGTATCCAACCAGTCTATCACATCCCAGACATAACCTCTAAGTTGCTTTTGTTGAAGTCACTGCAGGTGGGGGAAAAGAACTAAATATTTTCCAAGTCAAAATACAGAGGAGAGGCTTACCTGCAGGTGGGGGAAAAGAACTAAGAGACAAAAGACCCCCCCTGCAG
>Ga0307515_10010102_pt1 | contig 18137 bp, 19 predicted proteins | sample 17_EM_MG_FD_194513 | JGI IMG/M metagenome (GOLD analysis project Ga0307515, IMG submission 194513) | Populus trichocarpa ectomycorrhiza microbial communities from riparian zone in the Pacific Northwest, United States - 17_EM | ecosystem: Host-associated > Plants > Roots > Unclassified | place... | reverse complement strand
TCGAGCAGGTGGTGCGGCACGCGCGCGCGCTCCTCGCTGGTGACCTTGCCGGTGCCGATGTCCATCCCGGCGTAGACCTGCTGCGAGTCCGCCGACACCACCTCGCCGCCGGTGTGGTCGGCCAGCTGCATCGCCAGCCGCGTCTTCCCGGCGCCGGTCGGGCCGACGATCACGACGAGGCGAGGCACCACGAGCTCCCAGTATGCCGCCTGCGCGCCGCGCCGCCCAGGTATGATGCTCTCGTCGTCGATCCTGGCGGACCTCCCAGCAGCTGTCGGGCAGCGGCGCCGACCGGGCGTCCTCGCCCTGGGCGCCGGGGGCCGAACCAGTCGCGGCGGCCGAACCGGCCGACGGCGCCGATCGCGCAGGCGGCCAGGGTGCGGCCTCGTGTTTTCACCGCGCCAGCTTGCTCGTCGCGATGGCGCGGATCTCGGCAAGCCCGGCGCGCAGATCGCGCCCCCGGGAGAACCCGCGCTGGTGGATGAGCTCGATCGCGTGCTCGGCTCGCTGCCATTCGCGATCATCGGCGACCCGCCCGAGATCGACGAGATCCTGCTGATCCCGGGGCCGACGCTCGGGATCGCGAGAGACCAGCTTCATCGCGATCAGGTGCCCGACCTGCGCGACTTCTGCGACGAGCCCGGTCGCAATCTCGATCGGCTCGGCCGCCCGGGCGATCTCCACCTCGATGCCGCAAGCAGCAAACAACAGATCCACGATCGGACCGCGTCCGTCTCGTCGCAACCGGATCGTCGAGAGACGATGCTGGGTTGTCTGCTCCAGGGCACTCACGATCTCGTAGCCGTGCTGGCGTATACGGAACACATAGCTCGCCGCCTCGTCATCGTTCGCGACCGCGACCGCCAGATCGAGGTCGCGCGTGAACCGCGGCTCGGTTCGAACAGACACCGCGATGCCGCCCACCACCGCGCTGGCAACCTCGGCCGGGCGCACGGCGAGGAAGTCTCGCAGCGCGCGCTGGACGGTGTTCAACGAAATCTCTCGAGTGACACCGGTACACCCGGGCCGTCGCCTTGCTCGGCCCCCGGTCGCTCCAGCAGCCAGGCATCGATCAGCCGCTCGATCTCTTCGGGCGAGGCATGCGGGTGTCGTCGCCGCAGGTTGGCGGCCATCATCTCGACGCCGAGCTCGAACATCTCGAAGGCGGCGAGCAGGCGATCCCGCGGGGTCTCGGCAGTCCGATCATCGCGCGGGCTGCCGTCGAGCGACTCGCCGTGGAATTCGCGATCGGACACACCCACATTCTGCGGGTCCCTGCGTGGTTGTCAATTCGACGCTGCGTCGCACGGCGCCGGCTTCATCGCGTTCGCGCTCCTGCAGCTCGGCGCCGGCGCCGGCGGCGTTCGTCGCGTACTTCGCGCTCGGCGAGTAGCCCGCGGCGCTGGCTCAGCGGCCGAACCGGCGGCCGATCTCGGCGAGCGGCAAGCGCAGCAGGACCGCGCGACCGTGCGGCGCGGGCAGCGACAGGTCGACGCCGTCGAGCGAGCGCAGCAGCGCCTCGGCCTCGCTCGGGGCCAGCCGGTCGCCGGCGCGCACCACCGAGTGGCAGGCGATCTCGCCGAGCAACGCGTCGAGCCGGTCGTCGAGCTCGGCCTCGCCCGGCACGCCGGCCTCGGCCCAGTCGTGGAGCAGCCGGCGCAGCAGCTGCGTCGGATCGCCGTGGCGGATGCCGGCGGGGACCGCCTTGACCGCCAGCGTCGCCTTGCCGAACGGCTCGACCTCGAAGCCAACCTGTGCGAGCAGCTCGCCGACCCGCGCGACCAGCGCCAGCTGCGCCGGGGTGGCGTCGATCGTCACGGGGAACAGCATGTTCTGCACCGCGACGCGCGGCTCACCGCCGGCGTGGCGCGCGCGCAGCCGGGCGAGCTCGACGCGCTCGTGCGCGGCGTGCTGATCGACCAGCACCAGCTCGCCGTCGCCCTCGCAGGCCAGGTACGTCAGATCGAGCTGGCCGAGGTAGCGCAGCTGCGAGAAGAAGCTCGTGGCTTGCGGCGCGATCGGCGCGGTGCCCGCGGCGATCCGGCGCGGCGGCAGCGACGGCAGATCCACGACGGCGCCGTCGGATGGATCGCCGCCCCGCACGCCGTGGTGCTCGGCGTCCGTGGGAGGTACACAAACGCGCGCCTGGTCCTCGTCGGACGGCGCGTCGCCAGGCCCCGAGTCGTCCCGTCTGGCCAGCAGCTGCGCATCGCGCGCCAGCGCAGCGCTCACGCGGTAGCTCGGCGCCGGCGCCCCGCCCCCCGGCGCGTCGTCGCCTTCGCCTTCGCGAGCCTGGTCAGCGCCGGCCGCCGCGTCACCCCGCCTGGCCAGCAGCTGCGCGTCGCGCGCCAGCGCAGCGCTCACATCGTAGCTCGGCGCCGGCGCATCGCCTGCCGGCGCGCCGCGCGTCCCCGCCAGCGACGGCAGATCGGGATACGCCGGCTCCGGCTCCTCGGCGCGGGCGGCGCGGGTCTGCTCGCGCAGGCTGCGCGCCCAGTCGCGCGCGGTGCCGGTCATCGCCGGCGCCTGCGCTGCCCGCGCCGCGATCTCGGGCGCCGTGGCGAACCCGAGCGACACCTGCCGCGACCGCATCTGCGCAACGTGGCGCTCGGCGAGCCGGGTGGCGCCGTGGCCATCGAACGGCAGCGCTGGCGGCGCGACGCTCGCCGCCCCACCCACCGCGCCCGACCCCATGAGGCCGACCAGGTGCACCGGCGCACCGCCGCCCGCCTCGTCGCGCCAGCGCGCCGCCGCGATCCCGGACTGCACCACGTGGCGGACCGCGGCGGTGACCGCGGCCGGATCGCAGAACCGGACCTCGAGCTTCTGGGGGTGGACGTTGACGTCGACCGAGCCCGCCGGCACGTCGAGCAGCACGATCGCCATCGGATAGCGGCCGCGCGCCACCAGCTCGCCGTAGCCCATGGCGAGCGCGTGGAGCAGGCCGCGGTCGCGCACCGGCCGGCGGCCGACGAACAGCTGCACGCCGCGCGCGGTCGCCTGCGCCAGCTCCGGCGCGCCGAGGTACGCGGTGACCCGCACGCCGGACTCCTCGCCGATCACCGGCACCATGCGCGCGGCGATCCGCGGCCCGAGCAGCGCCTGCGCCCGCGCGAAGCCGTCGCGATCGGGCGGCGCGTCGAGCGCGGTGCGGCCGTTGTGCTTGAGCCGGACGTGGAGCCTGGGGTACGCCATCGCGAGCTTGCCGACCAGCTCGGTGATGTGCGACGCCTCGGTGGCCTCGCCCTTGAGGAACTTCAGCCGCGCCGGCAGGTTGTACAGCAGGTCCGCGACCTCGACCGTGGTGCCGACCGGCGCGCCGACCTCGGTCACCGAGACCAGCCGGCCGGCCTCGACGGCGATCCGCGTGGCCGCGTCGTCGCCGGCGCGCCGCGTGGTCAGGGTCATCCGCGACACGCTGCCGATCGACGGCAGCGCCTCGCCGCGGAACCCCATGCTCGCCAGGCCCCAGAGGTCGTCGACCTCGCGCAGCTTCGAGGTCGCGTGGCGCTCGAGCGAGAGCACCGCGGCCTTGGCGCTCATCCCGCAGCCATCGTCGGACACCCGGACCAGGGCGCGGCCGCCGGCGGCGACCTCGATCGCGACCGAGCCGGCGCCCGCGTCGATCGCGTTGTCGACCAGCTCCTTGACCACCGATGCGGGCCGCTCGATCACCTCGCCGGCGGCGATCTGATCGATCACGTGCGGCGCCAGGACCGCGATCAATGGTTCCACGCCCCGATCGCTATCACACCCCTCTGATCCGCCCGGCGCTGCCAGAAATTCTCGGGGCCCTGGGCAGCGCGTCCGAGGGTGCGCTATAAGGCGCGCATGGCTAGCTCCAGCCCCGGCCGCGTCGTGGCGGTCACAGGTGCGTGCACGTACCTGGGCGGGGAGCTGCTGCGCCGGCTCGAGGAGGATCGCAAGGTTGCGCGGGTCCTGGCGCTCGACGTCCGGCCACCCGTGCTCGCCGCGGGCGGCAAGACCGAGTTCGTCAAGATCGACCTCACGCAGCCGACCATCGACAGCGAGCTCGCGACCCTGCTCGAGCGCCACGCGATCGACACCTTCGTCCACGGTGCGTTCCTGTCACACCCGACCCACGCGTCGGAGTGGGCGCACGAGCTCGAGGACGTCGGCACGATGCACGTGCTCAACGCGTGCGCCGGCGTCGAGCCGCGCCGGTTCGTGATGATCTCGACCACCCTGGTCTACGGCGCGCACCCCAAGAACCCCAACTTCCTGACCGAGGACGCCGATCTGCGCGGCCACCGCGACTCGCGGTTCGTCAACGACAAGGTCCGGGCCGAGCGCCAGGTCCAGCGCTTCGCCAAGGAGCACCCCCGGGTCGAGGTCGCGGTCCTGCGGTTCGCGCCGATCCTCGGGCCGACGGTGTCGAACATGTACACCCGGTTCCTGTCGCGGCTGATCGCGCCGGTGATGATGGGCCACGATCCGCTGATGCAGTTCGTCCACGAGCAGGACGCGGCGTTCGCGCTGCAGCGCGCGGTCGAGTCGCGCGCGACCGGCGCGTTCAACATCGTCGGCAAGGGCGTCCTGCCCTACACCACCGTGCTCGCGATGCTCGGCCGCGTGCCGCTGCCGATGCCGCAGCTCATCGCGCGCCAGCTGACCAAGGTGCTGTGGACCACCCAGCTGGTGGGCTCGCCGCCGAGCTTCCTCGACTTCCTGCTCTACCTGTGCGTCGCCGACGGCGCCCGCGCGCGCCGCGAGCTCGGGTTCTCGCCCCGGCTCTCGATCAAGCGCACGATCCTCGACTTCCTCGGCGTCGCGCCCGAGGACGGCGCGACCGACATCGCCGGGGCCCACGCATGACCGACGATCCCGATCCGCCGGACCCGAGCGGCGACGACGACTGGTACGGCGACTCCGATCCGCGCGTGCCGGACGCGTCGGCGTGGCCGGATCGCGACCTCGACTTCCTCGACGACGACGCCTACCTGGGCGATCGCCCCGAGCTCGCGGCCGAGCTCGCCGCCGAGCGCGCGGCGGAGCGCCAGTACAGCGCCGACCGCCCGGAGAGCAACCCCGCCACCGAGCTGCGCGAGCTCGAGCGCCGGCTCGCCCAGCAGCGCACTCCGGTGTTCCCGATCGACCTGCGCCGCCGGCTGCCGCTCGAGGGCGTGTGGCGGCGGTGGCGCGCGCTCGCCATGTGGGGCCGCAGCGACGTGGTCGACGACTTCGGCCGCGATCCGCGCGCGACCGCGCGCTGGGAGTGGCTGTTCGAGTTCCTGTACTCGCACTGGTTCCGCGTCGAGACCACCGGGCTCGAGCACATCCCCGACCGGGGCCGCGCGCTGCTGGTCGCCAACCACGCCGGCTCGTTGCCCTACGACAGCGCGATGGTGATGCACGCGGTGCGCCGCGATCACCCCGCGCGCCGCGACGTCCGGCCGCTGGTCGAAGACACGGTGTTCCACCTGCCGTTCCTCGGCCCGGTCATGAACCGGATCGGCGGCGTGCGCGCCGATCCCGAGAACGCCGAGCGCCTGCTGGCCAAGGACGAGCTGGTCGCCGTGTTCCCCGAGGGCGAGAAGGGCATGGGCAAGCTGTGGAAGGACCGCTACCGGCTGCAGCGCTTCGGCCGCGGCGGGTTCGTCAAGCTCGCGCTGCGCACCGGCGCGCCGATCATCCCGGTCGCCGTGGTCGGCGCCGAGGAGGCCGCGCCGATGCTGGGCAAGGTGACCTGGTTCGCCCGCAACATCGGCATTCCGTGGATCCCGGTGACGCCGACGTTCCCGTGGCTCGGCCTGGCGGGCCTCTTGCCCCTGCCGAGCAAGTGGTACGTCGCGTTCGGCCCGCCGATCGATCTGGGCAAGGCGCACGGCCCCGCCGCCGCCGAGGATCGCCTGCTGGTCAACAAGCTCGCCGATCAGATCCGGACCCGGATCCAGGAGATGATCGAGGAGCTGCTCCGCAAGCGCCGCTCGCCGGTGCTGGCAGCGTTCCTGGGGTGAGCGGCGGCGCGGCCACGACCGCGGCGACCGCGACCGCCATGACGGAACGGACAGACCTGGGGAGGCGCGCCAGTTGCTGGGATCCGAAGGGGAACCCCGGTGGGACCGCTGACGCAGCAGTGCTACCATCTCCGGACCCGATGACCGAGATCCGCACGTCGATCCAGGCTCGCAAGCTGCGCGCATTGCGCGAGGCTGCGGCCCTGACGCGTGCGCAGATGGCCGAGCTACTCGACGAAGACGAGGTGACGTTGACCGCCCTGGAGACGAGCACCAGCGAGCTGGACCTCGAGCTGGTCGAGCGTTGTGCGCGGGCGTTCGGCATGACCGTCGAGCGGCTGCTGTCCACGGACGCCGCCAAGGCGCCAGCTCTGGTGCTGTTTCGCTCACTCAACCGCGAAGTGATCAGGGAGTTGCACACACGCCGGGCGCACTTCGCGCTGGGCGACTTCTTGCGCACGTGCGGAGACCTCGCCGAGTTGGCCAGGCTACGCGAGCGCAAGGGCGTGTTCCGTTCGTCGCTGGTCGAGCGCGCTCGCAAGCTCATCCCGGTTCCCGACGACGATCCCGCACTGTATCGCCAGGCCGAGCAGCTCGCCACCGACGTCCGGAGTTGGCTCGCGCTCGGCGATGGTCCGGTCGCCTCGATGGTCGATGTGATCGAGCATCGGTTGAACATACCGATCGTGTGGAGCACGCCCGACGAGGTGGATGCCAACATCGACGGCGCATCGACGATCGATCCGATCCCCGCCGTGCTCGTGAACCTGGTCGGTGGTCGCGAGCGCTGGTGGCGTACGCGCATGACCTTGGCCCACGAGCTGTGCCACTTGCTGTTCGACGCGTTGCCGGATGGTGAACATCACCGGATGGTGATGTTCAGCCCTCATCGCGATGGTTCGCGCGCGGCGCATGGCCGCGATCGTAGCTATCCATTGCCTGATGTGCTGGAGCGAATGGAGCGCCGCGCCAACGCGTTCGCTGCATACTTCCTGGCGCCCGGCAAGGCGATCCGCAGGCTGGTCCCGCACAGCGACGCGACGTCGGAGCACGCCATCACGCTGCTGTGTCAGCAGTTCGCGATCGGCCGCGTCACGGCAGTCAACCAGCTCCACCATGTCTGGTCGCTGTCGAAGCAGGAGCGCGCGCGGATGCTCGATCGCGCCGGCGAGCAGGCCTTGCCGTACGAACATCCCGATGCCGGCGTCCCGAGCGGACGAGCGCCACGCTGCGCGACCTTGCGCGACTGGGTCAATGATGCGCTGGCGCGCGGTTGGATCAGCAAAGTTCGCGCCTGTGACTACTTCGGTACGGAGCTGAGCGACTCGCGGGCGGAGCAGCCGCCGGTCCTCTCCGAGGCTGCAGCGGTGCGACTGCGCGCCTACGCGTATCTCGGTCGTCGCGACCTGACCGTGCGATGGCGCGTGGATGAGCCGATCGAAGACGGCGAGCGCTGGCGTGCGCCAGTGTTCGAGCTCGATGCCAACGGCGAGCGACGGGAACGCGGTGCCGTCGTTCTGACCCGCGCTCGCGAGATCGCCGAGCACGAGACTTCGCTCGTGCTGGATGCTTCGTAGCAATCGCGATGCCGATCGAGCTTGCGGAGGTCCATGTCCAGCAGGCCACGCGGGTTAGCTGTGTGGCTGCGTGCGTGTGCATGGTGCGTCGGCGACGCGGTGAGCGCATTGACGAGCAGGCGATCCTCGAGGAGTGGGGCTCTGGCGGTCCGTTCGCGCTGACCCTGCACGCACGTGATCTTCGAGATCCTGACTTTCCGGCGAAAGCGATCGATTCGCTCGCACGCTCAAGCCGCGGCTTGCTGCGTAGTGTTCTGCGCGATGGCCGCTGGGTGATCATCTCGATCGTCCCGCTACCACACCCGAACGCGCCGCATGCCATCGTCTTGATCCATCTCAACGAGGACGATCTGTTCCTCTATCTCGACCCCGGCGAGCCGCTGCACACGCAGCCGCGCGCGTTTTCGAGGACGAGCTGGTCGCGCAATGGACCGGGGAGCTGATTGTCTGTCTGCCGTTCGAGTGACACGCTCGCGGGCATGATGACAGCACCAAGCTTCACCATCCGGCGCGCAGGGCGCGGCGCCGCGCAGGGCGCGGAGGACAGCTGCAAGCTGACGGGGCGGCGATGGTCAGCCGAGTCCGCGATGGCGATGGTTGCCCGTCCGACGAACTCTGGTCGGCTTGCTTGACCGCCAGGCCCGGAATGCGGAACAAGCGGAACAACCGGACAGTGGTGGTGAGAGGAACGCTCGGCCACTGCGCGCGATCGGGTTAGCCCGGCAGAGATCGCCGTGTTAGTGTGGACCCGTGCGAGCGCAGTACGAGTCGGAGTTCGACCGATTGCTCGACCGTGCGCGCGAGCTGCTCGGCGCGGCGGATGACGCAGTGCTCGGCGAGGCGCACACCGCTGTGAACCAGGCGCTCACCTTGTGCCCCAACTCGGTCGATGGCTGGCTGGTCAAGTGCCAGGTCGCGTCGGCGACCGGCGACGACATCGCCGCGCTCGCCGCGGCGGAGATGGCGATCCACCGCGCCCCCGAGCGCGCCGAGTGCCTGTACTGGCGCGGCGCGGTGCTCGGCGACCTCGGCCGCCACCGCGAGGCACTGCGCGCGATCGAAGGCGCGTTCCGCGCGGTCACTGACGCCGATCAGTGGATGCTGGAGGACCTGTTCTACGAGAAGGCCACGATCCTCGAGGCGCTCGGCCTGCACGACGCCGCGGTCGCAACCTGCGAGGACGGTCTGCGCAGCTGCCCCGGCTCGCCGCTGCTCCGCGCCGCGTTGATCCCGGCGGAGCGCGCCCGCGTGCGCTCGTCGCTGAAGGTCCTGCGCGGCGGCCAGGGCTGAGTACCCTCGCACGCGCCAGGCCCGGCCGCGCGTTCGCTTGTCTCGCAGCGCGCCCGCGTGCGCTCGTCGCTGAAGGTCCTGCGCGGCGGCCAGGGCTGAGTACCCTCGCACGCGCCGGGCGGCCCCTCGCGTTCGCTTGTCTCGGAGCGCGCCCGCGTGCACTCGTCGCTGAAGGTCCTGCGCGGCGGCCAGGGCTGAGTACCCTCGCACGCGCCGGGCCGGACCCTCGCGTTCGCTTGTCGCTCGAAACCCACCCGCGTGCGCTCGTCGCTCGAAGTCCTGCGCGGCAGCCACGGCTGACCAGATCGCGCTGTACACCGGCCGCGCCCGGGCTCAAGATCCGCCACATGCGGCGCTGGCTCCTGGTGATGGTCTTCGCGGGCTGTGGACCCCCTGCCCCGATGCCGGACGAGTCCGGTCCGTCCGGCGGAACGATCTTGACGGTCAGCAAGCACGCCGACTCGGGGATGGTGGTCTCGGACCCGCCGGGCATCCGGTGCGGCACCTGCGAGCCGGGACTGCCGTGCGCACCGGGGTCGCCGAGCGGGCACACCTGCGACTTCGGCTTCGAGCCGGGCACGATGATCTCGCTGTCGCTGGTCGGCCAGAGCATCTACACCGACTACGTCTGCGGCTCCGAGCCGGACATGGCCGTCATCACCTGCAGCTTCGTGTTCACCACCTCGATCACGATGGGCGTCTGGGGCGACAAGTAGCCGCGCCTCGGTCCGGCGGCGACCGCAAGGTCCACCGGCCGACCAACGAGGGGGTCCGGCGCTCGCGACGAACGTGGCGGGCCACGCCCGTCCTTGACGTCCCGGAGCATCGCGACCGGCTCGGGACACTTGCTTGATCGAGCGGCGCGAGCGACAGCCCGTGGCGTCGGCTTCGTAACCGGCCACGTCGCGTCCGGCTCCCTCAGGGCTGCACGAGGCGCGCGAGCTCGCGGCCGGCCTCGTCCCCCCCCCGACGATCATCCCGTCCGGTCGACGGATGCTCACCGCTCGGCGGAGGCTCTCTCGCTCTCCGGCGTAGCGCCCAGTTGAGAGATCGTCCCAGCTCGCGACGTGATGGGATCCAGGAAAGCGCTCGCGGCACGCGCCGGCATCAAATGAGCCGGATCCTCGGCGAGCGCCGCGTCACGAAGTGCTCGCGGTTGGCAGGCGGAGATCGGCACCGGTCACGCGCTTGACTTCTGTGATGCTGTCGTACTGCAAGTGCACGGCTTCGTGTGCTCGGAGGATCGCATCCTCGTCGGGCCCCGCCATGAAGCAAAACGCCTTGCCTTCCGGCAGATTGATGTGCGCAGCATGCGCGATCGCGCCGAACGTGGCGGCGACGGCGTCGAGCGCGTCGAACTTGTCGAGGAACTGCTGCTCGGTGAGTTCGTCGACTGGAAAGCTGCCCTTGGTCTTGTCGTGCGTATCGATGAAATATTTCACGGTTTCGCTCCTGAGTGATAGGTGGTCAGCGGCACGACGACGTGAGCGCGTCGCACTCGGCGAGGTGTCATGTCGTGCAGATACACATCAAAATGAGGGCATCAAGCGCCGCGACGCAGGGTCGTTTCCGCGGTGGCGAGCACCTCGAGCGTCTGGTGAACCGTCGCCCAGCGCTCGTTGCCGAGTTGCTGGCGCAGGCGGTCCTGGGCAACCTGCCACAGCGGCGTCGCCTCGGCCAAGATCGCCACGCCCTTGCGGGTGACCGCGAGCTTGCGGCTGCGGCGCCATCCTTCGGCGCCGATCTGGACCAGCGCGGCCTGTTGCAGCGGCGCCAAGTTCCGCGCGAGCGTCGAGCGGTCCATCCCCAGGGTCTCGGCGAGTGCGGTGATCGACGTCGATCCCGCGTCGGAGATCGCTACCAGAACGGCGAACTGCGTCGCACGTAGGCCAGAGCCGCGGAGTGCATCGTCATAGCTTCGCGTCACGGCGCGCGCAGCAAGCCGTACCTTGTGGCAGGCGCAGCCAGCCAGCACCTCCAGGGCACCGGGCGACGCGGTCTTGTTGTCGCTCATGACGTGTATATACACATCAAACGCGCTGTCGGCAAGCGCGAAGGCATCACGCGTGAGCCGCCGCACGCACGTGCGAGCTCCCCGACTGCTTGGCTGCGTAGCCGCTCATCCGTGCTCCGTTCGTTGCGCGCCGGTCGAGTCGAGTTGTGCCCGGGCGCGGCCGTCTGCCATGCGCGCGGCGCGTCAGGTCATCGGGCGCCCCGGCGGGGACCGGCCTTGGCGGGTTGACGGGGCGGATCCAGGGAACCGGCCCGGGCCTCGGGCGCCAGGGCTTCACTTTTGGCGCATCGACCGCACCGGGGCTGGAACGGCCGGTCGCAGCGCACGGTCGGGCTGGAACCTGGCCACGCGCCGCGGGCCGGGGCGAACCGCAACGAGCAAGCGCCAGCCGCGAGCGCAGCGCGAGGGCGGCCGATCGCAGCCGCGTCGCACGCGGCCGCGCGGTTTGCTACGATCGGCGGAGTGCATCGCGGGCGTACTGTGCTGTTGGCGAGCCTCGGGCTCGCCTTGTTGATCGGGCTGGTCTGGTTGGGCGCCGCGCTGGCCGGCGAGGCGCAGGTCGTCCCCGCCGCGGACGACTCGCGCGCGGCGATCGCCGGCGCGGTGGCGGCCGGGCGCCACGTCCGCATCGATGGGCCGCGCGGGCCGATCCACGTGTGGATCCCGCCGAGCTATCACGCCGATACCGGCGCGACGGTGGTCTACGTCCACGGCTACTTCGACGACGCCGACACGGCGTGGACCGGCCACCAGCTGCCCCAGCAGTTCGCGCTGTCGGCGCTCAACGCGGTGTTCGTGGTGCCGGAGGCGCCGGTGGCGCAGAAGACGCCGATCAACTACCCCGACCTGGGCGAGCTGCTGCGGCTGGTCGAGGACGCGACGGGGGTCAGCCGCGGGGCGGCGCTGACGGTGGCGGTCGGCCACTCCGGGGCGTTTCGCACCCTGCAGACGTGGCTCGACGAGCCGCTGCTCGATCAGCTGGTGATGGTCGACGCGATGTACGGCGACGACGACGCGATCGTGGGCTGGTTCAAGGCGTCGCCGCGCCACCGCCTGATCCTCGTCGGCGAAGACACGCTGCTGGCGACCGAATCGGTCGCCGACCGGCTGCCCGAGACCGCGACGGTCGATCGGTTCCCGCCGACCTACGATACCTGGCCGGCGGCGGCGAGGACGGCGCGCTCGGTGTATGTCCGCGCGCAGTTCATGCACATGCCGCTGGTCACCGAGGGCATTGTCTTGCCGTCGCTGCTCCGGCTGCTGCCGGTCGAGCTGCTCGGCGACGAGCCGTGGAAGCTGCCGCTCGGTGCGCTGGCGCCGCTGCCGCCGCCGACGACGACCTCATCGATCGACGCGTCGGTCGACGACGCCGCCCCGGAGTGACCCGCGGCCAGTGCCTCGCTGCGCCTGCTCGGTCGTCAGTGGAGGCCGCCCTGGCTGGCGGCTGCCGCCAGGTAGCAAAGCATCGCTGCGCGATCGAGGCTGGTGGCGGCGTCGTGGGCCACGACGATCGTCTTGACGGCGTCGTAGCTGTTCTGGTAGCCGACGCCGCTCGCGATGGCGATCGCGCTGATCAGCCAGTGCTCCGCATCGTTGAGCTCTGCCTGGAGTCCCTCGGCGTAGATCACCTGCGCGTGGACCTGGTAGCCCCAGGCCCCGCCTCCCGGAGTGCCGTGGGAGGCCGCGCTGTTCGCGTACGGACGGGCCGCCGGGATGACGGTCCCGAGGACGTAGTCGAGGTCGTTCAAGCTGTGGGCGAGCCCCGTCACCCCGGGGTGGCTCGTGGCGTCGATCTGGACGAGGGCGCGCGCCTGGGTGGTCAGGGTCTGGACCGAGGACAGCAGCGCCGGTAGCTGCTCGCAGGGGCCCTCGGCGTGCGCGGCGAGCGGCAGGGCCGTGAGCGCGAGCGCGACGATCAGAGGTACAGGTTTGATGATCATGTTGTTCTCCTTGGACTGACGAAAGGTCATGGGCTCGCGATCCAGGATGAACCGCAAGCTGCTGTCGCTGACCCAGCTCGACGGAGCCGGGCGCAGAGGGTCACGAGGTTCCGCACCGTCGCGGGTTGTGCCGCAGTCGCACGGAAGAGTGCCAATCAAGTATCAAGCGATCACGGCGCTCCGCCCGGCGCGTGGAGCGCATGCCGAGGCCCGCGCCGCCGCGGCCCGCGCATGGCGAGACCCGGTCCTCGCTGTCCCCGAGCCTCCGCTCGCGTGGGGATCACCCCGCGCACCCGCACCACGTTTTCCACCACATCAGGGGGACGCGGGGCGATGGCGATATTCCCGCGGCCGGGGAAGGACGGCGTTCCCGGTCCATGCACGACGGGAACGCCGCCTGGAGAGCAGCGACGGCGCGCCGAACTGGCGCGGGTCACTCGCGCGGCGGGTACTTCTGGAGCTTGCGCTGCAGGCTGCGGCGGTGGATGCCGAGCCGGCGGGCGGCCTCGGAGATGTTGCCGCCGGCGTCGGATAGCACGCGGTTGATGTGCTCCCACTCGGCGCGGGCCAGCGACGGCGCGCGGTACTCGTCGGAGTCGGGCGCGGGCGGCTCGAGCGGCGGGGCCTCGGCCCGGGCGAACGCACCGACGATGTCGTCGGCGTCGGCCGGCTTGGACAGGTAGTAGGCGGCGCCGAGCCGGACGGCGTCGATCGCGGTGGCGATGCTGCCGTAGCCGGTCAGCACGACGCTGCGGGTGGCGGGATCGACCTCGTGCAGCGACTTGACCAGCTCGAGCCCGCTCTTGCCCGGCATCTTGAGATCGACGACCGCGTACTCCGGCGACTCGCTGGACGCGGCGGCGAGCGCGCTGTCGTAGTCGTGCGCGGTGCGCACGTCGTAGCCGCGGTCGACGAACGCGCGCGCGAGCCGGTTGCGGTAGGTCTCGTCGTCATCGACGATCAAGATCGACGGCTTGTGATCGCTGGTCATGCTGGCTTGGATACCATCCCGGAGGGGATCGATTCAGGGGAACGCACCATCGGCTCGGCGCCCTGCGACACGTCGGTCGGCAGGGTCACCCGGACCGAGGTCCCCGAGCCGGCGACCGAGTCGATCTCGAGGTTTCCGCCGACCGCCTCGACCACGGCGCGGGCGAGGAAAAGCCCGAGGCCCATGCCGCGGCCTGGCGCCTTGGTGGTGTAGAACGGCTCGCCGATCCGGGCCAGGATCTCGTCGGGCATGCCGGCGCCGCGGTCGCGGATCTCGAGCTCGAGCGTGGTCCCGGTGCCGCGCCCGCCGATCACCACGGTGGCGGTGGCCGGCGAGGCGTCCTGGGCGTTGGTGATCAGCGAGCGCAGCGCCTGGCTGACCGCGCGCGGCGGCAGCCGCAAGGCGACGCTGGCGAGCTCGGCGGGGACCTCGAGGTGGACCGGCGGCGCGGTGCGCGCGCCGACCAGCGCCTCGTCGAGCAGCTCGCCGAGGGTGCACGCCGAGACGCCCTCGCCGACGGTGCCGGCGCCCTGCGCCATCTGCTCGAGGATCGACCGGCAGCGCCCGACCTGCTCGCGGATCAGCCGCGCGTCGGCCACCAGCTCGGGCGCGGCGGTCCGGGTCAGCGCGTGCTCGAGCTCCTTGGCCGCGAGCGCGACGGTGCCGAGCGGGGTCGACAGCTCGTGCGCGGCGCCGGCGGCCATGGTCGCGAGCGACGCGAGCCGCTCCTGACGCGCGGCCAGCCCGCGGGCCTGGGTGAGCTCGGCGTCGCGCTCGGCCAGCGCGCCGGTGATCCGGCGCAGGAAGTAGACGACGAACGCCGAGGCGACCCCGAGCGCCACCCACATCCCGATCATCCGCCGGTCGTCGGGGATGGCGAGCGGCCGGTGGGCGAGGAGCAGGATCCCGAAGCCGACGAACGACAGCCCGACCAGCGTCCAGCTCCACAGCGCGCGGACCAGCACGGTGGCCAGCGCGATCTGCACCACGTAGAGGAACGCGAACGGGTTATGCGGCCCGCCGCTGAAGTACAGAAGGCCGGTGAGCACGGCGATGTCGAGCATCATCACCAGCGCGATCTGGCGCTCGTTCACCGGCCGCCAGACCGCCCGCGACCGCCGGCGGTCGCCGAAGTAGTACAGCTCGAGCGCGAGGTTCGAGACCAGGCCGACCGCGATCACGCCCAGCAGCGCGGTCATCGGCAAGGCGCCGTCGAGCAGGAACTGCCCGGCCAGCACGGTGCCGGCCTGACCGGCGATCTCGGCCCAGCGCAGACGCGCGAGCCACTGGATGTTGACCCAGTTGCGATCGGGGATCGCGGTGAGCAGCGCCATCGCCTGCGGCGCAGCCTAGCAGATCGGCTGCGCCCGCGGCGGGCGGCGATTTGCCTACTGGCCCGGCTTCTCGAGCTGCTTGAGGCCCTTGTCGAGGACCGCCTGCTGGTAGTAGCTGGCCTGCGGCGTCCCGGCCTTGATCTTCTCGTTGGCCTTCTGGAGCTCCTCGTCGATCAGCGCGACGAAGTTCTCCATCGGCATCGCACCGACCAGGTAGCGGCCGTTGATGAAGAACGTCGGCGTGGACCCGACGCCGACCGCGGTCAGGTCGCGCTGGTCCTTCTGGATCAGCTGCTGGCACTCGCCCTTCATGTCGGCCTTGAACTTGTCCTGGGACAGGCCCAGCTCCTGGGCGTAGCCGATCACGGTCGGGCAGCCGGCGTCGGTCTCCCAGCACTTGCCGCCGCCCTCGGCGCCGTCCTTCTGGAGCTGACGGCCCTTGTAGCCCTTCTCCCAGATGACCTTGTCCATGTCGAGGAACTTGCCCTGCTTGTGGGCGGCGCACGCCGCGAGCGCGCCGACCGTGGCGGCCGGCGGGTGCACGACGAGCTGCTTGTAGACGATGCGCAGGTCGTTGCCGTACTTCTTGCGCAGGTCGTCCATCGTGTCGTGGACCTTCTCGCAGAACGGGCACAGGTAGTCGTAGGCCTTGACCAGCGTGACCTTGGCGTCCGCCGGACCCTCGGACGGATCGCCGTCGACCGCCATCGCGTAGGTCTTGGCGCGATCGGGCTCGGCAGGCCGGGCCCGCGGCGCTTGACCGCCCGCGCCGCCGCGCGCGACCTGAGTCTTGAGGTCATCGACCTTCTTGTTCAGCTCATCGATCTTGCGCTCGAGGCTGCTGTTATCGACCTTGCACGCAATCAGGACCACAACGCCAAGTAGCAGTAGCTTGTTCATCGACTCACTCCTTCGTCGGACGAGCACGTGTCCGAGGGGTTCTCGATCCAGAGCGCTCCGGGCGCGGAGATTCCCGCACCACGGTCGCAATTGCAACACAGGGGCTCCGTCAGCAGGCTCTCATCGACCGCGGCGATGGGGAGCTGCGACACCAGCTGCGCACCGTCGGAGACCTCGATCCGGCGCCGCAGCTCGGCCTGGAATTCACATGCCTCATCGCGCGACAGCACGCCGTCGCCGTCGAGGTCGGCCTCGGGGTGGGCGTGGCGCAACGCTGCGGCAAGCGCGGGAGTGTACCGGCACGCGGGGTGCTCGCCGCGGGCGGCCGCGGTCCGGGCGCCGCCGAGCGCGACCGCGCACCACGCCGCCAGAGCGAGCCAGTGCCCGGGGCCGAGCCGGTCGCGCACGGCGGGACCGAGCACAGCGGCGACGCGGGCGTCGAGGCCATGCGTCGCCCCGAGGCTGGGAGCGGCCGCCACCTGGAGCTCGGCCATGCGGACCAGCAGCCGCGCGTAGGCCGGCCGCGGCACCTCGCTGGCCTCGAGCGCCCAGGCGTCGCAGGCCGCCTCGCGCGCGAGGTCGAGCCGCCGGCTCGCCAGCCGGACCACCGGCCAGAAGAAGAACACCGCGCCGGCCACGAGCTGGATCCAGCGCGCCAGGGCGTCGCGGCGGCGGACGTGCGCGAGCTCGTGGAGCAGCGCCGGGCAGAGCAGCGCCGGCTCGTCGAGCAAGGCCGGCGGGATCACGATGATCGGCCGGAGCACGCCGACGACGTGCGGCCCGACCGCCGGATCGCCGACCACCAGGTGCGGCGGACGCCGCGCGAACGAGGCGAGGAGCGCCTGCGCGCGGACCGGCGCCGGGCGAGCGCGCCGCGCGGCGCGCACCACGCGGCGCTGCGCGATCACCGCGCGGCTCAAGACGATCGCCGCGCCGGTCAGCCAGATCGCCGCGAGCACCAGCCAGGCAACCGATACGCTCGGCGCCGCGACGGTGGCGCCGGCCGGGGCCATGGTCACCGGCCCGGCCGCCGGATGGTGGCGCAGCGCCGCGAACAGATCGGCGAGCGACCACGGCAGCGCCGGCCCCCACGGCAGCACGAACTTCACGAGCACGACCAGCCACACGGCGGCCTGCCAGCCCGGGCGCAGCCGGCCGCCGCGCACCACGGCGAGCGCGACCAGCGCGATCAGCGTGCCCTGCGCCCCCATCATCACCAGAGCCTCGACCAGCGATCTCGCCGCTGCGCTCATCGTGCACCCCCGATCGTCATCGCTTGGTGTCCTTGGCAGGGTCCCTGGGACCGGAATCCTTGGCGTCCTTGGCGTCCTTGCCCGCCGCGCGCTCGGCCTCCGCGATCCGGCGCTCGATCACCCGCAGCTCGGCGCGCGACAGCGACTCGTCCTCGACCAGGTTCAGCACCAGCGACGCGGCCTGGCCGTCGAACACCTCGCGCACGAAGTCGCGCAGCCGATCGCGCAGCACCGACTCGCGGCGGTGCACCGGCCGGTACACGAACGGCTCGCGCGTCCGGTCGACCAGGACCGCGCGCTTGGTCGCGAGCCGGCCGAGCAGCGTCATGACCGTGGTGTACGCCAGCTCCTGGCCGCGCTTGCCCAGCGCGCTGCGAACCTCGGCCACGGTGCCGGCGCCGACTTCCCACAGCGCCTTCATCACGCGGAGCTCGGCCTGGGTCATTTCGGGGGAACGGGCCATGGCTACGGCGTGTCCGTAGGATTACTACAAACGTAGTTTGAAGCCAAGCGCTGGCTGTCAACTGCCAGGGATTGCACGCGATTGCCACCACTGCACCGGCCGCTTCGCGAGCTCGCGGGCCGAGGTCACATCGCCTGCGGCAGGCGCCACGACAGGTGCTGCGTCCCGAGCTCGAAGAAGAACGAGAACCCGAACGTGATCAGGTTGTCCTTCTGGACCAGGCCCTCGGGTGGGTTGGGGAACGGCGCGGCCACCCGGAATGCGCGCATCGCCTCCTCGTCGAGCTCGACCGCGCCGGAAGGAGTGGCCACCACGATCTTGGTGAGCTCGCCCTTGGGCGACAGGCTGACCCGGACCTCGGTCACGCGGGTCTTGGAGCCGTACTTGGTCCCCGTCG
>Ga0307515_10010101_pt1 | contig 18137 bp, 14 predicted proteins | sample 17_EM_MG_FD_194513 | JGI IMG/M metagenome (GOLD analysis project Ga0307515, IMG submission 194513) | Populus trichocarpa ectomycorrhiza microbial communities from riparian zone in the Pacific Northwest, United States - 17_EM | ecosystem: Host-associated > Plants > Roots > Unclassified | place... | reverse complement strand
TAACAACTTTCTTCAGCTTCTTCTTTTTCCTCCTTCTTTACTGTCAACTTTTCCCTTCAATCTTCTGCATTTGCTTATTTGTAAATCCAGCTCAGCAACTTAATTACCAACACTAACTGTCTAACATTAACCAATTAACTGCCATCACGTGCCCTTTTCTTCCTTAAACTTCCATGGTAGCTGATTGTTGACGCTTATGAATTGTTTCTGCCATATTCTTCACATGCTACTTTTTAAATCCATAGTCTTCACATACTGCTGCTAAACCTTGATAATACTTCTAGTTCGTAACATTCTTGTAGTATTATAAATAAGCCTTTTGAATGCATCATTGAGTTTTTTTTTTTTTTTTGCCCTTGACCTTGTAATGGGCCCAACTAGAACTTTTAGTCCTCAATTTCTAAAACTTATTTACAATCAAGTCATACTTGATTAGTCATCCTATTTTAATTTCTTAACAATGATTCTTAATGTGTTTGACCATTACGTTTCTAATATGTTTGTCCATATATAAATTATAATCCAAATCAAAATATAATTAAATTAATTAATTGATTAACTTATTGTCAATTCAATAAATTGATTGATTTATATTTAAAGACTAAGTGTAACATCTAGCAATTTGGCATGATCCCTCAAATATTAAGAAAGTCATATGTGATTTGACATAACCTTTTAGTGACAAGTTTTTTAATGTAGCTTTTTGATGAGGGAATTTATTGCACATATATTTTTAGTTATTCTTGGTTGATTTTAGAATGTTTCGTGTGATTCTCAACGAGTTTATCTAGAATTTTTGGTATCTTTGATGTTTACTTAATTCTTGGGAAATCACTATGCTTTCATGTGATTAAGATGAATTTGGCATCATATAAGGAGGCAAATAATGGGTTGAGCTTAGAGTTCAAATTCGAGTTGTTCTATTCCAGTTAAGCCTGAGCACCAATTGGTTTTCAGGTTGTAACTGGAGTTATACAACTATGTTTCATTTGTTATTTACCTTTTTAAAAAGATGAGACATAGGCCTATAATTCATATCAAGATAAAATAACCTATTTTTGTTGTTTTGAAGCTCAAAAAGTGAGTCGAAATACAAAGTTGGAATCAGTCCAGGACTCCTAGCAGCTCAGACACTGTCTTGGTTTTTTGCCTATATTTAGAGTTTCAGATGTCAAAAAATTGCAAGATTTGCTGGGCTGGAAAGGAAATTTAATTCTCTAAAATTGTTCCAGAAATAGCAAATTCATAATTGGCTCATTGCCTGCCCCAAAACTGGCCCGCAATGTAAGGTAAAAATCTGGTAGATTCTCTAGGAGATAAAGAAAGTGATTCCCTTTCCTCTAGAAAATAAAGCCAAAGACAATAAACCAACAGAAAGGATGGCGGCTACGAGAGAATTATATTTGAGACCTAGAGAGCACAATACAGAAAGGGGAGGATATCTTGAAGGAATCGATCAGAACAGAGCAAGTTTTGTTGAGGCAGCATCCAAGGAAGAGAGGGTTGGAAGAAATTATGGCTCTATCATAAGAGTCTTCTCTTTATTCCTTTCTCCTTATCATGTTAAACTGCAGAATTTGCTATGTTTTTCTTAGATTAAACATGAACTAATCTCGTTTAGGCTACGATGTAGCCTAACCATGACGTTATAATTTCAGTATTCAATGTTATCTCAAGTTTAATTATTTCAAGTTGAGTATTCATCATTAGTGTTAATGCTTTTGAATATTGACAAATATTTGAATGATTTGATGGTCATATTAAAACCAAAAGGTAATGTATGATGTTTACTTCCAATGATGAATTCCATAAATTGAGCAAAAACTAGAAATAAAGAAACATAATTTGTGTAGTTATTGTTGAGAGAATCCATGGAACTTAAGGTGTCTTCATGTAATTAAATTCATATAGAGATATGATGGGTTAATATATGAAAGTAATTTCAATAATAATCGAAAGAGGTTGTTGGATAGGGTTGGGATTCTCAACTATCAACGTAAATATTTATTCTCAAGTAACATCATTTAATGTTTTATTCTTGCATGGTTATGGTGAAATCGGATGTCCTAGTATTTTAAGTTATCAAGTTCAATTCGTTCTATTTCAGTGCGCATACTTTGCTCTTGCTTTTATTATTATTATTATTACTATTATTATGATATCTTCAATTGATTTGTAAATAGAATTAAACTAGTAATTTTTGGTAATTAATTGATAAATCAATCTTTGTGGGTTCGATACTTTACTTTACACTTTACTACTTGTTTGATTTCGTACACTTGTGAATTCTATGCATCACTTTTATCCCTTCATTAAGAATGTTCTGATTTATACATTTGAACATAGAGTATGTTTGCTTTGTCAAATTATTTGTGTTCTCAACATCATAGTCATTGATTTTTTATATAAGATTTGAAATCCTTTTCAAATCTCTTTCTACTTTGTGCAAGGATTTCATAATAAATATTATTTGAGAACATATAAGATATTTTCTTTAATTCACTTATGATGATTAATCTTTCTTCTTTTTTTATAACTTAAATACATTTATATAGTTTATGTTATACCTAGTATATGTCTATTTGTTACCTTTGAGTAAGGCAACAAGTATTTAAGATCAAAACATAACATTTCCTATATAACATTACTTGATCTAAAATCTAAAGATCACTTACACAATAAACATGTAAATCTTTCCATAGACATGAGTAATCTCTTCATATGGAAACCTCATGCGAATTAATTCAATATACTCTTCATTTAATAAGCACCTACATATTAGTTTCAGGTATCCCTCATATCTCAATTTATTAATGTCTTGTCTTAATATATTATTGATTAAGAACATTTAAGAACAGTATTTTGATGCAATACAAATCCTCGTAATTATAATGATTTTATGATTTCATTTATAAAACATTGTTGTCCTAAAAATTTTATCTTTAATTTAGATTCATTAATCAGATTTAAATAAATATTAATGATAAAGAATACCTTTATAAATAATAATAAAATATATTTTTTGTATAAATAGTATTAGAGGCAAGTTTTATATTTATCCAATATTACAAGGGAAAGCATAAAATAAAACTAGGATCACAATGGGTATTTAGAAGGCGGTTTTTAAACTCACCTTAACTCGAAATGCATATGGTTACTAATCACAAACTATTTAATATAATTATTTAGGGTTGCATAAGTTACATGGTTCTTGAAAAACTTTTAATTTAGTCCAAACTCACAATTCATTTTCAATTGCTTTCCAAACCTATAAAATTAATCAATTAAGTTTTAAATATTTTTCAATTTTTTATTTGAGTTATTTTGTCAAAACAATTTGATAGTATAATTTTAATGTGTAAATTTGTGTAATAATGCAATATTGTTTTGAAGAAAATTTAACAAATATGTTGATGAATACTAATAGAGATCTAATTGAGAAATTTTTGAAATGTTTGAGACATGATTTATGAAATTTATAGGTTTAGAATTTAATTAATGATAAGTATATAGGTTTGATCATCACCTAACCCAACCCCCATTTGGTTTTTTATATATTTTATAAAGCTCTAGTTTTATTTCTCCATATAATATATGTATTTTAATCTTATTATTTATTAAATATTTATAGTTTTATGCAAGAGTTTTTATTTTATTGTTTTAAGCTTATGCTTTTTAAAAAAATTGATCTAAAAAGAAAAATGAAAAGGTAGGGTTGGGTCGGGTCTAAGGACCCTTATCACATACCCTTGATGTAGGCATCTACTAAATGTACTAAGTCTCTTTACTGACACTCCATATAAGAAAGGGTAATTAAATAGGGATTTCCTTATTACACCTCCAAGGCACCCTATTTTAGTTTAATATACACTATAGCCAATCGATTGGTTACACGTGGTATTATTATATTTATATAAATACATATTTATTATTAACAAAGGTATAATTTATCTTTAATATTCATATAATATTATATTAATGAATCTAGAGTAAAGATAAAGTCTATGGAACAAAATTTTTTTGTAAAGAAAATTATAAAATTGTTATAATTATGGGATTCCTATTGCATCAAAGCATTGTTCCTAAAATATTCATGGTCGATGCTCTCTTAAATATTGAACATTCATTAAAGCCGTAAAAACTTATACATATTATGTTCTTTTCTTTATGAAAGGAAGCAGTTGTTCTCATAAGCTGAGGTATAAGAGATACCTAGAACTAATATGTAGATGCTTGTCATAAGACATGTACACTAAACTTACCTGCATGAGAATTCTATATGAAGAGATCACCTATGTCTATGGAAAGGCTCACGTGATGGTTGTGTAAATGATCTTTAGACTTGAGATCACTAAGTCATCTTATATAGAAAATATTATGCTTTAATCTTGTTACACATTATCTTAATCGAGGTAACGCAATGGTAGATATTGGGTATAGCATGAATTATATGAAGGTACTTGAGTGATCAGAAAAGGATTCATCATCCTAGGTGAATTAGAAAAAATATTTTATCTATTCTAAAATAGTATTGATTGAGAAATCCTTGGCCAAAATGGGATGAGATTTGAAAAAACTTTCAAATCTTATTCAAACGATCAATGACTATAATGTAGAGAACAAACATGATTTAACATGGTAGATATACTCCATGTTTTCATGTTAAATCGAAACATTATTGATGAAAGGGTATTAATTACACAGAGAAATCGGTCACTAAAAGGTTAGGCCAAACTACTAATGATTTTTTTTAATAATTTAGGGATCATTACATGTTGCTAGACGATGCATCTGATCTTCAAATATAAATTAATAAATTATTTAATTGATTATAAAATTAAATTGTTTAATTTATTTAACTCTATATAATTAGAATTGTAATTTATATTTGGGTCAATATATTTAAGCCAACATATTAGGAACCTAATGGGTCACACACATTAACAACTATTAGTCAGAAATTAAATTGGGATGATTTAATTAAGTATGACTTGATTAAAATATATTTTAAAAATTAAGGACTAGAATATGATTAATACATGGATTATATTTCTAGACCTAGAAAATCAATTAAAGACTTGATTGAGTTATTTTCTAAAATTTTCGTGAATTAATATGAATATTATATAAGGGGCAAATTGATATTTTTCTAATTTATAGGGTTTTTTATATTTTCTATAAATTATAAGTTATGCCTCTTATTTTTAAGAGATGTTGTCTATTAGACAAAAACAAAAACTATATAAACACAAAATTACAGCTAACACTCTAAGCATAGAAATCCCTCTCTTCTAACTATGGATTTAGGAGATTTTTCACGGGTGGTACGTGTGGATTACCGTTCGATGCTGAAAAATTGGACAGCTTGTGATTTGCGACAACTCAGGCTTTAAAAAATCATTCAAAGCCAAAAAAGATCAGATCTTTAGTTAATAAATCCCTAAACAACTTTAGATTTGTCTAACAAGATTCTTGGAACTCCCGAATAATATTGTTTCATAGTTTTCGCTTCGTGTGTGATATTCGGGAACCCAATGATAAGATGATTTAGAGAAAGAAAAGAAGAGAAGAGTATTTGAGAGAATTGTTCTTATTGATTGATTCCTCTCTCACAGAACTTGTGCCTCTAAATAGGACACATTACAACGGTAATACAATGAATTAGGAAAAACCGGTACTAGAGCTGAAGACCAGGAAAAACCGGTACTAGCTCATCCTTATCCCGCTACTTATTTGCTTGACAATTTCAACTAAACAAAAGTAATGACTAATTCAACTAATTAATTCAATACGTAGCACAGCCATGCCAAGCCATGCAGTGAACTGGAGAGTGTTCTCATCAATCCATCCCCCTTCGAACAGCCTTGTCCGCAAGGTTGAATTGGGGATAAGTCTTGGTAAATCGCCATAAGTTCTCCCATGATGCGTCCTCAGGAAGAGCTCCTTTCCATTGAACCAGAATTTCTGTTTTTGGACGATATTTCCCTTTCTGAATCACCCGCCGGTCTAAGATGGCCTCTGGTTCTGGTAACAAAACTTCCTCAGCTGAAATTGGTGTCAATGTTACCACCGTATCTTCCACAACAGGTCCCCACTTTTTTTTTAGCAAACTCACATGAAACACATTATGTATCCTTGCGTCTGCAGGCAGGTCTAATTTGTAAGCCACAGCCCCTACCCGTGCAAGAACCCTAAATGGCCCAAAAAATCTTGGGGATAGCTTTAAGGAACTCCGGAAGGAGACTGACTTCTGGCGATAAGGCTGCAGCTTTAAAAACACATAATCCCCGACTTGAAAGGAGACTTCACGACGATGCAGATCAGCGCGCGTCTTCATGCGCTCTTGGGCCAACAACAGGTTACGCCGAAGATCACGTAATATCACCTCCCTTGTCTTCAGAATGTCATCCACAGCCTGCAGTTTTATAGTGCCTGGAACATAAGGAACCAAGGACGGAGGAGGAATCCCGTAGACTGCTTCAAAAGGGGAGATTTTACTTGCCGAATGCACTACTGTATTATACCCATATTCAGCCCAAGCAAGCCACTCCATCCATTTTTTTGGTTGATCGGACGTGAAACAGCGTAAATACTGCTCTAGAGTCCGATTTACCACCTCGGTTTGTCCGTCGGTTTGGGGATGATAACTGGAACTGTAGCACAATTTTGTGTCATGCAGTCGAAACAAGGATTTCCAGAAATCGCTAATAAAGATTTTGTCGCGATCGCTCACAATTGAAAGCGGCATCCCGTGCAATTTCACCACATTATTCATAAAACATTTTGCCACTACTATAGCCGTGAATGGATGTCGTAATGGCATAAAGTGTGCATACTTTGAGAGACGATCCACCACCACCATAATCACGTTGTACCCTTGTGATAGAGGTAACCCTTCGATGAAGTCCATCGATATATCAGTCCAAATCCGCTGAGGCACCGGAAGAGGCTGAAGTAACCCAGCGGGCCGAAGGGTCTCATGCTTACACCTTTGGCACACCTCACAATCTCTAATAAATCGCTTGATGGAACCGCGAATGCCCGGCCACAAGAAGCTAGAAGAGATGCGTGTAAGAGTCTTGAGGTACCCAAAATGACCCCCTGCCGGGGAAGAGTGGCCATCGGCCAATACCGCAGGTAATAAGAAGGAAGTGGGGCTTAAGTGGATCTTTCCTTTTTACATCCACACGCCATCTCGTTGGACACACTTTAAGGATAGATTGGCAGCCAGTGTAGCATAATAAGGCTGCTGGAGAACCTCCTGTTGAAGATCAGCCCACCACTTTCCAATCGGCATGGACAAGGCGTTGAACTGAAGTGCTGCCACCCTCGAAAGCGCATCAGCACCTTGATTCTCCTTCCCCTTCCGGTACTGGATCTCGTAGTCAAACCCCATAATTTTTGGTAGCCACCGAGCTTGCGACGGTGTGGTGAGTCACTGTTCCAAGAGGTACTTGAGACTGCGATGGTCCGTTTTGATCACAAAGGACCTTCCCAGTAGATAAGCTCGCCATCTTCTCACTGCCTTCACCACAGCTAACATCTCTTTGTCATAGGTTGACAAGGATTTCGCCTTTCCTTTTAAAGCTTCACTGTAATATGCTATGGGTTGATTGTTCTGAGTCAAAATGGCACCTAACCCATCACCACAAGCATCACACTCTACCACGAACTGCTCAGCAAAATTTGGCAGACGCAAAACCGGGGTTGAAATGAGGGCCTTTTTCAAGAGATTAAAGGCAGCAAGAGCCTCCTCGTTCCAGCTGAATCCTTCCTTAGAGAGGAGCCTGTTTAAAGGAGCAGCTAACACCCCAAAGCCTCTCACAAACTTTCGGTAATAACCAGCTAGCCCCAAAAACCCACGGACACTCTTGGCTGATGTTGGTACTGGCCAATTCTGGACGGCTTGAACCTTCTGTGGGTCGACCGCAACCCCTTCAGCAGAAATAAGATGCCCCAAATACCCCACTGTCAATACCCCGAATTGGCATTTTGACAGCTTGGCATATAGCTTATTGGTCGCTAGGACATGTAGCACCTTCCACAAGTGTTGCAAATGATCCTCCTAAGACCTGCTATATATCAAAATATCATCAAAAAAAACCAAAACAAACCGTTTCAAATGAGGTCGAAAAAGGTCGTTCATGAGACTTTGAAAGGATGCGGGAGCGTTTGTCAACCCAAATGGCATGACCAAAAACTCGTAGTGCCCATCATGTGTGCGAAATACGGTCTTCGGAATATCTTCAGGATGGACCCGGATCTGGTGGTACCCGGAGCGCAGGTCAAGTTTTGAAAATACATTTGCGCCATGTAACTCATCAAGTAACTCGTCAATTACCGGTATAGGAAATTTGTCCTTAACCGTGATTTCGTTGAGTGCTCGATAGTCCACGCAAAATCATCAAGACCCATCCATTTTCTTTATCAGCAACACTGGGGATGAAAAAGGACTCCGACTTGGGCGAATAATTCCTGACTGCAGAAACTCCTTAACCAGCCTCTCAATTTCATTTTTTTGATAGTGTGGGTACCGATATGGCCTGGTGTTAACTAGGGGCTGATTCGGTAATAAAGGAATTCTGTGATCGTGGTTGCGTGTAGGGGGCAACTCCTTCGGTTCCTCAAACACATGAGAAAACTCTGTCAATACCTGCTTGAGTTCGGGTGACCATGGAGCGGCTTGTGTTACATTCTCCTCTGGAACCTCATGAACAAAGAACCCCATGCCTGAAAATTGTAGCAACTCTTTTTCGCCTAAGGGAGCAAGGTCTGTGCTGGACAATCCCGTTAATACATGAATTTTCCCATTCTGTTTGAATGACATACGGAGTGTCTTGTAGTCCGTCTCAATTGGTCCCAACGTCCTCAACCATTGTACTCCTAAGACTGCTTGACAGGCTGCCACGGGAAGCACAAAAAAATCAGCTCTTATTGTAATTCCCTGAATTGAGATGGATAACCCAAGGCATCTTCCCGTGCATTCTATCACCTCCTTGTTTCCCACCGTGACTTTGAATGTCCTACCACGAACCACCCGTAGTCCTAACTTGGCTGCCACGGACTGGTCAATGAAGTTGTGGTGCTGCCGCCATCGATGAGGATGATAATCCCATTGTGCCCGATCCTTCCTGTCACCCGAAAGGTCTGTGGGTGATCAGTACCAGTCATCGCATGAAAGGAGATGTCAGGAATAGCTTCTTCAGGTGTCTCAATTTCCATCTCCTCATCCTGTTCTTCATCCAATTGCTGCATATCCACCATCATAAATAACTGAGGTTTAGAACAACGGTGGCCAGGTGCATACCGTTCATCGCAATAAAAGCACAACCCTTTTTCTCGTCGCTACCTTGCTTCCTGCCCCGTAATTCTGCGAACATGTCCACTGTAGGATCCAGCATTCGGAGATGGCTTAGGTGGGGGTCCCAGAAGTCCCACCGTGGAAGGCTGTTGAGGTCTGGCTTGATAGGAAGTTGTTGGCAGCTGTCTGATCGGAGTATTGGTTCTCTTCTGAAACTGGTTCCTCTCTTCAATTAGGTGAGCCACGCTAATGGATTCAGAGAGTGTTCGGGGTTGCTTCACTCGTACATCAAGGCGAATTTCATCCTTTAATCCAGCAATGAAACACCCCACCAAGAAATTTTCGGGGAGACCATCCACCTTATGAGAAAGTTTTTCAAAGGCCTCCTGGTATGCATTAACAGTGGTGGTTTGTTTGAGCCGTGATAATGCTTCGGACGGATCCTCATAATCTGTTGGTCCAAAACGATGAAGAAGTGTCGTGACAAATTCATGCCATCGCAATTGTCCCCTGGTCTTAGTGTACCACCGATACCATTGCAGGGCTACATTTGTCAAGGGAAAGGATGCCAATTGAACCCGTCAGTTAGCCTCAATATTTTGGAATTCAAAATATTGCTCTGCTTTGAATATCCACCCAGTGGGATCGTCTCCTTCCCCAGCATACGTTGGGAACTTCAGCTTGAGAGTGGTGTGACTTCTCTCTAATTGAGACTGAGCTGACGTGGAGGGCCGATCATGTGAATGAGCCCCAGTCGCAAAGGGATTGTCGTCCCTGTCATGGTTGCGAGTGGATTGGGCCATCCTGAGTGCTTGCAGCTCTGCCATAACACCTTGTAGAGCGTCATTGACTCTACTGAAATTGAGAGTCAGTTCATCAAAGTGGTTATCGTGTCGAGCAAGAGTTTCCGTGACATCCATGCGAAAGTCTGCATTAGTTTTTCCGCGGGTATCCATGAATCGGAAGGGCTCTGATATCACTGATAAGATGATTTAGAGAAAGAAAAGAAGAGAAGAGTATTTGAGAGAATTGTTCTTATTGATTGATTCCTCTCTCACAGAACCTGTGCCTCTAAATAGGACACATTACAATGGTAATACAATGAATTAGGAAAAACTGGTACTAGAGCTGAAGACCAGGAATGCTTCCAGCTCATCCTTATCCCGCTACTTATTTGCTTGACAATTTCAACTAAACAAAAGTAATGACTAATTCAACTAATTAATTCAATACGTAGCACAGCCATGCCAAGCCATGCAGTGAACTGGAGAGTGTTCTCATCACCCAATACCCCAGCCCCTCTTTTAAGATCCTTAGATACCTTTTGGGTCTAGTAGATTCAACTTGGGTTCCCTATTTAGGGTGGCCCAAGACCCAGATGTAACGATACTCAAATCTACCATACTTTCATTTCTAAAGATGATCTTTAAGGGGTTACTTGATTTAAAGTTTTTCTAATCATCAAAAAAAGCCAACAATGGTGAGAATGTCTCTAATTCCCTTATAGCAACCTAAATAGTAGCAAGAACATGTCAAAAAGGGTCAAGGATGAAAAAAATCAATAATTTACAATTGCAAAACCCCTAGAAAATGTATAATTTAGGAGTTTAGAAATCTCTTTCTCTTATTGAAAATCGCTCTAAAAGAGAGAAAGAAAGATAGATTAATAAAAATTTAGAAATGAGGAATAAAGGTTTAAGGTAAGTCTTATACAGGCTAAAGAGTTTAGCTAACCACATAGGCCAACCTAAGTGATTCGGTTATCCATATAATTGACCTAATCTAACATGCTCAACCCCATCCTAACATATGTGCGACTTTAAGGATAACCCGGTAAAAATAAAGGCAAGTTCATTAAAAAAAAATAACAAGTAGACACAAATTAGCATATTCAAAATCATAGATAATGTGAAATCAGAGGAAAAACATTTTGTGTGTGTCTGTATGTGTGTATATAATATATATATACACACACACACACCGAAATTTCAACAAAGTTTCCTTTAAATTTTAATGTTCCTAAATGTTGACATTATTATTCATCTATAATCCTAATGTTTTACAAGATTCAACATCCGAGATCATCTCAATATCCAACAAGATCAAAATAGACTACGTCCATTCTTTAGGCTTTCCCTTATTACATTCCATAGAATAATTTCTACACAATTATCTTTTAAACTTAACATAAACACATTTTAAAAGATTAATAAAATAAATTCCATACATTTCTAATTAAGACATAAAAGAGTAAGATTATACAAAATACTAGAACGATCTAGAGAATCTAAGTCAATTCATTGATGTTTAATTACATCTCAAAAGACAGTGCCGAAAATACGTTACATAATAAGTGTATAGTATTCAGAAATTCAACATTAAGATCTATCATCATGAGTAATGAGAAAAGAAGTTTGTTTTTCAGCTCAAACTTGTGAGGATCTTGTAGTCAAAAATAATTACAATATAAGAAATATTATTTAACAATTTATATGTCTATTTGAAACAATAATTATCAAATTACAAATATCGCTAACCAATATTTAAGAAATTTTATATCATCAATTATCTAATGATATCCTAACTGATAAAACCATTAATCCTTTTATATCATTCAAATATATTATCCCAATTACATCATTTGAATCATTTATCACTTTGTTGACTCTAAATCCCTTAAGGTAAATTTATCATTTAAATTCTATGTAGTTAGATAAATTGATGTCTCGAGTACCACTCAGACATTAATCAATATTTAAATTTCTGGTCGTTAGATAAATTAACACCTCTAGTACCACTTAGGCACTAATCAATATTTAAATTCTTGATCATCAGATAAACCGACGTCTCTAGTACCACTCATGTACTAGTTAATATTAAAATTTCTCTTTTAAATTGTTCGATAATTACATCACAATTGGTATGCACTCTTAACAAATCTTCTAGAGTCTAAATCGTTCTTTTGGATTGCCTATTAGTTTAAGAGTGAAAAGTCATGCTCAAGTTCAAACTAGTTTCCAGAGCACGTTGAATGTTTGACCATAAATGAAAAGTAAACTTGGAGTCTCTACTGAAAACAATTGACACTGGAACCCCATGTAGCCTCACCATTTTATTCATATACGTCTTTGTCAATTTATCAACTGAGTTCATCATCTTTATAGGCAAGAAATGTTCAAACTTAGTTAGTCCATAATGACCCAAATAGCATCATTTCCTGTTTTTTACTCTAGGTAAGTCAATCAACAATGACCCGAATAGCATCATTTCATGTTTTTTACTCTAGGTAGACATAATATAAAATCCATAGTGATATCTTCTCACTTTCATTCAAATATCAAAAGTGGTTGTAAAAAGCCCTGCTAGCTTATGATGTTCTACTTTTACCTCTTGACACACAACACACTTGGTCACATACTCAACCACTTTTTTTCTTCATATTCGGCCACCAATAGAAAAAAAAAATTAAATCCATGTACATATTAGCACTTCATGGATGTACAGTAAAATTAGATTCATAAGCTTCTTTTAACACTTCAATTTTAAGAGCATTGTCATCCGGTAAATACATTTATCTACAATTACCACCATTTCATCCTCTAAGATCCGGAAACGAGTCTTAATCCTTGATTCCACTTTGCTCATAATTTTATTCACATCAACATCTTTTATCTTAAAGTATAGGCAGTACTCTTAAGTGGGCCAATAAGGATCCCTCTAGTCCCACCTCTAATTGGAAATTTATACTCTTCAATTCTATCATTTCTCTCTTATCACATTTCATTAATTCATCTACCCCTGCCTTACTTTTATGACTAAGGGCATCAGCAATGACACTTGATTTTTTCAGATGATAGTCAATTACATAATCATAATCATAATCATAATCCTTAATTGGTTTCAACCATCTCCTATGTCATATATTCAATTCCTTCTATGACATCAAGCATCTCAAACTCTTATGATCTATAAAAATCTGAATCCAGGTCCAACATAAATAATGTCTCCATACTCGTAAGGCAAACACTACAACAACTAACTCCAGATCCCGAACTAGGTAATTAACTTTGTGAGGTTTCAATTGTATGGATGCATAGGCAATCACCTTCTCATATTGCATCAAAACACACCCAACTCCCTTCTTTGACGCATCACTATAGACTACAAAACCTTTAGATCCTAAAGGAATGGTAGACATTGTGGCAATGGTAAGCCTCTTTTTCAATTCCTGAAAGCTCTTTTCACAATCCTTAGACAAATCTCATTTAACTTCCTTTCGAGTTAATCATGTCATGAGGGTCATTATCGTGGAAAACCCTTCTATAAACATTCTATAATATCCAGTTAAACCAAAAAAACAATGAATTTCCATTACATTAGTAGGCCTTTCCCAGTTCAAAATAGCTTTGACCTTTCTTGGATCCAGAAATACCCTTTCTCCTTATATGATATACTCCAAAAAGATTACTTCCTTCAACCAAAATTCACACTTACTTGACTTGGCATATAGCTGATGGTCCTTTAATTTCTACAATACACATCTCGAATATTGTTTATTCTTCAAGTATTAGTTTGAATAAATCAGGATATCATCTATAAACACTACAGCATATTTATCCATGTAAGTTCGAAGAACCCTATTTATGAAATCCATAAACAATGTTGAAGCATTTGTTAATCCAAATGGCATTATCAGGAACTTAGAATGTTCATAACGAGTTCTAAAAGCATTCTTCAGCATATTTTGCTCTTTAATTCTCAACTAGTAATACCTTGACCTTGAGTCTATTTTCAAAAACACTTTAGCTCCATTTAACTAAGCAAATAAGTCATACATCCGCAAAAGTGGATATTTATTCTTCTTTGTCACTCTATTCAACTGTCAATAATCAATGCAGAGTCTAAGTGTGCCATCATTCTTATTTACAAGTAGTATTAGGGCTCCCTATAATGAATTGTTCAAGGCATATAAACCTTTTATCTAATAGTTCTTGAAGTTGGATCTTCAACCTAGCTAGTTCTGCAAGTGTTATTTTATAGGGTGGCTGGGATATAAAAAAGGTTCTCGATAGTATATCAGCATAAACCTTTACTTTCCTTTCTAAAGGTAATCCTGGTAACTACTCTGAAAATATGTTAGGGAACTCATTTACTATAGCGAGCTGAGACAATTTTCTTTTATCCTTTTTGAATCTATCATATAGGCAAGGTATGCCATACACCTTTTCCTCATCAATTTCCTAGTGGTCATGGTTGGAATCATGAAATTTGGTATGACATTCCTCTCTTCTCTAAACATCATTTTTTTACCATTTGGTTCTTACCCAACTAGTCTATTCCTAGAATCACATCAAAGTCATGTAATTCTAAGGGTACAGTAAGAGAGAAGCTCCCGGTTGTAGTGAGAGAGAAAATCGTTGGTGTCCTATTTGTGCGCGTCCCTTCCCCTCTCACTGTGCAACGATTTCTTTTCTTGCTCTCTGCACTCTCACAGTCTCTTCTTCTGATTTCTTTGTGTCATTTCTACATGGAAAAATCCAAGAAAAAGTCCTCGGTTCTCCGATTTGACCAGCAAGACTATAGGTTTCGCACGTCGCATCCCTCGTCTTCGCACGCACAACGGACCCTGAGCCAAAGCAGTTCCTCTAGTGTGCAGCACTCCTCCAGTACTTCTCAATCCTCTACTCCTCCACGAACAATAGTAGCTTTTGCTGATGTTGTTAATTTCAATCGTGGTGCTAGGGTTTGATTGAAGAATCGAAATAGGGGCATGCAGAGCACACCCCTTACTATTCCTCCATCATCTTCTCCTGGCTCTTGTGGGCAAAATATAGAATCTTCTGTCACCACCAGGCCTCGCCATGTTTTCTCTCCTGAATCTAGTTCTCTTGGTTCTTTTCCTGGCGTTGGAAACCCTAGCCTCGGGCCGAAGGTCGAAGTTGCAACTCCACCGCCACCTCTAGTGATAGGCAAAGCTTCCTCGGGAAGCCACAGACCTTCCTCCCCATACCACCCCACAGGTACTACTATCCCTTTGTCCCCCTTATTGGTGCACTTTTCTTATTATACTGCTTCGACACCTTGGGTATTTAACAACCGGAACCTTAAATGTAAAGCGTCTACTTGGTGCTTGAACTCTAGATACAGTCTTCGATTGTTGTCTCAAACCAGCAGCCTCTCTTGTTATCACAAGAATCCAAAAATCATTACAACATAAACATTATTAGAAACTTATACTAATTTTTTTTCTTTTTTTGAAATAGTTATAGTTCACTGTCGGTTAGAATACTCGACTGGTTCATATTGGAACAACCAATAAGTCGACCGGATGCTACTTAATTTTATTGGTGTCCCTAACAGTCGATCAGTTTGATCGATCGAGTTATACAGTAGCCAATTTCATTGTTCCTCCTATCAATCGGTCAACTCGATCATTTGGTAATACTAAACAGTCGATCAGTTTATGCAGCACATCAAATATCAGTTTAGTTTTAGTTTTTTTAATTAATTCTTCACCCAATCATTTATTTCATCATATAACATAATTGAATATCAATTTCAAGTCAATTTGGATAAATTTTAGAATTATTCACACTAATTTGGTTGAAACATCCATTCAAAGGAAAGCATAATTTTTCAAAAAAATTTCCAAAATTCACTCATTACTCATTCCTAATTCATGCCCAATAATATGATGCTTTATAAAGAATACAAACTTAAACATTTCAACTATAAAATTCAACTTTCTATAATATACACTTTTCTTACTAAGCTTGAAAACATACCAAAATTAAATTAATCTTGGTAAAAGTGAACCTTACCTCCACCACAAAGAAATTGATGAGAAATCTAAGTTTTCTTCACTTCTTCTTCTCTTTAAAGATACCAAATAGGACACACTCGACTTCACGTGATCCCTACGAGGACTCGTAAATGAAGTAAATTTAAAGAGTTATATACTTGAGTAGGATAAAATGCACCCAAAGAAGAGAGAAAACCCATTTATTCTCTGGCCACCTAAGTAGTCTAGGTATGATATGGTAGAGTTTAACATCTTAACTCAACTCAACATACCACCTAACAACTATAAGGACAAATCATACATACATTAAATACATGTATGTTCTTGGGGCATAAAGCATCCACAAAAAATAGTGATGACTGCCCTTATCATATGGACATTATCCATAACCTCAACTTTAGCTCTTAATAGTGATCGACCAACTTCAAAGATTTTATCTTCTAATCATGATCTAGGATCATATGAGGTAAGAAGACTAATCTTTTTGCCTCTGACTCTATGTAAGTTTCTAAGACTTGTGGCTATATAAACAGCAATGTGTCCTAGGGTAAAGTATTTTGAACTTCATCTTCTCCAACCTTCTTCTTTATACTTAAACACATTCAAGCTCTACAACAAATACTACACTATGTTTTCAAGCTTGTTTCCCATCATTCGCTTGCTAACTTAAGCATAAAAGCTTCCTCAACTTTCTAAGGAGACTTGTTTTGTAAGAACTTCAACCCATCATTCTCCATTTCCAATAAAGGATGATCCACATCAATTGTGAGAAAATGATTCACATCTCTGCAGGGGTTTCTTAACGTGGAACGTATTGCAAATATGTTTATGGACCAGATAGATAAGATCGAGCCTCATAAGATTTTGCAAAGAAACTTGAACGTGTCAGATATGAAGTCTAAAGAAAATAGCAATAATGTAAGATCTGATAGTTCAATTTGACTCAAATTTGATCGAGTTATTCTATAAGTCGAGTTCCTTAAAATACCCACTTCATCGATCATGGGACCATTGGATCTCCCAAAATTAAATCCAGAAGTTATTTTTTTCTATTTTAATTATTTTTCTATTTAATTATAGATTTTAATTATTTGTTTTCTACTTAGCTTAGGTTTTTTGTTTAGATTGATTTTAAGCTCTATCTAAATAGTTGTGGTGTTGTTTTAATATTATATTATTATTCAGGCTTTTCTTATAAAATACGATAGAAACTCTATTCCTCTACCATGTTTAGGCTGTAATTTTAGACTTGAAAATCCTAGCTTTTATACTCATTGTACTTTGCATCATTTCTCAAACTCCTTGATAAAAATAAAAATGTAGTTTCGTGAATCATTTTGAAACCTCTATGGATGTACTTTGGTAGAGTTTTTATATGATCAAACACTACCAGAAAATCAGCGAAAACCAATGGAATTACCGATGAAATTTTTTCGTCAGTAATTTTTACCGACGGTAATAATTCTGTCTCAACATCTCTCGGAATATACCGACAGAGAACACCCATCGGCGATACGGTCGGTATATACCGACAGAATACGTTCGTCGGTATATACCGACCGTAGCGCCGACGGACTATATAGTTTTTTTGGAAAGTTGCAACGGTGTGATGACGTGGATTTTTTTCAAATGATTTTACCAACGGAATGACCGAGGGATTCAAATCGGGATATTTGTTCAGTGATGTGGCACTGTCACCAGCGGAATCACCGACGGGTATACCAACAGAATGTGTCCGTCGTGATTCCATCGATAAAAGTCAATATATACCCACTTTGCCGACACTCTCTTCCTCTATTTCTCCTTCTTCTTCCCCATCCCACCTCTCCCTTCCCAAATTGCAGACAACCACCCATCCCAACTCTCTCATCTTCTCAACACAAGCACTCAAGTTTCTTATACTTTTATACGTGGTCACAACATCCGTTCTTGTGGATTTTATCATTTTTTGTAAGTAAATCTATCCTTTTTAGTTTTAACATTTAAATGTGAATTTTATTATTTTTTTAGTATATGTATTTTGTTAACGTATGT
>Ga0307515_10010100_pt1 | contig 18138 bp, 6 predicted proteins | sample 17_EM_MG_FD_194513 | JGI IMG/M metagenome (GOLD analysis project Ga0307515, IMG submission 194513) | Populus trichocarpa ectomycorrhiza microbial communities from riparian zone in the Pacific Northwest, United States - 17_EM | ecosystem: Host-associated > Plants > Roots > Unclassified | place... | reverse complement strand
GGCTTGGGTTTTTTTTTTCATTTCTAAACCGAACCGGTTCGGTTCGGTTCGGGTTGGCCGGTTCATGCACACCAAAACCAGAAACCGAACCGAACTGGACATTTTTCTAAATATTTTAACCGGTTTAATCAGTTTTTTTTACCGGTTCGGTTTTCTCGGTTAAATCGGTTTTTTGGTTTTTTTGCTCACCCCTAGGTTTCGGGTTTAAAACCGAAATCGATGAACCGAACCAAGCCAACCAAAAAAACAAAAGGGATATAAATACTGCAATTAACCTAACCCTAACAAATTACCCCGCCCTCCACTCCCCATCTCAAAACTGATAACACAAAAAGTCGCCGCCCTTCACTCTCCATCTCAAAACTCAAAAGCTAAGTCATCCACCCACATCTCCGTCTCCTTGGCTTCTCTTTTTATTTCTGCGCAACATCTTCATCTCTTCTACGCAAGCCGAACAAAAACCCACATCTCCATCTCCTTGGCTTCTTTTTTTATTTTTGTGCATCATCTCCATCTCTTCTGTGCAACTCATATCTCCATCTCCATCTCTTTTGCGCAAGCCAAACAAAAATCAACATCTCCATCTCTTTGGCTTCTCTCTTTATTTCTAAACAAGCTGTCATGAAGATCTGGTTCGTCTTCTTGTTAAATGGGTAAAGGAGAATAGAGACAGTCAAAGTGCTTCTGGTTTTTAGTGTTGTTTGCATTGGCCTGCTGAGCACGCTAAAAAAAAACTTCCATAGCAAAAACTAATGATAATTTTAAATGTGCAACTTTAGATTGGTAGCCTAGTGAAAAGTGTGATTACAGCCATTGCCCATGGGATAAGGCTAGCCTCTTCAATCCAGTTTGTCCTTTTCTTTTGTTTTGTAAATTTCTTTACCAACAAATATTCTTATTTAATCGGGATGCTAAAACTTTTGAGGCTTTGCCATATTTGCAGGATTTGAACAACAAGATTCTGGCTAAACCGAAAAAACCCCATTTATGATAGGATTGGATTTCTCGGTTTTATGGCAAAAAAACCAAATTTCACCAAACCGAACAGTTCGGTTTGAACCGGTTTTCGGTCCGGTTCGGTTTAAATTTTTCAAAATTTAAGTTACTCGGTTCGGTTGGTTTTTATAGTCTGAAACGAACTGAACCGAACCATGAACCTACTTTGTAGGATGTTTTTGTCTTTGAGAGAAATAGTTATGTTTGGATAACAATCAAAAGAAACAAGACCTCTACATAAACCGGACTCAATGAAACTAAGTATTGGATCTTGGAAATTTTGGAATCTAGCATCTCTAAGTACAACTAGGATGGAAGTATTTAGATCTTTTTTGATAAAAGATTTAATTCCTACTTGTACAAGGCCAATATAAATATATTTATAGTTTTTGTCTTTGTGTTTTCGTAGGGATTTTTAGGAACGGAACTGGATAGTTTCAAAAGGCTTTGTAAGTTGAATATCCATTTCTTTAGTTTTTATTGTAAAGTTGGTTTTTAAAAGATTGAAAGAAGAAGTTTGTAAATTTGGTTCTTTTGAGCTTTTGGAATTTTTCATTCATCTATATTTTTTGTAAAATCTTCAATTGTAATCTCTTCACTATTTATAATTCTTTTGTTTTCAGAAGAATCAAAAGTAGAAATTGAAATAGAAGTTGTATTACAAAAAATAAAATCCATGTTTTAAAAGGATAATTTAGAAAATAAGCTGCTAGTTATATAGATTTACTACCCTATCATCACTTTTAAACGGGACTTACATCATTTAGTAGTATTCACCTATAATTCTAAGGTTCTCTCTTCTCATTAGGTTTTTGAGATTTTGTATGAACAATACTACCCAGATTCTAATAGGCTTTGATACCAAATACACAACGTTGTTACACCTGAGATTGATCTTAAGATTTGGTCATACGTTTCCAACTGATATACTTGATTTTAAAACATAATATAAAACATATAAATTACATAGTACATTTATAATGTTGGATATAAGAGAATAGTAGTATGTTCACTTTTAGCCTAACCCACCCCTTTTTTTTTCCATCACCAATATCCAATTTTATGATTCTTAATTATCCATTCACCGAGGTACTAATTTTTGTTATCCGAGAGATTAATCTCCCACTAACCAAAGCGTGAATCTCATTAACTAGTGAGTTAGTTTCTCAAATTCCCATTAAACAAGACACTAATCTCATTAACCAGGGAGTTAGTTTCTTAAATTGCTCATTAAATAGGGCACTAATCCCATTAACTAGGGGGTTAGTTTCTCAAATTGTCCATTAAATAAGGTATTATTCTCTTTAACCAGAGAATTAGTTTCTCAAATTTGTTTCTCTTTCCATTTACAACTCTAGACAAAGATTCAATAGAAATAATAAAATCATTATTAGAAACTAACTAATTACCTACAAGATGTCAAACACCTACTTGATGTTTATGCGTGTGAGTTGGTCCCCTGCTGCTGATTGGGTTCCATGGCCTCGCCTATATCAATAAAACCAACACATCATTGGGCATTCATCCATCAATCACTCAATTTTATTTTTCATATAAATCTTGAATTCTTATTTAATTTGTATCAAGTATTCCCATTCTAGACGATGTCTATTTCCTTTTTTTTTTTTTATTTCCAGTTTTTTAATCTGTACAACTTTATATAACTTCCTCATTATTTGACCCAACCAAATTGACTCATCCTTTTCTTTTCATGAAGTTAACCGATTTCCTTTCCTTTAACCAATATAAATTTTTTCCTTTCGTTTCTTAATGACTAATCTACTTTTTTTTTTAATTTTTCCTCTCTTTTCCTATCCATCAATATTCACCTAATAAAAAATCTCCAACAATCTTAGTTAATGGCATTAAGATTTCCAATCACCCAAATTTTCTCCCTAGCCGAAACTAATCCAATAAAAGAGGCATTTATTCTTTCAATTTTTTTACGTTAAATTGTTACCCATTCTTAATTCATGCTAATAATCATTAACCAATCTCAATAACATTAACCCATTACATAATCAATACAATTTCATCCTCACAAAAACATGACATTCACAATTCATTAACAAAAACTTAAATTCAATGCAATTAATCTATTTTAAGATATTTCTTATCTTAAATGAATGATTTTCCAAGTGTTGAAAGCTTAGGAAATCAAGCCCCTTTCAATTCCCCCCCTTCTTTTTCAAAACCCTAACCCTTAATTTACTCTCCAAAAGCTTACCCAAAACCTTTAATCTCCCTTTGTAATTCCTTTTTAAAGCTTTAAACATCATCATCTCTCTTTTTTTGATTGAATTTTGCAAGAATTTAGAAGAAAAAACCACAATTTATCCCCTTTTTCTCATGTAAACCATTGATTGGGTGGAGAAGAAATTAATATTTATACCATAATTTTCCATTAATTACACATTGGCCCCCATTTGTATTTAATTATCTTTTATTCCACCTCAGTTCCCTCTAATAACTTTATGCTTTGTAACTTTTTTTTATCCAATTTTGCCCCTTCATTTATCTAATTTTATTTCATCTAACTTGATCTAATTTATTTCTCGGACTAAAAATAAATTTCTTTTATTTTTTTTTGGGAAACGATTTAACAATAAAAGTCGATGCATAATTTTGTAAAAAACAAAAAGGCATAAATACCATTGGCCAATTGTTCAAATTTTTTTAGTGTGGGAGTAAATAAGTATTTGTATTGTTTATAAAAAAATAGAAAGATGAAAATAACCCCTAACAAATCTTTATTGACTAATTGACCTTTGAAAAAGATGAAACCACCCTCAAAACTAAGGCAAACGAAATTTTCTTCAAAGGATGAAAGTGTAATTTTATTGTCACAATAAATAGTCTTTTGTGTCTGTGTGCTAAGTAAAATCTATAGTATTTTGGCAACGCGTTTTATATGTTCTGTTAATTGTAAGTAGTTTATTAGCCCGCGCTACGCCTGAGTTGGAGTAATATTTATTTCAAATGTAAAAAAAAGTCAAGGTATTGCTAGCGTGTCTAAAAAAAATAGATTTTAACCATTAATTTAAATTTAGATGGAAACATATTAGATCTATCTAGGTCAATCTAGGTTGACTTGCAAAACTTACGGAGATCATCTTAAAAAAAAAAACTAGAAAGCTAAATCTCAACCTAACTCAATGTTGAAGGATGAATTTGGTAAAAAACAAAAACCAATTAAAAAAAAACATGTGAACTGGAGTCAATCAATCTATCTTGCGACGCAAGTTATGCACGCCATCAGATTCAATAATTTTTTTATCCCATAATTTTTTTTTCACTTAATATATTTATATGTTAATAAAGCATATGAGAATTGTTTTGTATAAAATATTTTTTTAAAAAGAAAAAAACATGATAGTTGTGTGTGACTAAGATAACAAAAGTAGACTATTGATAACAAATGGTCAAATTGTGTTTTTTTTTTTGTTTGAAGTTAAATAAATAAATAAAATACATCATCGATAACAAATGGTGAAATTGTTTTTTTTTTAAAAAAAAAATCTGAGGTACAAAAAAGGTATTAAAAAAAGAAAAAAATTAATAGACTGGATGTTGTGGCGTAACTTGTCAAACTTACGATATGGGTCATAGACTCTACCGGGATCGATATTTCTTTTATAAATCTATAATTAACCTAAATATACTAAAAAAAATAAAAAGGGCTTAAAAATAGCCCAACAATGCAAACCCATGGGCTAACGCCCTAGGCCTGTGAAAAGAAGAGCCTAGGCGCGTGGACCTTTAAACCCAGACTTGCATGCCTGTGCCTGTAATTTTTTTTCTCATTTAAAGGAGTAGATAACTTATCATTCGCCCCTATTTTTTGAAAAAAAATAAACAAACAACATGTTGCCTGTTGTGCAGATGACGTGTTGTTTGTCAGCTCAGATTTCGTACATCACTATGATGGCCAAAAAATTGGACCTATTGGTTTTTTTATGAAAAAAAATCTTTTTTCAACCTATTTTAACCCCAAAACACCATACAAACACTCTTAAAAGATCAACATACCAATATATCAACCTAATAAACAAAAAAAATGATCCAAATCACAAAATCAACCTGAATAAAATTTTTTATTCTTAATTTAGATGTGGTTTTTTAAGCTATATTAAGGTTCAAAACAACAACTTTAAGTTTTGTTTTTCATTGAATAGATCCTATTGACACTAATTTCAACCATTTTAGTAGTCGAAATAGGGGTTAACAAAGACTTTTTCTCTATACACCAAATTCTAGAGAGTGTCTCTTTCTTATCTAATGAAAAAAAAACTGAAAAAAATAAAAAAAAATAAAATTTAATATCAAAATTAAATTTCTTACAACTAGAGGAACTAACCACTTATTAACAAAAAAAAAAAAAAAATAGAGACAAGATTAAATGTTTAGATAAAATTCAAAGTTGCCATCTATTTTTTTATATTTTTTACTTTGATCCTCTATATTTCAATTTTACAATCTCCTGACTCCCTTAATTATAATAAAAAAAATCAGAAATCAAATTGAAATTTTTTTTAAAAAATTAACTATAAAAAGTGCAACTTCAATAGTAAAATCACTGCATATCTTAATTTTGTTTTTAATTTAATATTTAATTTAAATTAAAAAAATGCTACGGGTATTTAAGATAATAATAATGATTTATTTTTAAAATATTTTTTTATTAAAAAATATTTCAAAATAATTTTTTTTTAAATACTAATACAATAAAATAATTTTTAAAAATTAATTTTAAAAAATAAATCTCAAATTTTTTGAAGTACCAGATAAACACTAAATATATTTTCCCCGGTGAAAAACCCCTTCCTATCATTTCCTTGCTAAAACTTCCGTCTTCAGTCCTCTCTCTCTTTTTATGTTTAAAAAACATACAAAATCCCCAATTGTCTCTTTCAAATCCCTAACTTCACACTTTGATTCCTTCTGGTTGAGCAAAGCAAAATATCAAACCCCAAAATTCATTTCTTTTAAAGCTCAAAAAACGAAATCTTGATCTCAAAGCTATGTTTTTTAAGTGTAAATCCAAGCTTCAAATTTTGCAGCTTTTGAATTACTAGCTTTGGACTTTTTTCCCCTCAGCTTCGGCTTCAAAGTCAGTCTTTTTCCTTATTTTTTCTTCTTAAATTATCTTTTTGATATCGTTGAAGCTGAAAATGTCTTCCCCCTTTTCGGAATAAAAATCTTTCAATATCGAAGCTGTTTTTAGTTTATTAATATTTCATGTGAACATTTCTGCAACTACAACTGTCACCTAACACATAAAAATTCAACCTTTTTTCTGTCAATAAATCTCCAAAACCTTCAAATTTGTGTTTTTAGTAAATTTGTCGAATACCCATTTGTGAAAATCGCATGAATACTTGAGTTTCCAAACCAAATGTCAGTAGAAAGATCATTTGAAGCATGGGAAGAGGTCCAAAGGCATGGCCAGGACCTGGCAGACCGGCTAGCTCAAGGGTTTTCAGGCCTTATACAGTCACATATGACATACCCACCTACGTTTTCTTGGCCGAACTCTCCAAAATCGAAGCCTTTTGATCTGGAGTTTCCGGGACATGGTTTTAGTAAAAATGATTTTGGGGTTTTAACTGATAATTCAGGGATAGATGGAGTTTCGGCTATTTTGGATATTGGAAATAGGATTGGACAAGCTGGGGCTGATTTTGGTGCGGCTTTGAATGGATTGGTGCATCAGTTTTTTAGGAGATTACCAGTGCCGTTTAAGCAGGAGGAGAGCGTGGGGGCTGGGTTGAGGATGGATGGTAAGAGGAGTGAGATGGGGCTATGTTTGGAGGGAGAGTTGGGTTTGGTTAGAGAGAGGTTGAGGGATTTTGGGTTTGTGGAGGATAATAGTGGCGTTGGCAGCCGTGGAGTGGATGAGTTGTTGGAAGAGGAAATTGGTGGGTTTAATTTGAAGGGTGTGGGATTTCTTGGCAAACCACAGGTAATGATTTTTATATGCTATTGTGTTCTAAGAATTTAGTTGTGTATGTTTTGTTAGCGTAGAAGTGCTCATTTCATACAATAATGCAATTTGTGTATAGTTTCTAATGCTATTGAAGGAATAGACCACCTAACAGATTTTTAGCCTAAATTGTCTATTGAACTGTTTGTATGTAAGTGATATTATCTTTTGGAACTCGACTAGGAATAAGTCTTCGTTCTTATTTATGGAGGAGATGTTTTGGTTGATTTTCAACTTTTTGTAGCCTTGATAGAAAATTCACAGATATAGGACGTTATCCAGTCTAGATAGTAGTGGCTATCTGGAAACGATGATGCGTTTGAAGCAACAGGACTTTCTGTTTGAGAAAGCCTGTGTTGTTTTAGAAGTCTTAGCTGATGCAAAGTACAATGTCCAGTCTAGTTAGTAGTGGAGCATTTGAAGCAATGTGCCATTTTGTTTGGCAAGGGCTGTGTCTAAAAGAAAGAGGATTAGATGACACCTTCCTTCTCTCTTCTTCAGCAAGAGTGCTTCGTTTTAGAAGTAATTTGACGCAGCCGGTAGTGAAGGATAATGGAGGTTGTTATAAGTCGAAATCCTCAAAGACTAAGAACAACTATGGAGAGACCCCCAAAATATTCAATTTTTATTTATCCATGTTGCACTTGCTAAAAGGCTATTACAACCTTTTATATAGAAAAAAAAACTAGAAAACTCTAATAATACTGAATAGAAAAAATAAAATAGGAAAACTATTCTCTTCAAATAGGAAAAAAAACTAGAAAAACATAATAATGCGAAATAGTAAAATAAAAAAACATAAAATTAAGTTAGGAAAATATTTATTTTATTAGTCTCCTCAGGTTGGAAGGAACTTGCCCTCAAGTTTAGACCTTAGTTAGAAAATGTCTTCCACAACAAACATTCTTTTGTGTGGGCCACCCCATCATGGATCCCCAACATCTTTGTGTTGGCCTTCCCATCATGGGTCCCTAATATAACATCTTTGATGAGCTGCCCCATCGTGAGTCTTACCATTAAGATTTTCAATAACAACAACTGAAACAACACACTAGTTCTTGGACTTTTTCTTTCTTTCTTTCTTTCTTAAGGGAACCTCCTCATTCCCTCCTAAATAAGCACATCATGTTCTGTGACCTATTCTAGCCATTGTTATTCAACAACATACAACAACTAACCACTAAAAATTTATGAGCTCTGATACATGTTTTCTATGACCTCCAACCAAAACCACTAAGAATTATTGGGTTCTGATATAAACTGATAGCTAGGTTTGTTACAAGTCAAAACCCTCAATGTCTAAGAATACCATAACTATGGAGAGACACCCAAAATATTCAATTTGTATTCATCCATGTCTCACTTGCCAAAGGCTATTATAAGCCCTTTATATAGAAAACAAAATTTAGAAAATCCTAATAATACCGAATAAGAAAAATAAAGTAGAAAAACTATTCTCTTCAAATTGAGAAAAAAACTAGAAAAACATAATAATACAAATTAAGAAAATAAAAATAGGAAAACATAAAATTAACTTGGGAAAATATCTATTTTCCCAAAAAATAAAAATAAAATCCTGCATCACAATTTCCTTATCCTGATATTTGTGTTTTCTTTTAGTTTTGTTTTTACTTCCTTGCTAGCTTTGTCTTACAAATGCTGGTTTGCCTTCATTTTAGGGACTTTCAATTTGTTGTGATCTCATTAATGATCTACTTTTGTTTTGTGCTGTATACTTAAGTTAATGTCTTGAGTGACTTGAAAAGTATAGAGTGGAATATAATATCCTTGTGGTTTTCATTGGTTCTTCATAATAGTTGTCCTTAGATAATGTGGTTGATCATATATAGAATTACCGTTTGGACATGGTTCTATAGCAAGGTCACAATCACATTTATTTGATGGGATCTAGGCAAATTGTAGGCAATTGAAGGAGAGGTTCACAATGTGTCAAAAACAGAATTTTCCTTGGTATTGAAATTTTGCGTGGCTTGAACAACATCAAGAAACCCTTAGAGAGGAAATTAAGTCTCACTATTTTAATTTTTTTTAATGCTATTGTGAACATAATTCAAGGATTTCAGTATGAATTTAATTGTAATCCGTTTGTGCATTCTTTTTATGGTTCATTTCCACTGGATGCAGGGGACCATAAACATTACCTCAACTTATGACAGCAGAACTCACAACATTGAGGGTTCTTTGGTTGCAAGGGGAGATTTATGGAGAGTAGAGGCATCACATGGAAGTTCCACATCAAGAAATGATAATTCATCCATGTTCCTTGTCCAGCTTGGACCTCTGTTGATTGTGCGTGATTCAACCTTTCTTCTGCCTGTGCATCTTTCAAAGCAACACTTGCTTTGGTATGGGTATGATAGGAAGGTATGCCCAATTTTCTGTTTATTTAATTGAAGTGTGAAAATAGACGTCATAGAAGTGTTACAATATTCTCCCTAGCTTTTGGATATTCTTTGGTAAACCTCATCTATACAGCAAGCTTATGTGCTCTTAACCTTTAGATTTCACCTGAAGCTTGACAAGAAATGGGCATGGGCTGTAGTCAAGTGAACTTATGTATTCACTAAATGTTTCTTGCTTGCTCAATCCCAGCTGTTATACTGATTTCCAGCTATTCCTATTAATTGCGTTTTGTTCCCTATGTAATTTTGTTAGCTTTATGGTAACCTTTTTTCTATATTTGTTTTTTGTCACAATGGTTGATTTTTGGTGCATATGCTGATATCCCATCTTCCTAGTCTTTATCTTCTAGCTTCCATATCCTAAGATCTTCTGTTCTTGATCATGGTTTCCTGCCTTTATTTGACATGTCATTTTTTTTTTGTTATTTTGATACAGAACATTTCATTGAGAATCGGTTTTCCCTTGTACTATATTAGATTTTGCATTTGGATATCTCTTTATAATTGCTTTATTAATCTGTTCTTCTAATGCACTATTTTTCTTGTATCTTTGTCAGACTGGAATGCATTCACTGTGTCCAGCTGTGTGGTCAAAACATAGAAGGTGGTTGTTAATGTCAATGCTCTGTCTCAATCCTTTAGCTTGTGTAAGTTGTAGCTCCTTCTAAGCTATGAAAGGCATCAGAATCAGTCTATGTTTCATATTTGTATCTAGAGGCTTTAGTGTGGGCAGCCAAAAGCAATAGGCTGTATTCTACATATTGTGGATTCAATGAAGAAGGGGAAACAGTAAGCATGATGCTTCGGCTTTGAGGCATCTGGCAACTTTTGTGGGATAGGATAGTGTTCCTAGCCTCTTAATATTACAAGGCTTTAAGGAATTTTAGAAGTTATTTGCTGGTATTCAACAGAATTATAAATTATCTTGTTTTTGTATCTTTCTATTGAATGTCTCTTCTACAAATTCTTCCCATTTTAACAAAGTTTCTTCTTTCATCTTTCCAAAAAAGAACATTTTTATCAGTGGACAAAGTTTCATAGTTGGAAAAATTTGTAGCTTTTTCATTGTCTTGAGATTCAACTAGCATCATGCCATTTCCCCTTCTTCATATGAAGTAAAAATTCCTTAGGAAGGGGAGGTGGAGCAAAGCAGGGATGTGAATGGAACTTAACTCTATTTAACTAGGCTGAATCCCAAATTCAGATTCTAGTTTTTGGTGGGGGCCAGGATAGCTTGTGGAAATTATTTTCAAAAGGGAAAACTAAGAATATCAGAGCAGCCTTGCAATCCTTCCTCCTCTTGTCCTCAAGCAGAAACCTTTCCCAAAAGTGTTATACATGGCTTTGCAATTGCCTGGTGATCCAGTTGAGTGCAGAAGCAATAACCTCTGTAATGAAAGCATGAAGATGCAGTCAATGTCTTTTTGTTGCATTAAATCTTTAAAATTTGTGGAGCTGATTTCTCATTGACCTTTCTTCTTGTCTTCCTTCTCCTTGTCTCTTTCATCATGCAGTCTTTTGTAGATTTACAGTTTCCAAATGGGCAATTGACCTATGTATCTGGTGAAGGACTGTCTACCAGTGCTATCGTACCTCTTTGCGGAGGTCTTCTCCAAGCTCAGGGGCAATATCCTGGGGAAATGAGATTCAGCTTCTCTCATAAGGTCAGGTTTTGAACTTGTCAGCGAGTACTTGATGATTTCAGGGTATACCAGTGGATTTGTGTGCATTAATTTTGGTGGGGACTAAAGCCTATTGTTTTGAATAATTTATCAGAATAAGTGGGGAACACGCATCACACCGATGGTACAATGGCCTGACAAATCGTTTACATTGGGTTTTGCACATTCTTTAGCATGGCAGAGATCTGGTCTTATGGTGAGGCCAACTGTTCAGTTCAGGTAACTTTTAATGTTCATATTTGTTTAATAAAATTATGATCACTCTTTTTTTTGCCATACATGTGAAGATACAAGCAGAGTAGCTGCCTTATTATTGACTCTGGCCTTTTAATTTTGAAGTGCTTCAGTAACTGTGAAAACAAACATGGTTTCTGAGGCCGATCCTGCTATTTACATTGTTAGCTTTTGCATTGCAGGTTATCCTGCAGTTCCTTTCGTAGCTTGGTATGGTTTATATGTAATTCTGGACCAATCTACAGAAACCAGTGAACTCAATGAACTAACCATAAATAAGGAAAAAAAAAGGAGAAATACAAGAATAGGAAAACAGAAATAATAAAACCCTGAATGACCTGCATTGGTGATTTGCTGAAGCAACAGTGTTGAATCTAAAAAAAAGGTGTCCTCTGTGTTTATGACTGCCAGTTTGAGCCCTCATTATGCCTGAAGATCTGAATGATAGCATATCTGGTGCATTTGGTAATTTTGATGCTATGTTACATTTAAACTGCACACCAGTTTTCCCTCATAACTAATAGATAATTTCATTGAGAGATAACTGAACACTGTTGTCATCCAAAAATAGTAAACTGAAGCCAGAAAGAAGTAGAAAACGTTTCTTCAGAGCTAATCCCAGTTGCTTGTTCTATAACATTCATTTAACATGCTGCGTTAGACTCTGACAGTGCAACTATTATTTTTCTGCTTCTTATAAAGTGGCATCAGAAGAATTTGGTCAACAGGAAAAAAGTTACACATTTCGTGTGTACTTGGTTAAACAATCACAAACCAGGGCCAGTCTGCATTTCTTGATGGTGCCAAACAAAGGTTGGACCTGGTGTTTTTTTTTTTATGATCAATCTTTGTTGTTTTAATCAGCATTTCTCCACCGTAAACAATTAAGCGTCGATGAGAAGACATGATTGTTTTATTGGGTCATTACCACTGGGTTTAGTTAACTTGTTGATATTCCCTAGACCTGATGGTACCCTGATATCAATTATCTCATGCTCACAAATGGTTTGACTTTTGGAAAAAGCATGACTACTGGTAAAACAAAGTAGATCTTGTTGAGGGCAAAATACACTTGCCAGCTATCATTCAAATACATGGTCCTATGTTTGCAGAACCTGTTTTCCCTTCACTTTTGTACTTTCACTTCACACTTGTTTTGTATCTTTAAGTCGAGCAAATTTATTCAACTTCTATGGTACTGTAAGTAAATATAATTACCTTTTTATTCTCTTAATGATATCTTTTCAGTTTGTGCCCCACTTTTGGTGGAAGCAATCCTGGTTTGCATGCAGAACTGATTCACTCAGTGAATGACCATCTGAATCTGATATGCGGCTGTGCTGCAACGACGCACCCTTCTGCATTTGCATCACTATCGGTAAGCTTTGATGTTCCATTATCTGCTGTTGATCCATATCTTTTTATCTGTTATACATCTCTGCTTGGTAGAATCTTTGGTTTCTTGGTCCATCCTTTTCTTTTTTAGTTGACAGAATGGGACCCAGGTACATGGGAAGTTTGCACCTAGCTGTTCATGAAAATCAAATAAATGGTAGGATAATGAATCCCAAAATATAGATAACAATGGAAAGTACTGGGAATTATCTTCATTGAGACTGAGAATCTAAGGAAACGCTGGTTAATCTCATGCACCCTTCATGCCATTGGAAAAATGCTGTTCCCTTCCAACCCGATAATCCACATTAAAATGAAGGGGTACAGTTTGCTAGTCCAACTGTTATCAAAGAGTTGACAGGTTAGAACGTTAGAATTCCCTGTAAGAGCAATGAACTGAAAGACAAACCATCAATTCACCATCCTGTTTGCTGGTTGTATCTGGAACACCTGATTGTGAAAATATTAATCTTCCCATATTTGGCAGTCCTTTGTCATAATCCTCTGGAGTGAGAACTCGTGCACAAACTAAAAAAAAAAAAACGAAGAAGCTATTTTCAATTGGTTACTTGTGTGCAAAAATGCAAAACCATTTTCATCAGAAACAAATCACCTCCTTTTCTTTGAATGCTTTTTCATAAGTACCTTCAGTTTTTCCCAAACCTAAATTATCATCCTCTTATTTTCCTGTTTATTTTGAAAGTACAGAATCTTCTACATTTATCTACTATTCAATCTCCTTTGCAATCCAGAACACCCCAAGCTTTCTCTGATTTCAAATAGCAATATTTGAGTATTATACTCTGGATCTAATTGCCCCAAATCTTTTGGTTGCCAATTTGCATCTGAGAAACAACTCTGGAACATAATAGAAAGAGATCACAAATGTCCACCAACAGAATTCGAGAAAAGAAAAATAGACAATGGATGCCTTAATGAGGAGGAGATCTTGTTCTGATTTTTGTCCTATCATCATCTTTCACCATGTTTCGCTGTGGAGCTATGCTGTGTTGTTAGATGCATGCATTTGCTGGACAAAATAGTTGTAAACACGCTCTGTTTTTGGATTGCATGTCTCATTATCATTCACATCTATGCCATATGCGCCTCATTCTGGGATTCTATTCATTGCCTACAGTCTTGCTATGCATGGCTTTGGCCTCTTGCATGGTGGAATCAACGATGATCTTGAAGTTTTGCTTCTTTTTTTTTGTCTTTTTTTTCCATTACATCATCATAATCATTAATGGAGTTCTATTAGATGCTACCTTCCCTCAGATGCTTCTTGGTCCTTAAAATGAATTTCTTTTTGCCTGTAAAGAAAGTTCAGGTTGATATTTGCAGTTTTTCCCCGAAGCTATTAAACACTTCTTACCTTTGGAAGGCAATCAATCTGAAGTCATCTCCTAAGTGAGACTTTCAGGTTGACATGTAATATTTTGAAAAATTTGGGCACAGGTTGACACGAGAGTGAAAGTTCAGGAAATATCTATGAAATCCCACAAGTCAAACTCTAATTTGATATCATCAGGAGGCCATTAATATCGGGAATCTTCTCCTACCTCTTAAAATGTCTTGTATACAGACTACTTTATGAAAGCAACAATTGAATATGAAAATATGAATTTCTTTTGTGACAACAATAAAACTTTTTTAATAGATGCTGAGTGCATAGATATAACTGGTGTCTCATCAGCACTTATTAGTTGCACTACATCTAGATGGAAGGGCTAAATTCTAGTGAGTACGTTCTAACAACTGATGTGCTGCAACTAATATGGTTGTGGAACCAGACAAACAATGAACTTGTACTTCAATTTTCAATTAAACAGTTTCTTTTTTTGTTTCTAATATCATTTTGTCATGGTAATGTTTAATGGATCGTTGATCGATCCTGACATAGACGATGATGATTGCAGGTAAATATGGTACTGCGGGTGTTATTTATTCATCATTGCCTAACATCCCTTTCCTTTTTGTTTCCTATTGCAGATTGGCAGGTCTAAGTGGAATGGTAATGTGGGGAGCTCAGGCCTGGTTGTGAGACTCGATACTCCTCTCTCTAATGTTGGCCAACCTTCCTTTTCTGTTCAGATAAATAGTGGTGTTGAGTTTTGATTGATTCCCCCCGCATATCATGTTAGTTGAATTGTAAATAGCCACCATGCTTTTAACCATATGATACCTACCCCACTTGTGTATACCTGACTGTTTTTGCATCAACCATAGTTTTCCCTTCTTCCCTCTCATGCTGGCATGTAGTTTTGTTTTCTGAAATAGAAAGGAGGGTGACATTATATAGATTTTGATTCGATTCTGCTATAAATTTTGACCTTTTCAGATCCAGATAATGTTCAAGTTCCTTCAAACTAGTTAAAAATTATCAAGATAATGATAATGTTTTCCTTTTGGATTTTCGATTTCATTTATTTACTGAAATCATGACGAGTGATTGAAAGTTAATTATGCGTCGTTTGAGAAGTATTTACGTGGATTACAATAATACAATCTATCATGTGATGGTCAGAAATTTGTGCTGTCAAGGTGGACTGGCCATAACTTGTTTATATGAGTGGCCATGATCTGGCGCTAAGAGGATTTGTTTTCGGATGATAAGCCAGAGAAAAAAGAAAAAGAAAAAGAAAGAAACGACCAGAAGAAGTATTTACGTGGTGAGGATCGGTTTGTCTACGAGCCCCACCCCAAATTATGAAAATATAATTTTAGATTTTGATGTTAAATTTGTAATATCTTTATTGTTATAACCTATTGTTAGGTTATTCCTTTAAAATTTATTCTTTTTCCTAATAAAATATAAAATAAAAAATAATAGTAAGAAGACTAATATTTTGACAAAAGCAGGCTAGGGAGGATTTCAATATAGAGGATGTTTAAGCTGCGATTTTGAATAAATTGGAAGCCTAATTGTATTATTGTATCTAAAATTTTATTGATTTAAAGTCAAATTAAATAATTATTAAACAAATTTTCATAAAAATTAAATCCAAGGACATAATTAAATTTTTAATAGGTTAATTTGATTTAATCATTGGCCAAATTAAAAACTTAAGAATTAATTTGGGTAAAATTAAAAGATTTAACTAAATGTAAGGACTTAATTATACTTTAAATAAGTCAAATTAATTTTATTAGAGATTTAACCGGTGAACAATTAAGTTCGAAAGCCTAATTTGAGCTTAATTGAGAGGATTAGAATTTTAAAGAATCAAATTTAATTTTTACAAAGTCAATTGATTTAAATCAATAGTGAAATTGCAAGAAAATTAAAAGTTTAGGATCAATTAGGAGTTAAATTAAAGAAATTCACAGCTAGAGATCTTTTTAAAAGAGACACCGAACTCTCGGAATTTAATTGGCTGAAATCAGGAGTGAAATTGAAAATAATTGAAAGTTTAATGTTCAATTAGGGGTTAAATTGAAGAAATTCGCAGCCAATAATATTTTTAAAAGAGGCACCGAATTCTGGAGATTTAATTGGCTTAAATTAGGAGTGAAATTAAAGAGAATTGAGAGTTTAATGGTCAATTAGGGGTTAAATTGAAGAAATTCGCAACCAAGAACTTTTTAAAGAGGCACTAAACTCTGGGGATTTAATTGGCTGAAATCAGGAGTGAAATTGAAGAGAATTGAAAGTTTAATGGTCAATTAGAGGCTAAATTGAAGAAACCTAAAATCAAGGACTAAAATGAAAAATGCACTGAAATTTGGGGTTGATATTGAAGTTTGGTAGGGGTGAAATTGTATAAAATTAAAAGTTCCAGGTCAATTAGGAATGCAATTTGTGAGGTTTATAAATAAATGAGTAGGAAAAGGCAACAAAGCCCTTGGAGGCTTAGAAGTAGATATAAATAAATGAGGGACATTGTAGTAATTGAACAATGAGTTGATAAATATAAATATGAAGAGAAAAGAAGAAGAAGAGAGAGCTGTGTTCTTAGAGAGGGAAAGAAGAAGAAGAGAAAAGAGAAAAAGATAAGGAAGAAGAAGGGAGTTAAAGGAAATAAGTTTAAAAGGTAAGATTTAAGTTTTAAAATGTATAAATGTGTGTTCTTTGAGCTTTAAATTTCTGTTTCAATGAATGTTAGGGTTTTGAAGATTGTATTTTGGGTGGGTTGATGAATTAATTTGAATGTTATGGGTTGATTGTTGTAGGTAATGAGTTAATTAGTTGATTTTGAGAGATTGTAGGTAAAGATGATGATTTTGAGTTATGATTTTGTTTGAATGGTGAATTTGTGTTAGAAATCATGAGATAAAAGTAGGTAATCTGTGGAAATTCTGGGTTTGAGGTTGAAGATGATGAAATTTCAGTTTGGTCCCTCAATTTATGAAAATTACGGTTTAGTCCCCAAACTTTGGAAAAATTACAGATTGGTCCCTAGAGCATATTCCGAGATTCTGGACAGAATAAAAGATGAATTATGGGCAGAATTCAAGTATAGTTATGAATTTTTAACACTTTCAATTTGGTCCTCCCATTTGACAAAAATTACAATTTGACCCTAAAAATTTGGAAAAATTCCAGAATGGTCCCTGGAGCATAATTAGAGATTCTGGAAAGAAATGAGGATGAATTATGGACATAATTCCACTATAGTCATGAATTTATGATATTTTTAGTTTGGTCCTCTAATTTGACAAAGTTACAATTTGATCCTTAAAAATATGATAAATTCTAGATTGGTCCCTAGCTGTAATATTAGCTTTTGCAGATTGGTTTGATGAATGATTGAGGGTTATTTAGTGAATTATTATCAAGTCTTATTATTTGTTTTATTATGGATTAGATTTCAGGAAAACCATTTAATTTTGGGTTTTTGGAAAAAATAACTAGTTTAATTCAAAAACATATAGGGTTATAGAATAGACCCTTAGTTAAATGTATTAAATAGGTTGTATATTCTTTCGAGTCGTTTTTGAATATGTCTCTTTTGTATTTAGATAATCCTGATATTCTATCAGCGGGATATCAGTAGGATTTCTTTCGGTATCTGCTTTCGAGTTCTGTTTGCTTTTGAGTCAGGTGAGTGAATAATTTTCCATATGCATGAGAAATATTATAAATAATTGAGTTGTTAATATGAATTGGATCATGCTTCTTGATAAATATTTTCTATCAATTCATAAGTTAATTCAAAATATATATTGGTTCATATCAAGAATTCAGATTCAACAATTGATCATGACCAATCTTGAACCAATTATCAAGAAGCATGATCAAATTCATATTAACAAATCAAATATTTATACTATTTCTCATGCATATAGAAAATTATCCATTCACCTGACTCGAAAGCAAACAAAAATCAAAAGCATACACCGAAGAAAATCCTACTGACGTCCCGCCGGTAGAATATCATGATTATCTGAATACAAAGGAGACATATTCAAGAATGACTCAAAA
>Ga0307515_10010099_pt1 | contig 18139 bp, 18 predicted proteins | sample 17_EM_MG_FD_194513 | JGI IMG/M metagenome (GOLD analysis project Ga0307515, IMG submission 194513) | Populus trichocarpa ectomycorrhiza microbial communities from riparian zone in the Pacific Northwest, United States - 17_EM | ecosystem: Host-associated > Plants > Roots > Unclassified | place... | reverse complement strand
GGATGTCACTATTGATCAGAGGGGGGTGAACATCGTGTAAGACGAAGACTGAGGTCAACTCCACGAGTATCGGGAGACGAAAACCGGTCCTGATCCGTGGCTCGGGTCTGCCAGTGATGAAAAACTTCACCTTCGGGATCCGTTCGACGAGCCGGCCCAACACGGAGAGGATCGCAGACGATGTTTCCTCGTCCTTGCACTCGTCGAGAGCGTCAATCACGATAATCGTTGAAACATCTGCCAATTTGAGCGGCTCGACTATTAGCTTCTCCATCTGCCTGTACAGTGACTCGCGTGCAACACCTGGATCCGATTGAAGGAGGGAGACGAAAGCGGATCGGAATTTCTGGAATTTATGGGCCAACTGGAAGGCGAGGGTGGGGAAGATGAAGTGCAGGTCGCTGCGGTCCTCGAAATCGCGAGAACAGAAGAAGGACGCTCCGAGTTGACCGTCGGCGAAGATCCGCTCGCTGACTGTCTGGGCGATCGTGGACTTGCCAGTCCCAGCGAGCCCGTTCAGCCAGAAGACAGGAGACTGATTGGAGTCTTTGGTCCATGAATCGATCTCGTTCAGCACAGTCTCTCGCGTCCCTTTGAGACAACCACGGCGATTACCATGACGATGCTCCGTTCCTTGTGCGTGGTGACAGCTGTTCAGCACTAACAGGTCGGCTGCAGGAAGCGTCAGTCAGCCGGCGCAAAACAATGACACGAAGTCTAACCTGCGTCCTAGAAGATGTTTGCATCAGGTACCCTTCTAGAGCACTTAATCTACGACTCACCATCAATTTACAATTCTGCTCGTACACCGCCTGTTGCTGTGCCATCTATCCAGGCACCCCACTTTCAGTAACCCTGCGGTCGTGTCGGCTTTTTTGAATGATGCTCACCCAGTACTCGAGGAGAGCATCCCGAAGATCTTCTGCCAGTCCAGAGGCAGCCGTGATGTCTTCTTCATGCTCGACGTATCCCTCGGTTGCAATCCGGTCGTGGAGCGCCCTTGCCTTGTCCCGGATGGGTTCGAGATCGCTAAGAGGGAATTAGTGCTCGTTCGTCGGGGTTAATTCCGTCTGCTCACTCGAATAACTTTGCCCACCGCTCGTGTTGGAGCTCCTGCCAGGAGGCACCCCACAGTCTATCCAACCGTGCCATCACGGATTTCAGTTTCTCCCTCACTGCTGGGGGTTTCTGTCCAATCGTAAGCAAATGCCGCGACGAGCGCGCTACAGCAGATTACCTCCTGCAACTTCAAGAGCGTATCGAATGATGTCTTGAGAAACGGGTCGGTCACCGTTGATCCCAGGGACGAGACGAGAAGACCTACTGTGAGATGAGTGATCTGACGGTGGATTGCCTGCTGTTGCGATATCTACCCTCCTCGTGTCAATGATACTCAACGCTGGGGTGCAATTATTGCCCACCTGATAGCGGACGATTGCCTCTCGAAGCTGCTCGATGAGCCTTGCCACTATTTTTGAATCCTCTCCCTTGTCTGTGAACCGATTGATGGGACTCTTTGCCAACAATTTCTGGGATATTTCTTCGATCTCTTTGAATGTGCTGCAACGACGGTCGTGAGCGGTCAGCGCTGTGATTGATTGTGCACGTACGTAGTCAGCCCCTTGCGTCGATCCGTCTCTTCGGGGTCTCCATCGACCGGTGTCGTAGTGATGTTTTGCTTGAACCTATCCAGCTGGGGTAAGAGCTCCTTGACCTTCTCCTTGACATCCTCAAATTGCTGCGGGTGACCATGTCAGTTTTGTAAGACATCCACCCGGTTGATCAATACCTCGTAATGCTTGATGAGTGCGTTTACTCCGCCGAGGGCGGATTTGAGGGGAGGGAACCAATCGGCGGACTCTTTCGCGACGTCGAGGAGGATCTTTGCGCTGTCGACGACTCTCTGCCTCTTTGCTAGGAGAACCTAAGCCGTCAACGGGCTAACCTAGTCGAAGGTAACTTACGAACACACTCACAACGATTTGGATCAGAGTAATTCTCTGGAGGCGTGGCATCCGTTGGACGTCGTTTTTGGAACATGGCTTTGCTTTGGGGAGTGTTCGAGGATGCAGTTGGGAGAGGGGCGCGAAGTCCGCGAGGCTTGAGCGCTCAAACACATGAAAGCCGTGAGGCCGGATAGTGCGGTAGTCTGCGAATTCTCGTTCCGAACAACGGACGAACGGCGGTGCAACTGAGAAGACGCTGGCTCGAGGGGTAGACTCGGGTGGGCGTTCGGAATCGCAGGGTGTCGATGACGGGGTCGAAGCTGGAGGTCATAGTGATGGTACAGGTTATTCCTGCCCACATGACCCCTTGAGTCCTTCGGAAGCGACGCGTTGACAGCACCCACAAGGCCCCACGAATTCCGCCCAGATCGACCTCTGTGATTCGATAATTGTGTGTATGCACAAACGCGAAGCACCCGAAGCACCCGGGGGATGATACTACAATACTACAAAACGTCAAGCTCTAACCGCGACACTTCACCTCCGCAAAATCGTCTCCTGAAACACGTTCCCCCAATAGCTCCTACGCAATTGTGATAGATAACTTCGTCAAGCCCTGTGGGTCATCAACTTCTGGTTCGCCGGTGATCGGTTTTCGAATGAGCATCCGAGTCCGAGAGCGTACAGGATATTCACTTCAGTAAACCAAAGTCCGTTCCATGCGTTTCCAGCACTTTCAATTTTATGGAAGCTGACTCGGAATTCCGCGCTAAACAGGGCAGGACCATTGGGGTGAGAAGCATGAACTGCCCCCACGGCTGCAGGATAATTCGCACTCGTGATTCCCCAGCGTCCCTTCCGATACATCGTCTATTGGTAGTCCGATGGGTGCTACAGAGATAATGGTTCATGCGATAACGGTCCGGTGGTCCGTGTGCCAGGGAGAACTGCAATCTGTCAGAATAGCCAACCTGGTCCCAGAAGTGCCCTAAAATTTCTTCTTGGAAGAGAGGTTCTCGACCTCAGACCACGGGTATTCCCATATCCTCCAGTACGCCACCTCTAAAGTTGCGGGCCCTCGTTTTCAATGCTTCGGGACCGGTATCACCCTTCGACGACTTAATGACCTCGAGTACGGTCTCTGCGCTGGCCGAGTATTTAACCTCCTCACAAAAGACATTACTTTCCTGCCGGAAATTGGGCATGCCAAACGGTGGGAAAGTGATGCGTCACATACGAGTGCCTGTACTGTGCTGGAGTCCTAGTGCCCTCAAGTCCTCGATGATCTTCTCATGCCGCGTCCGGGAGAAAGCTTATGGCTCAACATTCTCATTAAACCGGTGAGGAGGGTCCATTCTGATGATTAGGGGCATAATGATTCTGACTAAAATCCGAGCTGCCATATACCGTTCGTCTTTACATCAACCGCATCGCCGGTGACACATTCATGAGGACGTACCGCGAGAGGTCCTGCCCTCTTTTCTCAGCCTCCTTCTGTCCACCGGGCGTATCTGGGGTGGAGGAACTGAAGGTCCCATGATGGAAACATCAGATAAAAGGTGCTAATCGAGCATGTTGTAAGATGCTTCGCTGGTCCCTGTATTGCTCGACGGGATGCTGTCAACCCGAGCATACCGAATCAGGTGGTCGATAGGCATCGTAGAAACACCATGCCTTTTGAGACCTGAGGTGGGTTTGAATCTTCCGGGGTCCTGGGAGAGAGTGTGGTCTGTATGTCGTGGGCAAACACCCTGGGACTGTGAGGAGGTGTGCTTACCGGATGTCCGGTTTTATACGAGTAGAGTGAACGAGAATGGTGAAGGCGGGTGGAAACGTGGCGATCCGGAGCCCAACTGCCTGTGATCGACTGCAGTGAGGGACATGGTGATAGTACAGGTTATTCCTGCACACATGGCTCTCCTTCGGAAACGACGCGTTGACGGCACCCGCGTACAACGCCCCACAAATTCCGCCCGGATCAAGCTGTGATTCGATGACAAACCCGAAGCTCGGGGGTGGTACCGCAAACCGTTAAGCTTTATCTGCGACGTTTCACCTCTGCAAATTCATCACCTGACACACGTTCCCCCAATAACTCCTACGCAATTTTGAGAGATAACCTCATCGAGCCCCGTGGGTCACCACCTTTTGGTTCGCCGGTGATCGGTTTTCGAACTTGAGCTTGAGCATCCGCTGAGTCAGACTTTATGCGATTGCGTACAACCCATCTGCTCCGGTAGAATCACAGTTCGCTCCATGCGCTTCCGTCAAAATGCCTGGTCCATGTGCAAGAAGCACACCGATGCGCACCCCTAAAGCTTTGTATAGTGAACAGTTGAATATAACAACGCTTATTCCGAGCACGCGTCCACAGAGTAATCCAGTCGGAAAAAAGTACTCGGTCGCGATTCTACAAGCTTCGACGGGCTTGGAATTACTGACTGTCAGTACCGAGAGTGCTCCGAAGCGCTTGTATTTCATTGCTTGTACAAAAACGGGAGACCGTGACCCAAGGCGGACGTCGAGATCGAGGGCTTGCGAAGGTGCTTGAACGGCAAAACAATTGCGGCGCGCGAGGGTCAGGAGGATGGTCGATGGAAGCCCGCGGATGTCAGCTATGTGCTGAGGGAGGGAGTTGGCAGGTGAGGGCATCGTTGACACTTGCGGCGTTCGTATACACCGACTGCGATTCAAGTCCATTCTTCGAACCGACTAAGCCGGATGCGTCGGCTTGTCATCGGAAACAAACCCAGATCGTTTCTGCGGTACTGCAGTTCTTCAGGAGGTTTTCGTTGGCTTGCAGGTTTCTCTTGAGTCACCTCCGTCTACTTTTACTGTCGGCTTCCTTGCTTCTTTTTTTCGCTCTGGGTGTAGATATATCACGCTCGTAGCGGGGGTGCTGTTCAGTAGTTTTTACTACGCGTACGATAGAGTCCACTGTGACTGTAATGTATGCGCAGCGCATTCATCAAAGGAACGGTCACCTGACTCGCTAGAGTGTCTTTCTCTTCCACCCAGGTCATCGACGCTCTTGAGGCTCAGGTGAATCTCATTTCATCTTTGTCATTGTGTATAGCCGACCGACCCTCGCCATGTTAACGTCGCCGCAGATTCAAAGATTGAAATGGTCAAACGACGACCTCCGCTCAAAGTTCTTCGACACTGATCAGAGAGCGTCCCGCCTGGCTCAGAACTTCGGTTTCAATACCGTTCAAGAAGCGGAAGACTCTGCCCACTCCCCGGATTTCCAGACGAACGTCGTGAGGCTGAATGAAAGGCTTGGTCTTCTTGAAAATGAGCTACGAAAGCACATCGAAACGAGCAAAGAGGCTCTGCAGGTCAACCTCAAACTCAGGGAAGACCTCGAGAGATCCCAGAACGAGGTATTTTCTCTCAAGACTGAGCTCAGGGGATCTGGTTTGAAAGGCAGTGCTGCGACAACGGTGGCTAATGATGATCCAGAGAAGGAGAATTGGTTGGTCACTCTCCCCCCCCCCCCCCCCCCCATTCCTCGCTAACTGCCCATAGCCCACCTATCCCGAGGAAATTTCAAGTCGAGTACGCAAAAAAACCGCCTCCAGTATCCGCTCTATTGCCCCCCGCATTGATCGCCCTTTCGTCCTCATCCTCTTCCGATTCAAAATCCACCTCCACCGCCGACCCGCAAACGACGGTATCCTCTCTACATACACGACTCACTGAGCTCCAATATCGTTACGACCGTCTTTCCGAGGCCAAAGCCAAGGCCGCTGCCCGCCACCGCGCGGACTACAAGAAATGGAAAGATTTCGAGGATTGGCTGTATAAATAGAGTACCAGTGACTCCCTGGCACAGGCCAACGGCGGGTTGAACGTATCACCGAAAAAGCGCAAGTAAATCATGGCTGGGATCACAGACAGAAAAGCGAACCCGAAGAAGTCCAAGAACGAGACAGTGGCCGGGCTAGATTTTTTATCAACACCTGTTTTGACGGTCTCGGAACCCCCAATTCCTGGACCCTCGGGAGTGGAGGTATCTGACGCATCCGATTCCGACAATTACAAGATGGACGTCACTGATGAGTTAGTTTCCCATCCCTGTCCCCTTTCACCCTAAATCTCATTCCTCTTTTCCAGCTCCAAGTCCGACCCGGAAACAGAAGCAGAGATCACCTTGGTGAATAAGGAGGATTCTGAGGGTGGTGCGCTCAGTTCGCGAATTTGAACAACATTTTCTGACAATCCTGCAGTCGTCGATCTTACATGCCCAGACGGTAATCACCCTTATATGCGCCAAATTCGTAGCTAAGCTCCTTCCAGATGACAAGGAGAAAAAGGGCAAACAACCTCTAGACACCCATCTGCAGTTCAAAGGCTGAGCGCGATATAAACCAACAAAGTGCGTGAGCACCATAGGTACGAGTTACCCATCCACTGACCTCCCACCCTAGGTCCAAGCCCGAAACAGCCAACTCCGCGTTTGAGATAAATCCGGATGCCAACAACGGACTGAATTACGCACATGATGCCGTTGTGCGGAATGAGGAAGAGCGGCGGAAGATGCACAGTAGTGATTGTGAGTGTTGTAAAGCGGTAGGTTTCCATCTCCCCGCGCAACAATCTGTACTGGACTGTTCCTACTACAGTACTATCGCACGGTCGGTCCGTTACCTCCCCGCCTCCAAGCACCTCTTTGGCGTACACCTCCCTCTCCGAAATCTAAAGTGGTCGTGTTCGCATCACCTATGAAAATCGATGAGGAGAATGAGAAGGGGATAGAAAGGCACAAGCAGGAAATATCCAGACATAGACACAACTGGACACCCCCATCGACACCACCAAAGTATTGGAGCATCGGGTTTCCTGATACCCAGGAGGTAAAGGAAATCAATCGGGAGGCAGAGGAGATGATTGAAGCGAAGAAGGCCAGGGTTGAGGTGGAGGCAAGGTAGGGAATGACGTGGCTGGTTGAAGTCGGTATTTGCTGATGGCCCGTCTTCTTCAGCACCTCCGGAGGACGATATCGGAAGAGACAAGGCTGGTCATTACTCCGGACAAAATTGCATGACTCCGTCAACACTAACTTACAACACTCACTCACTCACTCGTATCGTGCCACCCATTCATTCAACCACTGCATGCTCTCCTTGCCAACCCATGAGTGGGTCGATGTATATAAGATGTTCCATACTGTAATTGTAAGTACAACTTGTTGTAATGCATAACAACGGAAGCTTTGGAGAAATGCATGTTATTCAGTACCCACGCGGCCCCGGGACCGAAGGATCACGCACGGTACTCCGCCCAATTCATCTGGAGTACTCATGTGGGATGGCGAATTGTTCATGCGGCCTAGGGTTGGGCGGGGTGCTTCCCCCATATAAAAGCCTAACGCACCCGTAACATCGCCAAAACCTTTTTCGCCCACTCTTACGCACGCTTTCATAACGACCCGACCTCTTATCTTCCAATTCCCGAAAGTCAATTATCGAGCGTCATCGGGATCCATCTGACCTTTTCCGGCTGGTCCAGATTCCGGAAGAGCTGGAGGTCGTTCTGATATTCAACCCCAGTGACGACACTAGAAGATCACCTTTACAGTCGTTGTCCTGTTCTCCACTTTTTCCCTCTTCAAGTGATCGATCGGCGCGTATGTTTGGTCGGTCGCTCACCCAGTTTTCCTGGGTAGAGCTACCCGACGGCATCGAGAGGCATTCTGATGTGGTCTCTTGGGAAATTCTTGCTGAGATATTGCTAAGCTAAGCTTCTCCGTTGTTTGTTGCGAGCCGCTGAACGGTCACGTAGGAATTGAAAGATCGAAGGGGGCAGGTTTCGAAGGTTACCATAAAAGCTACCGCGTGTGGTTCCCTTGCCATTCTCTTCAAACGCTGAATCGAACATCAGACTGGATGTCTCCCTTGTGACTCAAGGGCGCCTGGCTGCCCAAGTACCCCTGGGACGCATGGAACTTTCACTGTTTATCCTGCCGCTGATACTTTCCCTGCAGGACTTAAAAGCCCGGTCGACGGTCGACGAACATCAAGATATCCTGCCCCGGTTTCTGGTGTCTAGCACTCTATACCTCACTATGCGTCTCTTACGCCTAGCCTCTGCCCTCTCCTTTGTGTCCCTTGCTTTGGCTTGGACGGTTTATACAGTCCCTTATTCTGGGGGGAATGACGATGCCCCCGCCCTCAATGCGGCGCTTAAAAGCCACCCCGAATACGTTACCGACGCGACAATCCTGTTCAAACAGGGCATCAAATACAATCTCAATACCCCCGTCTATTTCCCACGGTTAACGAACGCTATAGTCAGCGTGCAAGGGAACATATCGTACGCCGCTAATATCGCGGCGACTCAAGGTACCGAATCTCATCGGAATCGCGCGATACGAGTTGTTAACATTAGCTCCCGCTGTTCGTTTCCCCTAGAAATCGTTGAATACCCACAACAATCGGTGGGTCGCACTGCTCCCCAAAAATATTTGTACATGATCTGAATGTTCTGTTTCGTACAGGGTTACAAGGGTGCCTGGTCAGTTCCTGCACCATCCTTCCGAAACAGCAACTTCACACCCACATCTCTCAGGTTCTATTTCAACACAGGTACTAACGTTACATTGGAAGGCTCCCAAGATCCGCATTCGGGTTGGGTGGACTCTCATGGACAGCAGGTGAGAGAGAGATTATTAACCATTTGTGGCTGTGCGCTCATCAAAGTTTGCCAGTGGTGGAACGTGATGCAAGATTCTGAGAAGCAGGTAGGCCGTCCTACCGGGTGGAGTTTCCTGGGAATCACGAAAGGAGAGATCAGGTACATGAAAGTGTCGCAGGTGAGTGTAGGCGTGGTACCACCAGCACTACAGGGCGATTAAATCTCTTTGTCGCTTAGCCTGTAGCCTGGAGTTTCATTATTGATGCCAATAACACATACATCCACCACAATACGTTAATGGCCCAGTCGAATGATCCGGTAAGCAGGTTTGCCTGTCTACCTCAGCGCTTTGAGCTCAAAGATTTTCGGTCGTCGGGGTAGAACATCATCCCATATAACACGTGAGTTGTTCGTTTTCCTAGACTCTGAATCGCTCAATCCAAACCTGACTTCCCCTCTTTAGCGACGGTAAGTTCTGTCAACACCCCGTGGAATGGCCACTCAGGCCGTTTGATAGGTTTCAACATAAAGGGCGTTAACCTAGCAGTGGAGGATAACGTCATCTATAACAGAGACGATTGCATCGTGGTTTGCAATCCATCAAGGGACATTTACATCCGCCGCAACCGTTGTGTCGGCAGTAACGGTCTCTCCATCACTGGTACTTCGTTGAACGGGGCGGCTTCCGATATCCGGAACGTTCTGTATGTCATCCACATATCGGTGGGATCGGGGTCACTAATATCGTGCTCAAACTAGGTTCGAAAGCTGTACAATGGTGAGCTGCAGTTTGCACGGAAACTTTGGGATTTGGTATTCACCTACCTGGCGTAGGAAAACGCGCTCTATGGGGCGAGGACCGGGACTTGGCCTGGTGGTGGTGGCACCGTCGCGAAGTACGACGATCACCTGTCTCCTGAGCACGCGCTGATGACATTCCATTTCCCAGCGTCACTTGGAAGGACATCACGATGAACAACGTAAAATACCCTGTGAGCTCGTTCCATCGCCGTTTGGGGTAGTCGTACTAACCTGCCTGATCCAGATATATGTTACTCAACAGTACGTCACCGTTTTTTTTCTGAAACGATACGAGCTAACCTCATTGTAAATCCAGTTTCCCTGTACGATCCCACTTCCCTCCGCCGATGAACATTCACGAACGCGCTCGACCTTCTAGTACACCTCGTCGGGGAATAGCGTAACTCATCTCCAGGACTTCACGTACCAAAACATTCACGGTACCCTCAACGAGTGAGTCCGACTCTTGACCGGTGTAGGTGTTCGGATAACCTTAAGAAGCCTGCAGTGCTTGGGGTGGTCGCGATGTTATAACCCTTGATCTGGTTGCAGGCACAGGTGAGACCCTTCTCTCGGAGGAGAGAACGGTAAGACCTAAACATATGGATTTATCCGCGCAGTCACAGGGATTCACACGAAGAGTATCAATATGAAGCCACTGAGCGGTGAAAATGCGACGGTCGCGTGCGACCCTTCGGAGGTAAAAGATCCTGCCACGGTACGTCTTTATCCCTCGCCTGAACGTTTTTGGGCTGGGCATTCGGTAAGGCTCGGTTGGCTGATTGTGCGTGCCCTGCGACCGAACTTATAGGGCGTAGCACCCGACATGGGGTTCGTTTGCGCGAATGGTCCCTTCACGCCGACTTCAGCAGGAAAATAAGTGTGGGAAGAGATTGCAGGGTACGTTCGGAAGGCAGGGTATTCTTACATTGATGGTGTCGGGTGAGAGGGGACGGAGACAGGCCTGTAGCTAGCAAAAGAAACACCTGCGAATGTGAACAGATACTTGGCCGGTTGTAGATAAGTTGTTGTTCGTCGGTGCGACCAGCTATCAAACTGCCCGTATGCTTCCCTTTCACGCTGTCCTTCTGGCTCCTCGCGGTTATATTCAATGTCTACTCTGGAAGCCTGTGCCACGTGGTTTCCGGCTCTGGCGGGAGGGGGGGCTCGTCGGAGTTTGCCACAATCCCTTTGTAAACATGTTGTGGTCTTGGGATCGTCGAAATTATTTGACTCTTCGGCCAGGTTCGTCTTCACCCAATTATTAGCGACTGCCCCTTCCGACAGACTTCAGTGCTGCGATGGAGTAGGATCGCAGGGCCCTGCTCCGATGGACGTCGCTGGCCTGCCCGAAGTTCATTAACATTAGGGTGAGACCCTCCGCGTTTCACGGGTGTGTTCGTGGTTCGGGAGGAGACCCGTCTCTGCAGAGTTTGGTCACGCACAGCGCGATCATTACTTAAATAAAAAGAGGTAGCATTCATTTTCCCCTCCAGTTTGTGGCATCCCCACTGACTCGCCTCAAATAATACCCTTGATTCTGTGCATGGTGAACCAAACGTGTCATTAATACTAGCAAGCGATCGACATCTGTCTCTCTCTCGTCGGATCTACGTCCGCGCATACCCACTACAACGTAACGAACCGTTTGCTTTTAAGTCGGCTTGTTGGTTAGTATTTTATCATCTGCGCGGTAGCCATTGGAACGGCGGTGTGGATTCCTGCCTTGCCGATTGTGTTCTTGGAGGCGCAGTACGTGACCGAGTTTGCTGCGCCGATTCGAAATCTGGGTCATCGCCCAAGCTTAGAAATACCTGCCAGGCTTCAAGATTCCTCCATTTTAGACGTTCTGGATCATTTCGGGGCGGGGTCTCACATCTCCCTTGTGGCCTCCTACGTTTCCCTTCGTCAACGAACTGATAGTACTGTCGCTCCTCAAATCACCTCCCCGTAGGTGGTAGTTGGTGAAAAACAGTGAGATCTACTTCTTCCGACTCACAATCTGCCTCTAATGCTCCCCGTCAAATGCGTTTCCTTATCCCTCCACTCCCTGCTGGTTGTCGTCCGACCGCCGTTGCGCTGCGTGGTGGGTTTGTGTTATCCCGGCGTAGCACTGCCCGCTCAACCCGTACTTTTCTGGAGAAACGCGTCACCACCGATATCGATACCCGGGCGTAGTGATGGAAACTTTCAAAAAAAGCTACTGTCCTGTATCATCCGCGTACTTGATCTCGATGACGTTCCACTCGGAGAGGAACGTGTTCGCCACTCCATTCTTTACTCTCTTTCGGGTTTCACCAAAGATCTTGAACTACCCCAACCGCGCCATTTCCTGGGAATCTTGAAGTCCAACCCAATAACCGTCGAGTCGAGTTGTGAGAAGGACTGGTTCGCGGATGCAGATGGTTTGTCTGCTATGCATTTGCTCTCTCACCCTCGACTACTGGAGGACCGTCGCGACGGGACATTTGGCGCCAAAATCAAAGGGATTGTGCGATCCTGCTCGCTAATGACCCTTGGATCGAGCGTGGGGTTTACCGGCCTCGAGCAGCGGTTTACGTCGTCGCTTAACTTCACCTTAAAGTTCCTCATCGTATGCGTATTCTTCCGCTTCAAGCAGATTCGGAGTTTTGTGGGGTGGAAATTCTCGAGCAACTCCGTGACACTGCCCAGATCTCTGTGATTACTTCAAGGATTCTTACCCTCTGGAAGGCGAGTCGCTCGATGGTAGACTAATCTCCACACTGACCAGAGGTATAGCCTCGGATCTCGCTACTGTGAATGTGAAGAACCCCGAACAGAAAATATACGAGCGGATCAAGGAAAGAGAGGCACCCTGGAACCAGATCGGGGAGCGACTGTTCAATAACGAAGAGTGGCAGTTGTAAGCTTGCCAATCCTGATGAACCCGCCCAACCAGTGGATGCAGGTACACTGAACTCACCAAACCATAGCTCTATCTCGTCCGAGATAACGTTCCACATGCCACCGAGGCGACTTGATGACTGCAGTGTACAGAAGCTCATGGATTACGCGCGCAAAGTTCGGGTATGAGACCACACAGCTTTAACAGTGACGAAGGGGGTTCAATTGCCCCGAACGGAAGAGTTTCTACCCCCGAAACCCTTCGCCTGCGTAACCTTCTCGCAACAAAGTCCCCACAGCCGTACTATAAATCTCCCCAGTGAGACGAGCGTGAGAGGAAGTTTCGTGAAGAAACTGAAGCCCAAGGGGAAGATCGCAGTAGGGTCGCAATGAAGCCTTCCCCACTGTTGGTGAACGGGAAACGGGACCTGCAGGGAGTCACCTGGTAGTGTAATCCAATGATCGTGCGCGGATGAGTGGTCTACGGAGCGGATTCTGACAGTCGATATGTTAACGTCGCTTGTAGAAAGCAGATCTTTCGGAATGTGAGAAAATCCTTTCCATTGCATTTCAGCCGCGGCCCAGACCGCCGTTGACGCCCTCCCTGGCGCAAGCTGAGGGATTCGGGTGGAACACACGACTTATTCAACCACCGCCCATCTCGCCTGAGTGGGCTACCGGGACCCCCGCTATGCGTGTCATATGGAAGTTGTGCATGCGAGAATCCTCACGTTGTCGAGAGGGATCGGTTATTCGACAGTACCTCTCGTAGTATTGTTCAAGTTGCTCAAGTACTAAGCAAATAAATAGTGACACTATCGTACGATACGAACAGAGTGGTTTGACCTGGGGGGAATATTCCCGGGACGTGGTGATGGGCAACGCCTGCCAAATTCACACGATCGATCGACATCGCGTCCACGCCAGCCAGCAGCCGCAAATGCGGCCACCTCGTTGGAAGTCTTTCACGGAAGCCAGAATCCCGGTTGCTGAGGTAAAAACCCATGTATCGCGCTAACGTCAAAGGCCCAGATCACTCCCCCATCATGTATCATATGTAGCAGGAGATAAGGGTCAAACTGACCCAATTCAGCCAATGCTTATTCCTGTATATAATATACCAGCAAAACCGGAAATGGGGGGCATGGCGGTGAGTGTAAAAAGGGTACCTGAGACATCAACTCGCTGGAAGTCATACCATGTAAAGCTGCATCGAAACGAGAACATGAGAGCCACGAGTGTACTGATTTTGTACTAGTAGTGATTATATAATCAAAACCGTCTGTCGCCACTCACTCAGCAAAATGCCTCACCATGGCAAACAACGGTCTACGCTACAAAAACAACACTCCTGAGGGATGCAGAGGCAATCGCTCGCCCTTGGGTCTCCGTCGGTAGCGAACATTATCAAACCTACGGACCCACGTGCCGCATCAAAACAGCGGAAGAAAGACACAAAGAAGATCAACGTTCAACGTCAACAACGGCAAATCCGTGCTGCATCGAAAAAGGAAGCAAGGTTGAACGAGAGGATTGACAACCAAGCAAATCCCCGGAGTGGACGGTGCGACTCTCAGATCGCTTTGACCTGCTCCTCGAGGCTTCGAACTCTCCCAACCATTCTCCAAAGACACTCTCGGAATGGTTCTCTTCCCTCAGGGACCAGTTCCGTGATCAGCTCTCGAGTCACGATCCAACGAAATTCCCCCGCAGAGGACCCTTCCTAGCCCCCATCTGCGCCATATTGGAGCTCTTGTTTGGGTCTGCATGGGCCGGGCATCGAACAACACCTTTTTTGCACCAACTGCAGAACAACATCACAGGTCTCCCGCCACTTTCCCCTTCTCGCATATCCATTTTTCCCTACAAACTACCGCCGCGAAACAGACCCATGATTTGTCCCAGCAGACACCTTGTTTGCCCGTTTTGTCGAATCGCTCGTCGTTCCCTCAAGCCCATCTCAGTGCAGGGCGTGCCATGGGACAATGCAGGTCCAATCATTTTCAATGACAAATTTTCCGTGGATGTGGTTCGAAATCGATTGCGACAACACCATGTCCCCATCACCTACTGTGCCAATCGAACCATTCGGTCAACACCTCGTCTATGACCTATACTCTGTTATTTACCGCGGGGAGGACCATTTTACCGCTCGCATGCGAGACCCATCCAACAAATGGTGGAGTTATGACAGAATGTGGAGGTTTGGTTCACCCCGACACGATCACATTCAAATCACAGAAGATCTCCTACGCAACGGGCGCCGCCATGCTGCTTTCTTCATTTACCATCGCAGGGACCACTAGAAAAATGCCGACTTGACGTCGGCAGAAACCTTGCTTGCCGGAAAACATGAGAGTTGTTGATAAGGGTTAGTGACCTAGCCCCACGAAGTCGTCAACGCTATATTATAATTTCACTCGCTCACTCACTCGCTCACTCCGGTGAGTAGGGAAAAGTATCATTATCAGTAGACATGAGTAACTTAGAGGGGAATATGGATGTAAATAGAAAGAAACATGGACTTTTAAGGAGATGAAAATCTATAATTCTATGCGACTAAGGTCTGACGAGATGATTCGGCAGAGTCAGCATCTGGAACGAGTCAGTGTTTCTGATGTATATATTGTGGTGTGGGGGCGTATCTGGTAGTTTTCGATGGACGCAAGTTCTCCTTCTCGTTGTCGTCATCATCATCCCTGTTACACTTAGTGGGGGTGAACGAGCCGAAGTAATCATCACGGGGCAGAACCCTCTTTTTCGGGGGGTGGCAGGAGACGCTCCAGGCGGAGGGAGGATAATTCGAATTTGGACAACACGAGCACTAAACGTGTTTACCGCGGCTCGATCCTTCCCTTTGTTGGTCAAGTAGTGGTTAAGTTCAAAGCGGATGATGACGGTGGCACCCTCTAGGCGCTTCATGTAGTACTGCGGCTCGAGCAGGACACCATTTTGATCATAGGCGGGCAAGGGATTGACGCAGTGGGTTTCTGCTGCCGCCGCGAGTGCCTCTGTGGCCTCTGGCGTCGATGTTGGCCATGCTCGGGTATATGCAACATCTGGAGGAAATTTTAGTAAGTATGTGAAGGGAGAGCTCCACGTAACCTGCCATTGGGATCCACCGCATCAGCGCCTTCATATTCCTAAAAAACAAATATCAGCATGAGGGAAAAATTGACAACCGGGATAGTAAAAAAAGGGTGACGGACCCTAATGTGATCGGCTGGACCGGAGACGACCGTGTTATGATCGTTTCGAGAGTCTCCAACCTTTCCCATAATTTCATTCAGGTTTCCAATTGCCGTGACATAGTCATTGGTGAAGCGCGGGTGGGTGGCGGCACGACCGGTGCAGAGTAGCTTGGCATCTGTGAACTTGCGTACGTATACTGTTGGGCCAGTCCACCGTGCATCAGGATAAAGCCATGACTTGCCTGGGACGAGCTGAGTCACGATGGCGAGAACTGCGGGCACCGCGGTATTGGTGGTATCGGTCGACATGTCAGCCACGGGTTGCGAGGAGTTGTCAGGGGAGCTATTGGGCATGGGAGATGAAGTATCAAAGGGGTTAGTGATTGGTGTCTCCGAGTCGGGGCCGTCGGGAAAAGGTGTTGCCTCACGGCTCACCACGGAGTGTGAGGGGGGGGGAAGAAGAACAAGTCGGTGGCCAGAACCGTGTGGTTCCCAAGCGACTTTGCTTGTGATCGTGGGGTCGACTAAATATTCGCCCTTTGAGATCAGACCCTGACAAACGAGAGACAATTTTCGAGCAATACTTTGAGCGGCCTGCTCAGGAGTTGCGGGGGTAAATGGGAGGGCCATAGACATGGTTTGGAAGGCGTCGAGGAGGAGGGCGTGTTGACCTTGCAGCAGTAGCTGCACTGTCTTTATACCTCAGAGGTAAGCACGAAAATTGGAAATGCGGAGTTGTTCTTCCATGTTTTTGACTCTCGAGGAACAATATGCTCTTGCAAGTCTACCCAAGATGAAGGGCAGAAGACGACGCGATAAGGGCCTTCCGGAGTTGATCCACATAGCAATTGGGATGAACGTCATGGTGACCAACAACCTGCAGACGGACCTGGACATCACAAACGGTGCCCGCGGTGTTATTACGGATGTTATCCTCAATCCCGACGAGCCCCCCTTGGACGATGGCTCTGTGGTTACATTGAAGTACCTTCCGGAATGCATCCTCGTGAAGTTGTCACGCACGCGTGCGGCTGCTCTTCCAGATCTAGAGGAGGGAGTAATCCCGATTAGTCGCATTTCCACGAAAACACAGATTCGTGTCCGAGGGAAGACACGCACGGTGACCCGCGCTCAGTTCCCAATCACGGGAGCGTATGCCTTCACCGACTACCGCGCGCAGGGACAGACCATCCCCTACGTTGTAGTTGACATTGCAACTCCCCCCACATCTGGACTTTCACTCTTTAACCTTTATGTCGCTCTCTCACGTAGTTCCGGGCGGAACACGATACGGCTTCTCAGAGATTTTGATGATGAAACATTCTTACAGGCTCACGTACCAGAGCTACTCGAAGAAGATGAAAGGCTTGGGGAATTTGACACTAGCACGAAGGGGTGGTGGGCCAAAATGTTAACTCAGACGTAGGGTAGAAATAAAATGCATGCGCCCAACCCGAGTCCGGAACAAAAGGAACCGGAACACCGGTGCCGAGCAGCCCGGCAGCCGGGTTTTTGCCGACGGCTACATTGAAGAAAAGAACATGTGTGCCGTCAAGATGTTCATATAGTCAGACAACGGGCGCTTTAATTACGGGGGGTCAGGGAAACCTTGCAAGCAAGGTAACTGACATACACATTCTGTCCTGTTTGGCTGCGTTTCTTCACCAGGCTATGGCCTTGCTTTGGTCCCTTCGTATGTTTCTTGTTATCGCCCCTTTTTTCGTTACAATATTAGTAGTTATAGTGGGGCCATGTACTTCGGCATCTTGAACATCTATCCCGTCTATTCCGCACGCTATCCGTCGGACGTGCAAATTGTTCTCGCTGTGGCCATCAACGGTGTTCCTTTTGGCGGGGACAAACAAGTGTAAACAATGCCACGGGAGCTCGCACGCGTTGCCCATCACCACGGGACGTAAGTCTCGGGTTCTTGTAGTTTTTTCGTTTACCTCCGTCCTGCAAAAAACGCAAAAAACCATGCAGTCACGTGGGGCGTTCCCAGGATCACATGATTATGAAGGGTATTGCGCGATCATGTCGAACTCGCGACAATCGGGTTTCTAATCATCCCGCGAGACTTTCGGTGCCTCTCCTCCTCTCCCACTCTCCTCGTCTCCCAGATACTCGCATGATGCTCTCCGGTCTTACTGGCTCTTCGTCGATTTCGATTTCAGTTGAGCCGAACGCTCCTCGGTCTACAATCGCATTTGGCTCAGTTTACCGGCTAAAACCGCTCCCCTTGTTTAACCCCTCTGGCCGCTATGTCTGTGACACCTCTATCCATTCCAACCCGTGGTGGCTTCTATACATGCAACATCTCACTCGAATGCTCACATACACATGAGAATGCTGAGGTTGTCCTCGGCTCGGACTGGATATCCGCTTGCTCTGCAATGCTCTGTGATGACAGAGTCAAGCTCGAGGATCTGACTGAGGCCCTCATCGTGTCTCTTCCTGCGGGACATTACTGGAGTTCTGACAATGGTATGTTGGTCAGTTAGTTCTTGTATCGCCGACTGATGTGTGCCCCTTGCAGATACTCGCGCACCTTGTAATGATTTGCATCAGTAAATGCGATGATCACTTATTCCTACAGTTATTCAACATTATGACCGAATAAGCTCGGGTAACATAGATTGTATAACCCAGGTCCCTAACTTATATAATCTAGCCTTCTTATTTCATGGCCGAATTACAGAA
>Ga0307515_10010098_pt1 | contig 18141 bp, 4 predicted proteins | sample 17_EM_MG_FD_194513 | JGI IMG/M metagenome (GOLD analysis project Ga0307515, IMG submission 194513) | Populus trichocarpa ectomycorrhiza microbial communities from riparian zone in the Pacific Northwest, United States - 17_EM | ecosystem: Host-associated > Plants > Roots > Unclassified | place... | reverse complement strand
TTTAACCTTTTTAAAATTAACTTTAATTTCTTCCGTAGTAATAATAAACCTAAGGTACTTTATACGCTTTACTCCGAATTTACATTTCTTAATATTAACCTATAAGCCTACGTTCCGCAGTCTCTTTAGAACCTTCTTAATATAAACCTAGTGTTTAAGTTTGTTGTCTAAGTATATAAGAATATCGTCTAGGTATACCGTGTAGAATTTATTAAGGTAATTAAAAAGAACATTATTTATGTATCTTTAGTACGTAGCCGGCCCGTTTATTAGTCTAAAAGGAAGGACTTTATATTTATAGGACCCATAACGGGTATAGAACGTAGTTAAGTCTTTAGCTATAGAATCTATCCTAATTTAGTAGAAGGCTTGGCGAATATTAAGTTTAGTAAAGATCTTTGCCTAACTTAGACGTGCGAGGGTCTCATTAATTAAAGGGATAGGATACCGATCCTTCTAAGTAATAGCGTTTAGCTTTTAATAGTTAATACAAAAACAAAGGCCTCCGTTAGGCTCTTTTACGAACAGGATAGGGGAAGTAAAAGGGGCTTAGCTTGGCTCGATAAACCCCTTTTTAAGGTTATTAAGTAAGTATTGCTTTATTGCCTTTAGCTTATCCGTTAATTATTAGTAAAGGGGGCTATAGCCTAGCGAGTTGTCGGCCTCTAGTTAAATCTTATAATTATATATTTGGTAAGGGGGCAACTTATCCAAAGCCGCCTTTGAGAATGCGTCCTTATATCCCGTATAGATAGTAGGGAGGAGGCGTTTAACTAGCTCCTTATTAGTTTCCTTAGCTGGCTTCTCTTCTCTCTCGTTAATAATCTGGTTAATTTTGTATAAGCTAGTTATAAAGACCTTATTGTCCCTCCTATATATATTAAAGTGGAATGCTATAGCGCTAATCGCAGCGATATTTACTGTAGGGGGGTTATATAATAATGGGGGTGTATAGGACCCTAGGGGCTTCTGGGGTAAAGGCGTTAATATTACTCCTTTTAGCTCCTGTCGCATCTTTCGGAGGTTATCCCTTATATCCTATTGGTATGTTCTCTTCCATATTAGTTAAATCTACGTAATTTAGACGTTATCTACGTTACTATCTGTCCTGCTACCGTAAGTAAAGTCTTTATTAACTATAGCACTCCGGGGGAGTATCTTCGTTAGTATAAAAGAGTTCCTTCTAGCCTCGCGGCGGGTATCTTCTTGGGCGAAGGCTAGGTCGCAGTCCCTAACATCCTACTAATAGGTAGGGTTAGCCTTCGCGGCTAGCGTCTTGTGGTCGGTTTGGATTTCCCTAATAAAGAAGGGTAATTTTGGTCTATTCTCTAGCCAGACAAATTGTCTTTATTATACGTTTAGCCAAATATTAAAATAGGACATCTATTTTCGGTTAAGGATTATATTATGGGACCCTAGGTCTAGAATGTAAAAGGGAATACCGTACTAGCGTCATCTATTAAGAGCGATATGCAACTTTAAGATATAGGTAACCGGTTTACCGGCTTAACCGTTATAGCCTCTTACTTAGATAGGCTTCTCTAGTATAGTAGCTTCTATATTTAGAAACTTGGCAACGTTATTTATATAGGCAGTATTTATAAAAGCAAAGCTATTTGCTCTAGTATTAATAAGGGCGGTTGTATTAACTCTATATCTATTTTAAGATACTATATATAGAACCGTAAAGTGTTTTCCACCTATTAACTAACTTAAATTAATCTTTTTAAGATCGATACGGTACCCTAGGGGGGAGTCTTTCCCTAGGGTTCTTCTTTTCCTAACTCGTCGGACGTTTCTCCTTCCTCTATCTCCTTAATATCGCCGTTATCCTTTAGCTCTAGGCAAGACGAGGTAAAGTAACCCTCCCTATTGTAGTTATAGCACGTAGCCAAGGTAGGGTTAATTAGGGTATTGCGATAAGCACCAGCCGAGGGCGTAGTACGTGGCTGGTCGGGCGAGGCTCGCCAGTGCGTAGTTATAACCGCTTTTAGTGCAAGAGCAGTCGTAGCTTATCTTCCTACTCTAGCTCCTATAGGTGTGGCTAACGAGTTCTAATCGCTACGTAGTCGCTTCTACTAATTAGGACGGGCGTTAATCCGCTTTAGTTCTAAGTCTAATAATAGGTAATAAGCTGTAAGTCTTTCGTAGGTTAGTAGGTTATCTAAGGTTATAGCGATCTTTTCTTATAGCTGGACTGTTAGCTTGTTATATAGGTCTAAACAGTAGTTCTTAAGAGGAACCTAGCCTTCTCCTATAAGGTGTAGGAATTAAGTCTGGAATTTGCCAAAGGGTTAGTTCGGTTTTATTATTAGGCGATTATAGTTATACTAGGCATCCCGTACTTTGTTTGGGTTAATATAGATAGCAGCTAGGTGCCGTATTATCTTATTAATAGATATAAATTAGATAGGGAAATCGTCCTCGAACTTGGCTTAAAGGTGCCATTAGGCGTCCCCTATGGTTCGACTAAAGAGGTAAAGCATTTTAGCTTCTTTAGAAAGGAAATAGTTATAATTAACGCGGAGCTTTCCTTGTACTTAAATCCTCTAATTCTTAAAGGTAGGGTCTATCCCGTTAGACAGTAGTTAGGAGTTAGGGAGCTTAACGAACTTTAATTACTTTGTTATTATATCCGTACTCCCTAGTATATCACATTTAGTTAAGTAAATAGGCTAACTTAGACTTCTAGAAGGAGGAGCTAAGCTACCTTATAGGGCCGCAAGGCTGTCTAGGATCTCTTACAGGGTCTCCTATATACTTTAAGCTTGGAGACAGTCGACTTCCTAATTAGCTGTAAGGGTACAAATCTATTCGTATACGTCTATAACGTTATTATTATCCTCGATTTCTGATCCCAATTAGATCTCGTATTCTTAGGTTAGGGCGGCTCTTTTAAATAAGCTCGCTTTAGGTGCTATTGTTAACTTCCTAAAGGTTCGTTAGAATTATATGGTTTTAACTCCGGGGGTATAGGTCCAATCCTATCTAGCTTATAGGGTAGGAGATTATTAAGGCCTTCCCAGGCAATATAGAGTTGTTTGGTGTCTAAGTATAGTATATTAACGCGTCGTTACAGACGAAGTTTCTTTTAGGGGTGGGAGATTATTAAGGCCTTCCCAGGCAGTGTAGGGAGAGCTTAGTATAATGTAACGGCTCGTATAAATGCCTCTAAGCCGAAGCTTGTAGATTACTATCTAGTAAAGATACTAAGCTAAGGAGAAGAAGAAGAGGTATATATAGGAGGTAGAGTAAATAGATATCCTATAAGGGCCGCCAAGGCGCTAGTAATAAGCGAGCCAATAACAGGTTGGCAGAATTTGGCAGCAATATAGCAGAATTTAGCAGGTAACGCGCCCTAGCACCGTTATATTTACTCTATAAGCCTATCCTTACAGCCTACCCCTACCTAGATAGACTAATACGCGCATCCGTTCTTTTGGGCTATATAAACAGTGTCATTAATAAGGTGTTAATCCTTCCTCTAAAACAGGTCCACTAGGGGTTAGAGCCTAGTAAAGGAGTAAGGTCCCTAAAGTCGTCCGTTGCTACCATTATATACCACGCCCTATAGCCGTTACTAGCTGCTTCGCGTTACCTATAACGCTCTTGCGACAATAGGCCGACTGTGTCTTATAGGCGTAGGCCTATAATAACTCAACGCCGCGCAGCTATTGTCCCTATTATAGTGCTGCAATAAAGTAGACTAAATAACTATATTGTGCTATAAAGAAGAGAAGAAGGTAAAAGGGGGTATTATATACAGATAGTAGGGCCAGCTGCCAAGGCGCTAGTGGTAGGCCGGCCAACAGTAGGAAACAGTATACGTTAGGTTAGTGCCGTAACAGTACTCTCCTCCCTAAAAGGTTTGGTCCCTAAACTGAACAAATAACTTTAAATAGGTAGTATGCGGGACTACCTGTTTTCGCTACAAAAAATATTAAAAATCCTAATTGGTCGGCTTAACAAATAAAGTTTAGCGTGTGGCGCTCTTAGCGAGAATCTAACTAATTAGATAACTTTAACCAGCGGTTGAAGTTTTATAACATCTTAACCACCACAAATTTTAATATAGTGGTCGGCCATAACCTTAGCGTAACTTTTCCTTATCTCGTGCCCAGTCTAGGGGTCTTAGCTTCTTAGGGTGTTGCTTATAGAAGTACTATACAGCTTATTCGCAACCCTTTAGATCCTCTTTTAGCTGCCAGATCGTGTCCTTATAATATTTCCATTTAATCTTATAAGTTAGGCCTTAGGGGTCTTCGTTATATATATTAAGGATTTTCTTAAACTCCCATTTATCTTCTATGTTGCTATTATTATCTCTCTCTACTACTCGTCCTTGTATATTACGGCGCTCTATAGTATTAATATTTACTTAGCTAGGGATCTCTTTAGCGGCTTAGAGGCGGACCTTAAATATATAAAAGGATTTGTTTACTCAGATGTGGTCCGGGAGGTCTACTATGACTACCCCTTAGTATACTGCAAGTACGGGGTATAGGCCGTCCTATTTATTATCCCATTTCTTTTTAGGTCTATTTATCTTTATATTTTCTAAGCTAACTATAACTATATCGCCTTTATAGAATAACGAGCTCTCGTCCCTATGGGTATTAGTATTATCTTTATAGCGTTACTATAAAATCTAGGCTAAGGCCTTAAGCTATATTAATATCCGCTCGAAGCGGTTAGCCACAGAGTCTATATAGAAGAACTCCTTTTTTGCTTATGCTAATAGTGTTAGTAGGCGGAGGCTAGCAGGCTCGATTCCAAGGCGGGGGTTAAAGCTATAATTTATAAAAAATGGGGAGATGCCTATGCTCTTGTTAACTTAATTATTCGCAGCAAACTTAGTAAGCGGTAGGTAGTTAACCTAGTTGTCCTATATAAAGCTAATAAAAGTATAAAGGTACTTATTTACGGCAGTATTAACGATTTTGGTTTAGCCGTCCGTTTCTAGGTGCTAAGCTAAGCTTAGTTATAAGGTTGTTTTAAGGCGTTCGCTTAGTCGTCGCCAGAAGTCGCTAATAAATTATATGCCGCGATTAGAGATAATCGTGTCTGGTGCGCTATGGAGTTTATATATATTGTTAACAAAGCTATTAACTAGCTCCTCTATTAAGAGTCCTATTACTAGAATAAGGTATTATATCTTAGTTAGGCGGTCTATAATAATAAGGATATATTTATATGTTTTACCATAGCGTTGGCATGCCGGAAGCGTTGTAATATAGTTAATTAAAATGTTAATTTATAGGCAAGTAGGTAGTTCTAGTGGCTTTAGGAAACCGGGCGGAGTAAAGTAGGGGGTCTTAGTGCGAAAATATAGGGCATAGTTTTTAATAAAGGTAGCTATAAACTTAGAGATTCCCAACTACCAGTATATTTGGTTTAAGAGGTTAAAAGTCTTAACCCGGCTAGGGTAACTAGCGGGGCCGCTGCTATAAGAGCGATAGATAACTTCTAGGCGGAGGTTTAGGGCGTTAAGGATAAAAAGACGTTGGCAGAAGTAGATCTGTCTGTTAATAATACTGCATTCTAATTTATCGCAACAAAGTAGTTTCCTGATCTTCTTTAGCTAGCGGCGAGCTTTTTAATTACATAGGGCCGCTACTATATCTCTTGCAAGTTTGTTTTCCTAGTATCCCGACCAAATTAGCTCTTCTAGTAACTTTTCGGCTATTTTGGGGTCTAAGGCGGCTATAAACTCCGCGTTATTAAAGTTACGGAACTTGTGTAGTAATTCTTCTAAGATTATAGGGTTAACTTTCTAGGGCGGTATAACGACTTAGGCTCGGTAGCGGAGGCGTTTATTATCGGCGTCTTTAGGTTTCGTTTCTAGTAGCCGGCTTAAGGCGTTAGGGAGCGTGGCTTTACTACTAGGTCTATATGTAATCACAAAGTTAAACTATAAAAGGAACTCTGCCTACCGGACTTGGCGCTAGTTTAGTTGCTTAGTAGTTATAAACGTCTATAGGTTCTTATAGTCGGTAATAATTTTAAACGGCTCCTTAGTCCCTTATAGCTTAGGACGCCATTTCTTTAAAGCCTTAACAATAGCTAAGAGTTCTTTATCGTAGATCTTATAGTTGCACTCTAGCATAGAGTGCTTTGCGGAGAAAAATGCGACCGGTTTTAGTTTACCGTTATTGTTATACTAAGAAAGGACTCCACTAGAAGCCTAATTTAATGCGTCTGTCTCTACCACTGTTTTCTTTATATAGTTATAGTATGCTAGTACTAGTGCTAAAGTAAAGGCTCTCTTAAGGGCCTTAAACGACTTAGCTTGTTCTAGTCCCTATAACTATCTAATGTCTTTTCTTAGGAGTTTTGTTATAGGTGTAGTAACAGTAGAATAGCCTTAGATAAACCTGTAGTAAAAATTTGCAAATCTAAGAAACTGCTGTAATTCCTTAACTAAGGTTAGGTTCTCCCATGCTTATAAGGCTTAGACCTTTTTAGAGTCCATGCTTATTCCTTCTATTAAGATAATTAAGCTAAGGTACTTTATCTTTATTATATAGAACTCTAACTTGCCAATATTAATTTAGAGACTAGCAGCTTTAAGGCGGTGAATTACCTCTTTAACGTGTCTAGTATGCTTAGCTTAAGTTTTAGAAAATACAAGGATGTTATTAAGGTATGCTATACAATAGTCGTCTAATGTATTATAAAGAATGTAGTTAATATAGTTCTAGAATATAGCTAGGGCATTACAAAGGCTAAATAGGGTTATTAGTATCTTATAGAGCCCAAAGCGGGTAATAAATGCTATAAGCCACTTATGGCCTTTAGTAATACGGATCCTGTTAAACGCGGCAATAACATTAAGCTTAGTATAGAATTTAGCGCTGTATAGGGCATTAAGTATCTCGCGGATAAGCGGGAGCGGGTATCGGTTCTTAACGGTGACGTTATTAAGTCCTCTATAGTTATAGCAGATCCTCATCCCTCCTTCTAGCTTAGCGGCGAGTAGAAGTGGGGCTATAGCGGGGGACGTTAATTCTCAAATAAAGCCTTTATTAAGCATCTTATTAATCCATTTCTTAATGCATTGGAGCTTGGTAGGGGAGAGTGGGCGATTCTTATAGTACGGGGGCTGCTTTCTTGGCATAATTTCAATTTTATGGTCCCATAGGTAATATAGTAGGAGCTTATTGGCATTCTTTAGGAGAAACCCCTTAATATAGTGCCTGTGTTCCCTTAGGAGGCGTTATATAATATTATCCCTAGTTAGAGTAGGCTTGCCTTTTATAAACTTCTTAACGTCTATATCCATAACTTTGCGGCGGAGGAACTTAGTATTTATAGTCCGGAGGTTTTTCTTAAGGAAGCGGTAAAAATAATTAGGGAAGACCTTGCAGGCTTCTTCTATTGTATAATTACTATCAACTAAGCGGCGAAAGGATTCCTCTATTAGGTCCGGTATCTCAACCAGTCTAGTAGGGAGTTTATCTATTAATTATTTCCGTTTTTCTTATTCTACTAATTCTACCAGCTCCGCTATATGGATCCTTATTACTTTTACGCCTTTTTATTTATAAAACTAGGCGAAATTTATAGCGCGTACGTTTATAATATTATCTAGATTAGGGCGTATTTGGTCTCCTCCCAACGTCACAGCGGGGCTAGCTCGTCTTAGTCGGCTCTTAAAAGCGGTTCTTAGGCGGCAGCCTTGTATAAGGCGTGCGGGGAGTAGGTATAAGGTTAGGCGTTATAGTAGCGCGGTTTTTATTATCCGGGTCTTAATAGTTTTATAGCCAGTCCTTACTATAACGCGGGCTATAGTGTGTGTATATAGCATATAGCTTAGTTCCAGGTATTAGGCTAGGCAGCTAGGGTTTAAAGGGTGTCTGGGTTGGCGTTAGATTCTTAGTAGTAGTAGCGCAAAGCGGACCTTCTTCCTTAGTCTTAGTAAGGCTAGCTAGCTCGTCGTTTTAGTCTTAAGTACTAGAGTGGTCTAGTCTTCTACTATCTTATTACTTTATAGCTACACGGGTTCCCCTTTATTAGGAACATCTTCTACTATTAGGGCTTTATATATAGTCCTAAGCACTAGGCTTAGTAGTACCAAGTATCTACGTAGGGCGTCCCTACTACCGTCAGCTATCCCTTATAGGAGGCAGTTCCTAAAGCAGTAGTCTAAGTTAAAGCAAATCTTAAGCTCCCTAAAGCTGGGACGGGGCTCGTGCTTCTAAAGCTAAGGTATACCTAGGATAATTAGGGTAGTAGGTGAAAGTTTAGTAACGAGAAAAAGTATAGCTTTAGTATGGAGGCCAATTAACATTTGGGTAGTAAAGTAGTCCGTAATAAGTAAGGTTGGGATACTATTTATAAGGCGTAGTAGCCTAGGCGCTAACAGTTTCTTAGTTATAATATTATACTTTCTTATAATAGACTCTTCGTCGGTAAATGCTATCGCCGTACTACCGGAGTCCACTAGGCTTACTATATTAATATAAACTTAGGGGTATAGGTTATATAATAAGGAGAGCTGGGTTTAAATAAGGATTAATTTCTTATTACTATTTGCTAATCTAAGATTAAATGGCAGCTTACTAATAAAAAGGACTAATTGGTCTAGTAACAGAGACCTAATCTTCTTATCTTCCTCCTTATATAGTTTAGACCCTTAGACGCAACTTAGTCTAAGGGTCTGCCTTTTAACAACTAGGGTATAAGGCTGTCTTAGTGGGGCAGTTTAGTGTCGGTCTGGCTAGCGGTGTCGGTCTTAGTTAGGGTATAGGAAGATGGCACCTTACTAATAATATAGCTGTGTTCGTATTCGCTAGCACGGAGTCGCCAATACTAGGCACCGTTAACGGTTTGGGCTCCCATATTAGGCATTATTTAAAGTAGCTAAGCCGTAGGGCTAAAGGGGGGGGGTTGTCCGCCGCAGCTATAATAAACTCCGCGGTCACCGCGTCTATAATAGGCTCTACGGTCGCCGCGTTTATAATGGACTCTACGGTTACCACGTCCGCGGTTATTAGTTTATATTATTTAATAGGCCGGCATTAGGACTAGGTTTATTATCTTATTAGGGTTATAGGCGTCCTTCTAGTAGCTAAGTAGGCTATAGGCAAGGCACAGTCTATTATTAAAACGGCGCTTGCGCTTTATATCTGAGATTCTATTAAGGTCTATAGGTTCTTTAGTTACTACTAAGGTTGGGGTTAGCGTAGGGGCAGGGGCTTAAGCAGGTAGGCGGTAGTTAGTGTTCTTAAGGTTGGCTTAGTATACATAGTTTATAAGGTTCTTAGCAAACATATCTATTTACTTACCTTAACCTATATAGTCACTATTATTAATTTTATAGGCAAGTCTAAGTACTAGCTCTTCCATCTTCAGAGAGACAAACTTCTAAAGTAGGTCCACCTTCTATTTATCTATCTTCTTAGCACGGATTATTAACTTATCTAGCTCTCCCTTCCAAGACTAATAATTACGCTCGCCCTAGGGGAAATAGTTAAGCTTATTTTTTACAACCTGGGTTATATTAATAACCTTATAGTAGGCAGTAAGCTCTTTAAGCATATTTTCCTTAGCGGGCCATTTCTATATAAATATATTGTTTAGGTTCTTATATATAAGCTCTAGGCCCTACTTAATAAACTTATAAGCCTTACCTTCTAGTATATCCGAGATATAAAGGATCTAAGATTAAACTATATTAAAGTAGTCCTAGTTACGGTTAAAGACTCCTTTAATCTTAATATACTAGGTCTTAAAGTTAGCTTATCGTTTTAATAGGGTGCCTTTTTCACTAAATATTAGTAGGTCTTTAGACTTCCGTTTTTTCTGCTAGGTTACTACCGTTATTATAGGGGTTAATTATTTTAAAACGGCGATAGTCTCTACTTAGGAGTTAATAGTTCCTATCTAGGAAGTAATAAGGGCATTAAGGCTTTCATTGGCTTTCTTATTAGTGGTATTTATATTATATATAAACTATAGTCCCGCTTTAATATTACTAAGAAACTCATTAGTATGGTTAATAAGGGTATAGTAAACTTTATCGGCCTTAAAGGTCTTAGGGTATAGTAGGGAGCGGCGGATTATTTATGCAATATTAGGGTATATCTATATAAAGAAGTCTACAAAAACTTCGCGGGGGTTCTGGGTTTTGGCCATTTCGGCATTATTAATATCGCCCATCTTAGTAGGCGCTAGGAAAAACTAAGGATTATTTTAGGACTAGGGTTATAGCTTAGGGGCGCGTCGGTTTTAATAGAGGCGCGCGTAGGTCGCGATTACTCTAGGGCGGAGATTAATTAACTAGGGTACGGGGATAGAGAATTAGTAATCGCAACGGGGCGCAATTAATAATAGCATAAACTATTATAGTGCTGCAATAAAGTAGACTAAATAACTATATTATGCTATAAAGAAGAGAAGAAGGTAAAAGGGGGTATTGTATATAGATAGTAGGGCCAGCTGCCAAGGCGCTAGTGGTGGGCCGGCCAACAGTAGGAAACAGTATGCGTCAGGTTAGTGCCGTGACAGTCCCCTACACCTACTAACCAAACTTATTATCCTCTTATTTTAACTAATACCTGCATCTAAGTCCGTTCCAGCTTACCTATATAGGTTTATCCTAGCTCTTTCTTAGTCCGTTCCGGATTAATGTCACTACCTAAAGAGGTTGCCCTAGCTCTTTCTTAGTCCGTTTTAGATTAACGTCACCACCTAGAGAAGGGTTAACGCCGCTACGTAGAAAGGGAGGATTAACGTCGCTAAATATGGTTAATAGTGTTAAGATTCTTCCTGTGCCCTCGCTGCTATAGCAGTCTTAAAGCGGAATAAGTACAGAGGTGCCCTATCGTCCCCTTAGACCTATTGCTTCCGCCAGCAAATGTAAGCGCTGGCTTGTGGCCCTAGATCGGTCGTCTAGGTAGAGAGACGTCGGGTAGTTTTTAAGACCATTCCTCTGTTCTTAATAAGTTGTCTGTAGTGGTTTTCGAGTCTTAGCACGCCAAGACCCGCGAAGACTCTGCTGTCCTGACGGCGTCAAGGACAACGCATTCGAAAGCGTCCTCTAGCCACGACGTAACGCCGCTGCATCAGTAACAGACGAGATCCTCACTCTTAGCTTGACCGTACGGACAGGATGAGACGGAAAGGAACCCCCATAGGACAGTATGGGTCGGATCTCGATTTTAGTATTTATAATATAAGTAGTGACTTAAGGTAAAAGTTTAGGACGTAATTATCCTAATAGAAGATGCGGATACTCTTAGGGATTTAATTAATTAAGCAATTAAGATTAATAATAGGATTTACTAAAGAGAGTAGACTAAAAAGAGTTAGGATAAAGTTCTATAGTTATATAAGGCGTAGGGTATATAGTAATAAAGTTAAAGTTAGAAACTATAGTATAGCGCAGAGCTAATAGACCTAAGTAGTACTAAAGAAAATAAAAAATAAAATAAATAACTATAGAAACCTAGAGGGTAAGGATTAAGTAATTAAAGGTTTAAGGAGTAGAGGCTAAATTAAGGATCTTAATAGTAGAAGACGTTTAGACGGACTCTATAATAAGAAAAATGGTTTAAAAAAGGAGCTTATATAAATTACGGAAAATAGGGTTATTATATTAAAGACTATAGAAGTAAATTAAGTTACTATATAGTAAAAGGAATAAGACTAGCAGATAATATATATATATAAAGGGATAATAATATGCTATAAGGAACAAAAGAATATTTAATTAAGAGTTTCGCGTTTTGTTATAATAATATATACTAAATTTATAAGGACGCTAAGTATAGCGTAAGCTATTAGCTATAGGAGCCAAAATTATTAGAGTTTAGACGAACTAATAAACTAGTTTATAGATTAGATATTAAGGACGATAAATTTAATATAGGCGAAATATTTAGTAATAATAAGGTAATAAAGGTAGCTTACTAGAAGTATATAGACCTCTAAGATGTTATAAAAGAGGTAAAGGATAATTCTACTATAGAATAGGGAATATTAGTAAGGATTAAAACCCTACTAGATATAATGTCTATCGCTTTATAAGACGCAAAAAAAGTAGGATAATAAACTACTTTAGCACTTAATAAAGGTAAAAGGCTAAAGGCTTAAGATTCTTAGGAAGAGATAAGAGATAACTAAGATTCTTAAGATGAGATAAGGCAAGCTTAAGGACGTATAATAGATAATAACCAATAGAGCAGAGTAACGGCTTAGTTTAGTAATATATAAATAAGCTTAGGATGAAGTTTCCTAAAAGCATAAGACTCTTAAGACGAGATAAGTAAGATTTAAGACTTTTAAGATGAGATAAGAATACTATAGAAGCCTAGTTGGACTAAGGCTAGAGCTAAACTTAAGAAAGAAGTAAGCTTAGGATTAAAAATCCTATAGGACTAAGATTTTAGTAATAGAATAAGGACTATTAAAGAAATTGCGAGCAAGGCTTAGCAATAGGATTGAAATGTTAATACTATAATTAAGACGTAAGAAGACTTTAAGGATCTACTTATAAGACGCAAACTAAAAGAAACCAGGAAGGAATTCCGATAAAAAATCCTTACTTAGTAAGAATAAAAGCTAGACTAAAAAACTAGTATATTAGGTTATATAAGGGATAAAGTACCTATATAAAGAATTACTAATAGGCCTAGGGTAGGTACGCTAAGAGCTAAGTAGCTTACTAAACTAGAAAATAAAAAGGATTTAGGGATCCTTACTAGGTTTAAGGAATAATATATTAAGGGCTGTTACAATATAGTAATAAGAAGATACTTTCTTACGGATAAGCCGTATATACTCTAATAGCTATACTAAAAGTAGTATAGGCAACGATATAATGATAAGTAGGAAGATTTCTATATATAGTTAGATAAGCGAGTTATTTAGAACTATCCTATTATAAAAAAGGCAATAAGTTATATTAAAGGGGCCTTAATTATAATATTAAAAGATCTAGAGGAATGGTTAGAGGACTAGAGAAGTAAAAGACGCATCTTAATACCTACGAATAAAGTTATAATATTTAGATCTATATAGTAAAGGTTTAAACTTAAAGATAAAGATGAGTTAAGAGTTAACCTAAAGTACCTAGTATACTATACGCTATTATAGATTGCATGCGTGGATAATATATATAAAATGTATAAGAATCTAAAAGAAAAGAATTGGAAATATTTAGTAAGGATATATTAGGCGCTAGATAAGCAATAATATAGAAATGCTAAGTATATATATAGATAGTATTAAGTAGAAGTTTAGGAGTTAGGGGACTTAATACTTTAACTAGGAAGATTTCTTACAGAAGAATATTTAGATAGATAATAGTAGTTGGAATGCCTAGAGAATATATATCTATAGTATATTAAGGATAAAAAGCAAACTAGGTATTAGCTAAAAAAAATAAGCTAAGTGCGATAAAATTAAGTAGTTAATAGTTAGAAAAAGTAGAGGCCTATAAAACTAAAGGGAGCTAGTAGTAAAGCCTTAGACCCTTAAACGAATTTAAGGATAATACCTAAATTTATAAGTTAATTAGTAAAATTAGCAGTTTAAAGTACTAATAGATAGTAGAGTAATATAGAACTATATTTTACTAGCAGTAGTTAAAAAAAATAGGGTTACCTTATAGATAGAAGGAATAACCTTACTTATTAGTTATAATTTTAGGAGATCTAATAGCCTATAGAGGAGGGATTATTAGCCTTAAAATAGGATCTATTTAGATAACCATTAAAGGAAGATAAATTAAGATGTCTTTTAATATCTTACTATTAGGACGGGATAAGGCAGTATTAAGAATGCCTTAGTTATAGGAATACAATCTAAAGATTAATTAGATTATAGGTTAGGTTGATATTAGAGATACTTAACGCTATAAAATATAATAGTAGACTAAGTTAGTATAGTACTAAGTTAGAGTAATATATAAAGAGACTAAGTAAGGCTTAAGTTATATACCGAAAAGATACTATAAGTATAGTAAAAAGTTATAGAGCCTGGGAAGTAAAAAGCTAGTAGATTATATAGTATAGGACTATAAGATAGAATTAGAACTAGAAATAAGTTTAAGGTTTTTTCCAATCTATAAGCTTATATAAAAGAAGTTTAAAGCACTTAAAGAGTTTATCTAGAAGAACTTATAAAAGGGATATATTAGACTATTATAGTTATTAGTAGAATATCTAGTATTATTTATACTAAAGAAAAACTGAAAACTTAGGTTATGCATTAACTATAGACAGTTAAATAGTATTACTTAAAAGGATAGGTATCCTTTACCCTTAATTAGCAAAATCTAGGATTAGATAGGTAATGCGCAAATCTTTATAAAGATAGATCTAAGGTGGGCATACTATTAGATTAGAATTAAGAAAGGTAATAAATAAAAGGTAGCCTTTAGGTTAACAAAAGAACTATATAAGTTATTAGTTATATAATTTAGACTAATAAATACACTAGTAACGTTTTAGAAGAGAATTAATAATGTATTAGGAGAACACCTTAATGAGTTTATTATAGTATACCTTAACAACATTATCTACTTAATAACTAAGGAAGAACACGGAGAATATATTAAATAGGTCTTAAAAAGACTATAAAAAGAATAGATGCTAATAGTAATTAAGAAATGCAAATTCTTTACTAGGAAGACCGATTTTATTAGATTTATTATTAAACTAGGTTATATTAGTATAGACCTAAAGAAAATTAAAGCTATAGTAAGTTAGTAAGAACTAGAAAATGTAATATAGTTAAGGTTATTTTTAGGGTTTTATAACTACTATAGGAGGTTTATAGTATAGTAGTTAAAGGATATTAAACTATTTACTAGGCTTATAAAGAAAGAGGAACTATAGGTATAGGGAGACAAATAAAGGAAGTTATTTAAGGAATTTAAAAAGTTATTTACCTAGGAGCTAATCCTTAAAATCTACTAACTAGGGTTAAATATAGTTGTAGAAATAGACGTATTAGACTTTATACTAGGAGTATATTTACTATAAAAGTATAGGTATACATAGCACCTAGTAGTATACTATAGTTAAACTATAACGTCTATAATAAAGAGTTGTTAGGTATAGTTATAGTACTAAAGAAATAAAGAGTATTCTTACAAGGCATAAAAAAACTATTTATAGTTAAGACGGATTATAAAAACCTAACGGAGTTTTTAATAATAAAAGAACTTAATTAAAGATAAGTTAGATAGGTAGAGATGCTTATAGAATACTATTTTAAGATTTAGTATACTAAAGGAACTAAAAACGTAAGAGTAGACGCGCTTAGTAGAAAAGCTAAATTATAAAATAATAAGAAACCATTAGGAGTAATACTACGTAGAGATAAGGATAGATTAATTAGATACAATTACCCTAAACTAGTAGTAACTTAAGAGGATAATAAACTAGAAAAAGTTTATAAGACACTAAAGAGCTTTTAGGTATAAAGAATTCTAGAAGTATAACTAGAAGATCTATAGATAGATATATACGGAAACTAAGAAATAAAGTATATCCTAAAAAGTATAGTAGAGAATTTTATAGAAGACTTTTATAAGGGAATAATTTAAGGGTATAATAGAGTAATAGGACTAGTGTTAAGACTTTAAGAGGAATATATTATTAATAGAATTTAGGGCATAGCTAGAAAAGTAATAAAGGAGTATCTAGATTGTTAAAGGAATAAATTAATAAGGTATAAGCTATACGGAAGGCTATAACCTATTAAAATACTAAAGAGACTATAGGAGGTTATATTATGGGACTTTATTATTAAGTTACTGTATAATTACAGCACCTGTCGTACTAACCGCGTGCTTACGCGTTCGGTACGTCGAGTACGCGTTTACGCGTTTGGTGCACCAACCACCCGCTTACGCGTCTGGTGCACTTCTGAAGCACTAACTAATTAGGGGGGAGGCGCATCAGTATATAGACTACGTAGTCTGCTTCATACAATCGACAGTCACCACTATCTAAACGAGTATACAATACTATACGTATTTCGTGCCCCTGGATACGACTCACTCGTGCTATTAAATTAGTACGAACACTGATCAGTGAGCGCGCACAGATCAGCAATCACTCAACACCTCCCCCGAGTGATACTTGACAGCGACTACCCGTTTAGACTCCTAGTACAACCTACTAGAAGGTCGGAAGTTGGGGATTACGGACTTATCTCCAACTCTATATACTTATTTAAGTCTTAATATAGTTTACCGGAAGTATAATAGACGCGAATACAGACCTGTACGGAACCCCCTACCCTTAAACCTTAAACCCCTATCCCTACTACACCCTCTTTTAATACCTCTGACGTCTTTTCAGACCCCTTACGGAGACCCCTTACCCCTTTGCGAACTACTACGGACCTGTTAAGACCCCTTACGGACACCTTTACCCTTCTATAAACCGCTATGGACATTAACCGCCTTTACGGACCACTATAAGACCTCTTCCACCCACTGCGTACTATACTACACTATATAGTATGGCAGACCTAAGGAAGCAAGTTGATAAAGGCTAGGAAAAGTGGAGGAAGGGAGCTGACCTTACGTCTATACCTGATGTCAACAACTACATTAAATTTAAAGTTCTTAAATATGAATATTTTAAGCTTATGAACGTTAACCTATAGGAGCAATACTAGGAAGACTTCGCGGACTTTACGGAAGCTATCTTTAAAGTATACAACCCTACTACTATCCGTAACCTACGGACCCTTTTATGTAACTAAGGTGTATAGGTTAAAAGGAATAAACGAGTTACTATTGTATAGTCCTTGTATAATATAATATATAAGAAGGACTAAATAGAATGGACTAAAGAGGAAATCCTAGACCAGTTCTAAGAAACTAAGGAACTCTTTACTTCTTCTAAACTTAATGTAATTGCTAGCCTTATACCTAACCCACTTAACCAAATTTATCTTATAAACCTAAGTAGTTTCGGAATTAATCTTACGGGCTAAAGTATACCTAGTACTTAAGTTACGGACCGTAATACCCCCGTAAACCAAAATATGGGCCAAATTACCCCCGTTGTTTAAGTCACAGATCCGTAAGCTATATATCCGCAAACTATAAATCCGTAAGTTATAGATCTGTAAGCCACCTAACTAAAGACCTATGGTAAGGAGCTAGCTAACCTGGCTAAGCTCTATACCGACGAATCTAAGTATAGCGGCGAAAACGATAACTTTAACTTTAAACTAACTATCTTTACGGACCTCTGCTAGAAGGCTAATATTCCTAAATAAGAGTTTAGCTAAGCCTACTCTACCATACTGCGCGGCCTAGCACTCGACTACTACTACACCAACCTTAAGAGTAACCCCCTTAGTGTTCCCTTTAATAAGCTATGCGAAGCCACCTATAACTACTTTAAAGGACCGGAATATAAGCGTAATATCCTTACCTAATGGAATGCGGCCAAGCTACGGACTGTAATGGACAAGAACACTGAAAAATCGACTATAGAGTGCCTGCAAATCCTTATTAAAGACCTTCGCCACCTATAGTATGGTCTTAATATTAAGCTTTAAACGGACGACTTTCTGCATAATAAACTTATTACGGCCTACTAGGAAGTAGAGCCCTGCAAGTACGCCTACTATAAGCCTATAGATACCTTAGCTGGCCTTATTAATGATTTACGCTCCTCTATTATAACGTACGAAGTCTTAAACCTACTAGGCAGCACTTAAGCCTTTATTACGGATATTTAATATCCGTAAATAGACTTAGACGTCTACTTTACGGACCGCCGCTACTGCTAGCAGCACCCATACCGACTAAGTCCTACCCGTAACCCCCGCAGTAACCCCCGTACGAAAATATACCCCTATAGACAAACCAGCCAGAAGTGCTTTGTGTGCGGTAAGGAAGGATGTTAGTCTATAAGGTATACCCGGGAAGAACGTAATAAGTCTAGGAAGAGACTTAATAGCCGTATTAACTAGTTTATTTTAGAATACAAAGGAGAGGAAGTAGAAGAGCCCCCTGATAAGTTAATAGAAGCCCTTATAATTGACTTTAACTTAGACGTTTAGGAATAAGAGACCTTAGAGATATTCCTAACCGCTTTTGGACCTTTTACGGATAGCCAAGCCTTTAATATTACGACTGTATTAGCCGACCGTTCCTTTATATTT
>Ga0307515_10010097_pt1 | contig 18143 bp, 2 predicted proteins | sample 17_EM_MG_FD_194513 | JGI IMG/M metagenome (GOLD analysis project Ga0307515, IMG submission 194513) | Populus trichocarpa ectomycorrhiza microbial communities from riparian zone in the Pacific Northwest, United States - 17_EM | ecosystem: Host-associated > Plants > Roots > Unclassified | place... | reverse complement strand
ACGTATTCTCTATATTCTTCCTTAGTTATTAAGTAGATAATAATATTGTTAAAATATACTATAACAAATTCATCTAAGTATTCTCCTAATATATTATTAATCCGCTTTTAAAACGTTGCTAGTATATTTAGAAGCCTAAATTATATAACTAATAGTTTATATAGTTCTTCCTTTAACCTAAAGGCTGCCTTCTATTTATTGCCTTCCTTAATTCTAATCTAATAGTACGCCTATCTTAGATCTATTTTCGTAAAGATTTACGCATTACCTATCCTATCTTAAATTTCGCTAATTAAGGGTAAAGGATATCTATCCTTTCTAGTAATGCTGTTTAACTATCTATAGTTAATACATAGCCTTAGTTTACCGTTTTTCTTTAGTATAAACAGTACTGGATGACCTGCTAATAATTACAATGGTCTAATATATCCCTTTTATAGATTTTCTTAGACAAACTCCTTTAGTGCTCTACCTTTTTCTTTAGTAAGCTTATAGATTAGAAAGAATTTTAAACTTATTCCTAGTTCTAATTTTATCTTATAGTCCTATACTATATACTCTAATAGCTTCTTACTTTCTGGTAACTATAGTTTCTTACCGTACTTATAGTATCTCTTTAGTATATAGCTTAACCCTTTCTCTGTTTCTTTATAAGTTGCCCCTACTTAGTATTATACTAACTTAGCTTATTATTACATCTTGCGTTATTAAGTATCCCTAATATTAACCTAACCTGTAACCTAATTAATCTTTAGATTATATTCTTATAACTAAAGCATTTTTAACACTGCCTTATTATTCCCTAATAGTAATATATTAAAAGACATCTTAACTTATCTCCCTTTAATGGTTAACTAAATAGGTTCTATTTTAAGGTTAATAATGCCTTCTTTATAGGCTATCGGAACTTCTAAAATTATTACTAATAGGTAAAAGTGCTCCTTTTTCCTATATAGTAATTCCATTCTTTTAACTACTACTAGCAAGATATGGTTTCTTATTGCCCCACTATCTATTAATACTTTAAACTACTAATCTTACCGCTTAATTTATAAATTTAGGTGTTAACCTTAAATTCCTTTAAGGGTCTAAGGCTTTACTACTGGTTCCCTTTAGTCCTATAGGCCTCTACTTTTCCTAATTATTAGCTACTAGATCCTATTTATGCTTAGTCCAACTTAGGCCAATACTTAATTTACTTTTTATCTGTCACGGCACTGACCTGACGCGTTGTTATGGCTCGTGTACGCGTATGCATGAGCACGGACCTGACCCCTGAGCGACGTGTATATATACCGCCTCACCTCCTACATAGATCCTTACACGACATCGTTTGTTAATGATATACAGTCACCTCGTACCTCGTACCTTGACAGTCGGCACGTACTGTGATATTATCTTTAATATACCATAAACAGGTGTTCTTTAGATATTTCCACCACTATTATCTATTTAGGCATTCTTCTATAAAAAATCTTCCTGATTAAAGCGTTAAGTCCCCTTATCCTTAAACTTCTATAGGGTGCTAACTATACATATATTTAGCGTTTTAATATTTTACTTTATCCGGTGCCCAATATATCCTTACTAGGTACTTCCGGTTTTTATCTTTAGGTGCTTTATATATATTATACGCATTATCTATATATATAATCTATGCCAATATATAATATACTTAATGTCTTAGGTTAACTCTCGGCTTATTTTTATCTTTAAGTTTAAACCTTTCTCGTGTTGATTTAAGTGTTATAACTTTGTTCGCAGGTATTAAGATTTACCTTTCGCTTCTCTAGTCCTCTAATTACTCCTCTAGATCTTTTAATATTATAATTAAGGCTCCTTTAATATAAGTTATAGCCTTTTTTATAATTGGGTGGTCTTAGATAACTTTTTTATTTAACCATATATAGAAATCTTCCCACTCGGTATTATGTTGTTGTCTATACCACTTTTAGTATAGTCCTTTAAGTATATACGGCTTGTCCATAAGGAAGTATCTCCTTATTACTGCGTTGTAATAGCCCTTTATATACCGTTCTTTAAACCTAGTTAGGATCCCTAAATCCTCTTCTTCTTTTAGTTTAATAAGCTACTTAGCTCTTAGTGTGCCTGTTTTAGGTCTATTAATAATTCTTTATATAGGTGCTCTATCCTTTATATAACCTAGTATACTAAATCTTCTATCTAGTTTCTACTCTTACTATAAGGTAATTCTTACTCTAAATTCCTCTATAGTTTCTTTCTTTTCGCGTCTTGCGAGTAGATCCTTAAAGTCTTCTTACTTCTTAATCTTATTAATAGTCCTTATTTATGCGTTAAAATCTTAGTTTTATAAGATTCTTAATCCTAAACTTGCTTCTAACTTAAGCTTAGCTCCCGCCTTAGTTTAACTAGGCGTTTATAGTGTTTTTATCTTATCTTAAGAGTCTTAAATCTCACTTATCTCGTCTTAAGAATCTTGTGTATTTGGGAAACTTTATCCTAAGCTTATTCGTATATTTCTGAACTAAGCTACTGCCCTACTCCATCGGTTTTCGTCTATTATAGGTTTTTGGGTATGCCTTATCTTATCTTAAGAATCTTAGTTATCTCTTATCTTATTTTAAGAATCTTAAGCCTTTAGCCTTTTACCTTTATTAAGTAATAAGCTAGCACTAGCAGTCGTCTGCTTACTTAATCCCTTTTAGATATTACTTCTTTTATCTTATAAAGCGATGGATGTTATATCTAACGGTGTTATAATGCCCATTACTAAACCTTACTCTATAGCGGTCTTAGTTTCTACTTCTATTATAACTTCTTTAAAGTTTATACGCTCCTAGTAAGCTGCCCTTATTGCCTTATTATTTGTAAATGTTTCGCCTATGTTAAACTTATTGTCTTTAATGTCTAGTCTATGCGATAGTTTATTAGTTCCTCTATACTCTATAGATTTTAGCTCTTATAGCTAATAGCTTACGCTATACTTAGCGTCTTTATAAATTTAGCATGCGTTATTATAATAAAACGCAAAACTTCTAATTAAACACTCTTTTATTCCTTATAGTATACTATTATCCCTTTATATATGTGTGTCTTCTACTAGTCTAGTTCCCTTTATTATATAGTGACTTTAACTATCTTTACAATCCCTTATAAAGTGACCTTATTTTTTATAATTTATATAAACTCTATCTTTAAACTACTAACTTTGCTATAAAGTCCGCCTAAACATCTTCTGCTGCTAAGATCCCTAGTTTAGCCTCTGCTCCTTAGTCCTATAATTACTAAATTCTTAACCTCTAGGTTTTTATAGTTTCTTACTCTATCTTTTATAGGTTTCTTTAGTACCGCTTAGGTCTATTAGCTCTACGCCATACTATAGTTTCTAACTTAGCTTTAGTCATTATATACTCTACATCTTATATAACTATAGAACTCTATTTTAGCCTCTTTTAGCCTATTTTCTTTAGTAGATCTAATTATTAATCTTAATAGCTTAATCTATTAAATCCCTTAGAGTATCCGTATCTTCTATTAGGATAATTACGTCCTAGACTTTAGCCTTAAGTCCCTATTTATACTATGCTATAAACGACTTATTATTCTACTTAACTTATATAGCTAACGTTTAGAACTATATTATATACTCTATTGCTAAGGTTTATTACGTAATATCTTAGAGTTTTCTTTCTACTATGGTTACTGCCTCTAGATCTTTAAATATTTATATAAGTCGCTTTATAAACCCTTCCTAACTTAAGAATATAAACCGCATCTCTTAGTTAGTAGTTGTTATTCCATTTACCTATATTTCTATAAGGTAAGGCTTAAACTACTTAAGTGCCCTTCCTAATAGGAATAGTCCTGCATATACTATTCGATCTATAGGTATTAGTAGTTTTACTCCTTCTTACGTAACCTTAAAGTACATTTGCATAAGAAATCCTTTAAGCTTTAATCTCTCTCCTAAAAATCTCTTAATTAAAGGTAACTTAATCTTTACTGCCCCTATCCTATTAATCCTTTATTTAAGTATTATATTATTCTCTATTAACTAGTTAACTATCTCTTATAGTTATCCAACCGTTATAGGTTGTTATGAGTTAGTATCTGCTATACTAGTGTCACCTCCTGACATTAAAGTAGTTGCCGCCATTAATAGCATTGTGGTGGCTGCTTTTAGTGGCATATTATTTAACTTCTCGTATTTAATACCGTAACTAGGTAGTGATTATATAACAAAACCTTATAGTAAGTACTACGATAGGCTCGTTAATGGGCTAGGTGTATAGGTAATATAAATTAAGTTAATAACGTAATAATAACTAGTGGAGTGGTTGCCTAACAGATTAACTTTAATTATATTCTAAGAATTACTATAAGGAAGGAACTATCTAGGTAGGGACTAAGGGTCCTTAAATACGCAACTATACTCCTATAAAATCCTTCTTATACGTAATATACGTGTTATACGTGTTATACATATATTCCCTTTATACACTGCGTACACTGCGTATAATATTATATAACTTGCTTACTATTCCTTATTACATAGTTTTACCGGCTCCATTCTGGACCGTGCCCTTATTAACCAACTAGCTTCTTTTAACTCTTCTCTAAGTAGTCGTAGTATTGTACTTAAAGCGTCTGTAATATAAGTGCGTCTATACATCCCCGCTAGTACGGCTAAAGACGTAAGCCATTTTAGCCTAAGTAGTAGGGAAGTGGTCTGTATTAACTTTAAGCTTATCCTATAATTAAAGCTTCTAATTATTAAATATAGGGTTAGTTCCGTCTATAAGTAATAAGGGGTCTATAACCTTTATAGACCGCAATAATACTAATACTATATATTGGGCTAGAGCTTTAAGGACTATAGTAAGTCTTTAGGTGTTTAATAATTCCTTACTAGGCATAGGGGGTTCTTGTAAGGGGATCTTGTAGACAGGGGGCTATAAGGACACAATTGGAACAGGATAGATTGGTAAGAGAGACGAATCCTTAAGGAGGTAAGGCCTCTGGGATCGTGGAGACTATATACTACGGGCACGTACCTCCGGCACGTAACCGGCAACTATCTAAGGGGCGTCTAGGGGTTGTCCTAAGGGCAACCCGAGGTGTCCGCAATAATATCCCTTACATTGCCCCCCCCCTTCTTGCGGTCGGCCCCCAATCGCCATTACCTTACGGTAGGGAGATTATAAGGGCTCGTCCCAGAAGAGGTTCGGAGAGATATTAGAGAGGTATTAGCATGCCGCTATATATCATCTATCTATCTAACCCCTGCTTTAAACTCCTAAAAAACCTTAATAAGGAAAAAACATGACTAAAGAAAAAACGTGAGGATTATTAGGAAACCCATTAGAAGCCTACTAGAAGCATGCTGGTGACTACCTAGGCTAATATAGGGATTTTTATATAACTCTACTTCCAAGCCTTTATACTAGTCTATAATTAATTACAAGTATTATAGGCAATTTAGTGTTCCAGTATAGTTCCGTAGAACTTTTTAGTATGGGATTTAACGTATAGGGCCTTAGCTTACCGTTATCTTTAACTATTAAAATATAATCTGCAATCGTTTTATATAATCCTCTGCGTCACTAACGTATTATTCCCGCATCTGCCCTTAGGCTATTAGATGCGGTTAAGGTATTAATTAGTTAATTAAGGAGACTTATCTTCTAAGATTTGGTGTATGTGCTTTTAAATCTAATAGTCCTGTGCCGTATATTTAGCGTAGCTCTACTGCCCAGCAAATAGGAGGGACTCTTTATAATAGTACCTGTAGCTATTATACGATTGTCAAGAACGTCTATAACGTTGTTCTTTAATACTATAGTATCGTTTTAGGTTTAATTTAACCTATATACGTCTTTGATTTAACGTCTTAATTGCCTTCCCCCGGCCGCGTAGTTAGTTTTTTATAAGGGAGTAATAGTTAAATAACTTATACGCGTATTTCCTTCCTTCTAAATAGCGCTATTGTAACGGAGTTATATTGGTAAGGTTGCGGCTATTTACCGAAAGGGTATTGGATAGTGAAGTATAAAGATACTTTACTTATTAAGCTTGATCCTTTTTCCTTAATACCTTACTTCCCATCATTAACCTTCGTCTAATTTGGACGTATCTTCGATATATTATTAAGATTTTCTTTTTTTTTCATTATTAATTTAATATACCTCTTCGTTCTCCTACTAACTGCTCTTTTAAGCAAATTCCATAGCGTATCCTGGCCCTGCCTTTATATATAGAACCCTAACCTCCGCTAACCCGTAACTAGTGCTGGTTCTACCTAAATAATTTTGCCTACATGTCTTCAAAAGACCAGAAATCTAATAACAGGATTCTAGAGGCTTGTAATAAGACGCACTGCGTTAAATCTAATACCTTTAGTCCTTATAATCGATGCATATATACTAAGAGCGGCAGTTACGTTAAGGTAAGCTTTTCTATCCTTAATAGATTTCCATTGCTGACTTTAAGCTTTAATAGCCTGGGCCTAAGTGGCGACAATCCTTTAATGTCCTTAACTACTATATTACCCGGGCTTTGTCTCATTCTAGCGCCAATACTAAACATCTTAGTCGAATTTAAGACTATGCCACAGCTATCTACACCGCCTACAATTCCTAGTAAGCTAGCTAGTAACGCCTAATATAAGAGCAAGGTTAGTATACTAAGGATAAAGTGCGGGATAGGGGTAATAAGAAGAAGGTCACTGTCTACTACAGAAAGGAGTTCGCGCATACGCGTTAAGTTTTAAAAGAGCATAATATAATGCGGTATTAGGTAGGTTACCCTTCGGGTTACTAGCGGATAGGTAACTAACAGTTACTGTAGCAAGGTCTTAGTGGTTCTAGACTATACCAGCCAGCTAACGTCTCTATTCATTCTAGGCTTAAGCGTGTCTTTATTAACTATAAGCTTACGCCGCAAGAGCTTCGTTAGTATTAGTTTGGACCTAATATTAGTGTTAAGCGTTTAAGAGTCTCTGCTCCAGCTACACCTCATCATCCTACCCCTGTTTTTATGCCTACTTATACGCCTACTAAGGCATCTGGATCCCATTCTTGTTAGCCATCACTTAGTAGCCCGATGGATACTAATCCTGCTCCTAATAATAATAAGGCGTAGTGGCTTTTCAGATTAGGCATTTATGGTTTAGATTTTTGGGATTCGTTCTTATATATAGTAGCAATTGAGGACCTTAATTAGGTACTTGGAAAGGCCTTATAAGGCTTTCGGAAAGGGCTTAGAAGCCCTAGGAATAATATTCCTAGTATAAATTAATAAATAGGAATGCAATTCTAGCAAAATGCCCTATTAACTCTATACTATATACGTAAAAAGGCTAAGAACCTATCCTGCCTTAGGCCGTAGCCCTATCCCTATAGTTTCCGAAGCCTATCCGTTCTATATCCGATTTAACCTATTTACTCTTTTCGCGAGCTTTCTTTATAGGTCGCGATAATACCATAGTATTAGAGCGCTTTCTGCGACTTGTAAATTATGGACCTTAGTCCTAATATTCTTTTAGAATATCTTTACAATAATTAAGGTAATCCTCTAGTTCCTATATAGAGTCTTTAGCAGGTCAGCCTAGCCATTTAACTTCAAATTAAAGCTTATTCTTAACAGACTTATAGCGTAGTATAGCTTTAACCTTATACCGCTCACCCACTACCTTAGGGTGTTTAATTGGGCTTAGACGGAAGTTCTTTTCTAATAATAGTTTATGCCATAGCTCTAGTAGGTTTATATAAAACACTAAATATATATAGGCTATAGATGGGGGTAACTAGAGACAATAGGCTAGCTTACCAATTTGTTCCTTAACTTAAAAGGGACCTAGGTATCTTATATTAAGCTTCTTTAATAGTTAACGGGTCTTAATATTCGTTAAATGTAATAGAACCTTATCGCCTACTCCGAAATGCTTATCCTAGTGCTTGCGGTTATACCAAAGTCTCTACTACTCTTAGGCATCTTATAGGCTCTGCTTTACATACTTCCATTACTCCTCCCATTTTTAGAGGTATCCTTATACTCTTTAGTAGATATCCTTAGACTTCCTGGTAGGATCCTATAACTAATTATGTGGCCTTAGCTAGTAATTATTAGGTATACTATTAAACCCAAATAGTTAGACGCCATAGGTAATCTGGATTAGTGCATACTTATATAATATATGTTGCTTTAAATTATAAGCGTACTCCGCGTACGGAAGTAACTCGTACCAGTTATCTTGCTAGTAGTTTAAATACATCCGTAGGTAAGACTCCAGTTCCTAGTTCTAGCGTTTCGTTTACCCATCCATCTATAGGTGGAAAGCCGTACTATAATAGTGGTCTATCTTTAAATAGAAGTATAGATCCGACCAGTACTAACTTATAAAGACGCTGCCCCTATTAGTAATAATAGAGTGCGGCTAATTTACTTTAAGAAAGCATTTCTCCTTAATTAGGTTGGCGAGCTCTTATATATTAATTGTTTTATTAACAGGAAGGTATTGGACGTACTTTAAAAACCTATTAATAAGTACAAGGACCAAATTATATGTTCGTCCTTAGCCATCTTTAGATAGCGGGAGATCCGTAATAAAGTCTATGGCGTAATATCGCCATGGCTTACTAGCGGGGGGAACTAATTCAAGTAAACCCCATAGCTTATGCCTACGGATCTTATATACTTAATACTTCTCACAATAGCTAATATACTCCTTTACTTCCTAATTAAGCCTTAGCCAATAGTATTTACGTTAAAGTAATTCCACTATCTTTACTTGACTATAGTGGCCGCCCAGAGGATTATTATAATTCTTTATAAGAATCTTCTATTATAAATTTGCTTCTTATAGCACCTAAACCTTACTACCTTTATATAGTAGGCCCATCGGGTCTAGTTCCCAATAGTGGCGCCTAGCAGCTTCCTTTCCGTTACGTTTCCGGTCTACTTCCGCATTAAGAATAGTATAGGAAGTGTCCCTCTATTACACCTTACAGATAAGGTCTATTAACCTTTTAGATAGTTCCTAAATAAAAGCTGTTTCGTCCTATACTGCTCTAAGTATAAGACTAGATGGTACTATAGATCTTGTAACTCTTTAATACGCGTACATTAGGAAGGCCGCTATAAGGTTAAAGTCCTTTAGTTATTATAGGGCTCCGAGTTCCGATTACTCTATAGCTTCGCTATTAGTTTAAGGGGATAGCTTAGTAATTAGGGATGGTGTATTACTAGGTTCCGAGAATGTATTAGGGACGTCCTGTCTAGGTATATTTAGACCCTTATCGGTAACGGACCGGGTACTAGCCGGAACGTCAGTAGAAACTAATAGGGCTTATACCGCCTAAAACTTAGTGTATAGAGCTATAGGTACTTAAGCATCCCATACCTAGAGCTTGTTCTGCAATATAGAGAGTAAGATGTCTATTATCTATTTTTCTTCTCCCGTTTTAAAGCCTTTAGCATAGTCTAGCCGTCATAACGGTCCATTAGTAGGGTTATTTTCCCCTAGTTTATATTTAATCTTAAAATTAAATTATATAAGCTCCTCTGCCTATCTAGCTTGTCGAGGTATAAGCTCCTTTATAGTTATAAAGTAGCGTAAATTATAGTAATCTAAGAGTACACGAGTGGTATAGCTCGCGTGCTTAAGGTAGTGTTGCCACTGTTTAAAGCAGTTAACTATAGCCAGCAGTTCCTTATCGTGGGTATAATACCTAACTTTAGGTCCCTAGAATTTTCTACTATAAAATGCTACTAGTCTCTAATAAAGCTGGGTAGCGTCTAGATGCCTATTAGGTTACAGTAGGATACTAGTAAGGGTAAAGTTTAATACATTAGTGATTATTATTAATGGCTGATCTAGGTCAAAATGCCGCAGCAATAGAGCTTCTATAAACTTCGCGCGAAGTTCCTAAAAGGCCTCCTAAACCTTTTCGGGCCATAACCATAGCTTATACTATTTAGTTAGTCCCTTCTTAGTTTTCTTCCTTACCGCCTTTAAGCTTTTTGCTCCTTAAGTTAGGTCTTAGGAAGCTTCCGTAATATAGTTAAATAGGTATTAGGTAATATCCGAGTAGTTATAGATAAAGCGCCTATAGAAATTGGTAAAGCCTAGGAATACTTAAACATCCTAGTAGCTCTCTAGCCCCGGCCACTTCTAGATTATCTACACTCGTACTAGGTCCATAACTATACCTATAGGCGTTATAATATAACCCAGGAACTTAACCTACTTAGTATTAAAGATATATTTTAACGCCTTGGCGTAAAGGCCCTAATTATTTAAACGTTCTAGCACTTCGCGGATATATTGCTCGTATTAATCCTTATTTTTTAAGTAGATTAAGATGTTATCTAAATAAATAACGTATGTGCGGTTGACTAGTCCCCCTAAGGCTCTATAAATATATAATTGGAATATTGTAGGCGCATTAGCTAGCCTAAAAGGCATTACCAAATACTTAAAGTGGCCGTATTAGGTCTTAAAAGCGGTCTTCCACTCATCCCCTTCTTTAATACAGAGCCTATAGTAGGCGTCTTATAAATCCAGCTTCGTAAAGATCTTCGCCCTAAATAGTTAATCCAGCATTTTACTAACTAGTGGTAGTAGGTAACGGTTCTTAATTGTAATCTTGTTAAGACCGCGATAGTCTACGCATAGCCTTATAGTTCTATCTAGTTTTGGGATAAAGAGGATTAATGCGCCTAACGGCGACTTATTAGGCCAGATCTACCCCTTTTCCAGTAACCTATTAAGGTACTCCTATAGGATCTTAAGCTCTTTGCGCGAGAGGTTATAGATAAAAAGGTTTAGCGGTTATTTGCCTTCTTCTAGATTAATTATATAATCATACTCTAAGTTCTATAATAGGACTTTAGCTCTCCTACCTAAAAATACCTTTAGTAAGTCCCTTAGGCCTATTAGAATATTTAACAAATTAGGGTCGCGTCTATTTTCTGCGTTATTACTAGGTAGATCCCGGAGCTCTCTTAGGATACTTACGGGCAGCGTTATGCGCTATAGTAGTTACTCGTATATAGTTGCCACCGTATATTACACCATTTCATGCGGTAGCTAGTAGAGGGTAGGGAAACCCTTAACGCAGCGCTTAAGGTGCCGTAGTATACTCTCCGCATATTACTTAAGCTATAGTAACCCATAACGGTTAAAGTATCTTATAAAATTCTCAAGATTACCGCCTCCTTATAATATCTCCGCGACCTATCCGGTAGTTCCCCATAGGGTCTCCGTTATATAGAGGTTATTACCTATACTAGGCTCTATACCTATCTTACTATTAAATAGGGGTTAGATCTAATACTCCTTTAGGTGTAGAGCGTATACTATTTTACCTAGGGCTATATTCTTTAGGATGTCTTTTAGGCTTATTAGTAATATATACCCTTTTAAATCTTTATCGTTCCACTATTTAAAGGCTCTAGTCTTAAAGCGTATTTTAGGATCTACTTCCGCCAGCCAAGGGTATCTAAGGATAAGGTTATAACCTATAAAGTCAGCCGCTTAGAAGGGTTGCGGGCTAACTACCTTAATACGGTTATGCATATTAGCTACTAATACTATAAGCTTATAGGCACTATATAGCTTAATCCGATGCTTATCTAGGAAGCCTATAATAGGTTTCCGCCACCTTTATAATAGGATAAGTTTATGCTCTTTTACTAAATTATATTATATAAGATTGATTTCGGCGCCGCTATTATATAGTGCTTAGAACTATTATATCTTACCTATAGGGAGTGTTATTTCCAGCTTAATAGCAATACAAAGAGTCTCTCCTTCTGTATCTTGCCCTAGTTATAACCAGAAGAGGTCCGCGACTAGGGCTTTTCTTTTTTTAGATCGTTGGTGCGGTTATTACCCTACTTATTTTTCTAATAGGATCTACCTCTAGAGTTTTCTCTTAACTTCTTAAAGTGTTCCTGTAAAGGTGCTAAATAGGTATCGGGTTAACCCTAGGAGTCTTTTCCGTTATTTAAAGTTCCTAACTTTAACCTTTCCGAAGTTCTCTTTAAGAACGGCTTCTTTAAAGGTTAAGTCTGCCCTATATTACTACTAAAGTGCCTACGCTTCTAGTAACCCCCTAGCTTCCTATTAGAAGAGGTCTAGTTCCTTACCATATCTTTAGCGTTTAGAACTACTCGTTCAAAATCCATATATATAGTAATCCGCGATAGGGCTCCCACGCGCTTTATTTCGTCATAAATTACTAGCTTAATTCTAGCCTAGATAAACCCAATCTTTTTTTTCTTATGGATGCTACCGTCCTTATTTTTAAAGGGCTCTAAATCTATCTACTAAGCACAAGTTTCCACAAAGTTTATAAACTGGCGGAAGTTATAGCGGTCTAGCTGTGTCCCATTCTAGAATAGCTCTATATTATTATATTATATAATATACGGATCTTAAGTCCATTTCTTTAAAAAGGTTTGCAGCTATAACTATATAGTAATTTGCTCTTTATTAAGCTAATTAAATGTAATCTGGTTTAGTAATCGGTCTTTAATCTTACTAATAATCCAGCATATACGCTCTTTGGTATTATCTCGTATCATTAGCATCTTAAAGAAGTTGTTTATCTTACGAACCCAATCATCTAACTGCTAGGCGTTAGGTTTATAGCGAAGTTCTAAACTACTAAAGGCCTTAGCCAGTCAGTCTATATCCTTTTTCTATTTATAGCGTAGATAACTCTCTAAGTCTTCTACACCTTCTTAGGTAGGTACTAGGTAGCTCCTAGAAAGCCCTTAGCCTTAACTAGGTTTTAAAAAAATTTGCCTAGCTTAGATTAAACCCTACTAAATCTGGATTTACCCTTAGAGGGTTCTAATATATTTATTAGTAGCTTCCTCCCGCATAGCTTCCGAGAGCCTTATAACAGCTTCCTAATATCTATCTTAAAGAAGATCGGTATAGGGCTCTTAACCTTCTAAACTTAGGCCTAGGGAGGCTCCTGCTATAGAGGTAGTATTAGTACTAGTAGCTAGTATAGGCTTCCCAACGAGGCTTAGGTCTTAAGTTAGTAATTAGCTTAGATTACCTAAAGGGGTAGGCCCACTTAACTCGTAAGCAGTCTATATACCGCCACTATACTAATTATAGGCTAGTGGTCTTCCGGGAGGGTTCCGGTTAGTTCCCTAATTAGATATATTAGTGTATTCCTCTGGCATTTTTGGCTTAAGGGAAGATCTTAGAGTTGCCTCTAGCGCTTAATCTTCTAATTAGCCTAAGTGGAGCTAGAGGGGTTCCGGTTACTTTCTGGCAGCGTTATAACTGTTATAAAGGGTATCTATGTTTTCCTTAGCGGTAACTATAGGTGTGTGAGAGTCTTTAAGCTCCTGGAGTATCTAGGTATTAGGGCTTATTCGGCCGTCTTACCTAAAGGGTTATATTATTGCAATCTCTTGCTATTAAAGGGACCTTCCTGCCTTTACGCGACGGCTTTCTATAAGGTATCCGTAGAGTTTCTATTTAAGTTATTACGAGATTTTAAGGGAGGATAGTAGTTATAAATAAAAGATATAAATAAATAATCTAGTCCTTAAAGCCGACTGCCCTTCTAAAAAAGAGTAGAAAGGATTTAAATATAAGGGGATTTTATAGATAGGGGGCTATAAGGACACGATTGGAACAGGATAGATTAGTAAGAGAGACGAATCCTTAAGGAGGTAAGGCCTTTGGGATTGTGGAGACTATATACTACGGGTACGTGCCTTTGGCACGTAACCGGCGACCATCTAAGGGGCGTCCGGGGGTTGTCCTAAGGGCAACCTAAGGTGTCCGCAATAATATCCCTTACAGTTCTCTAGCTTTAAGTAGCTCTTAAAGTCGTTTAATTTTAGTATTAGCTACTATAAGCTCTACCTAGGAGTTTAAGTTAGTTACTATTTTACTATTAGAGGTATTTAAGGGTCCTACAGCTGCTTTACCAGCTACTGTATTTTTTAGCATTATAGTATAGTTATTAAGGTAACTTTTAGTAAGATTCTGTAGGGGTTCTGGTTTATATATATTTTATAGGTCTTATTATTCTTTTCTATTCTTCTAGTTTTAGTAATATTCTTTAAGTCTAATTTTATATTCTATTCTAGTTTATAGTTTATAAATATATTTAAGTTCCTTCTTAAAAAGAAAGGGTAGTTAAGCTTTAGATAATATTAGCGACTTAGTTAATTAAGGCATAAGCACAGTAAGAGGGACGCGTAAGCCTATATAATTAGTAGTTTATAAATGAGGATTTAAAGCTAGAAAAAGGGAAGGAGATAAAGGGTAGCGCTACTTAACGTTATATGCAATCCTCTGGTTATATAACGGCAACTATTTAAAACTATATAAAACTATCTGCGACTATCTACAACTGTCCGCTATAATCCACTAATATTTATTAGTTATAATCTACTAGTTTCTACTAGTTTCTACTAGCGCTATAATAGATTTTATTAATAATATACTCCTTTTAGAGTCTTAATACTAAGCCTATAGCCCCGTTATATTCTTATATTATTCCTTTATAGAAATCCTTAATAATTTCTTCTATAATTCCCCTTAGGATATATATATTTCTTTTTTACTTATATTAATATATTTTTAAATTCTTAGATTACACCTTTTAAATTTTTCTTATTTAGTTGCTGTTGGTAACACAAGGTGATATCACATATCTACAGATTTGTAGGTAGTATGATGATTATTCTTCTAATTGAGGAAGGGTAAGGAACCTAAGGTTCCTTACCACGCTAGTACCGCGGTAACACATAATAACCACGTGCCTTATTCCCGACACTGGCAACTTTTCTTTTATAGTTGCTCTTTACACACAATTACGCTGTAACAGTGCTAGCACCCGCCACGTTACCGTATTTTGCCGTATTCTGCCGTATTCTGCCAGCCATAATATTCTACCAAATTCTGCTAAATTCTGCCAGCTATATCTCCTACTCCCTCTTAACCTAACCTTTAACTTATATACGCAGAGTATTCGTATTAACAAATGTCTCTAGTGCCTTATTTAGGTTTGCCTTTATTATTACATTTACTAGGTTATCTTAGCCATTAATTTATTAAATCTTAAAGAGTTTTTAACGCTTGTAGAACTGTTAAAGTGCCATAATATTAATTATAAGGCGCTTCTCCTTTGTGGTACCAAGCTTAACTAAATACTTATAGAGGGAATATAAGTTGGTGTACACGATTATAGGAATAATAGGAAGTTTTAGTCGATTTATAATTATCTTAAGGGTAGTTCCAATTGCAATTGCCGTATTAACTCCGCTAACTATTCCGTATATCTCTAACGCTAGAACGCTTTAAGTAACGCGCTTACTCTTAGTTAAGCTCTAATAAATAAGATTGCCGTAGATCGTAAAGTTATTCTCTCCGGTAGATTTATTTGCGATAATAATCTTATATCCTAGTTAGGAGCTAAAATCTTTATTATTTATAAATAATCTATTAATAAACATAAAGAGCTTAGCGGTAGGGAGGTTAATAGGTACGTAGAGTAGTCCCCAATTAAGATGGTTTATTTACTAAAAAAGACGCTTATTTAGAGTAAGAACGTTATCCTTAGTTAGTTCCTGGTGTTAAGCGGCAACAGAGAGATTAAAAGAAGCCTTAGGTTAATAGATAGAAGTAATATAAGCTCCATAAGCGCGTTACTCTATATATCCTTACTTTAAAGAATTAATATTAACAACTTTAATCTTCTTACCTTAACCCTTCTAGCGTAAAGCAATGGAATCCTTATTTAGGGAGAGGATGCATCTATTAAAGAGCAATGGTGTTATTAAATTAAGCTTTTTCTTTAGCTTTACCATAAGATTTGCCTTTATTAGTTTATCTTCTTTAAGAGCAGAGAATTGGTTGTCTCCTAAGATAATTATATTATTAGTTTATATGCCAATAATTCTAAATAGGGTTCCTATAGTTATAATAAGGAAGTAGGGGTTAAATATAGAAGTAATCATCAAAAGCTTCTCTTTGTGGTGCTTACTGTAGGTAGCCTACTAATAAGTTCCTACCTCTGCAATTCCATATAATGGCTTAAGCATAATTATAATTATATCTTTGGGATATTAGTAGCGAATTTGCTCTAGAAGATATGCTAATATTAAGCGCTAAAGGTGTGTCTCTAATTGGGTGTAGGCCTAGGTAATATCTTATAAATAAACCGCCATTTTATTCTTTATTAAGGAGGGAGCTAGCGCAATAATAACTTACTAACTGGCTCGTTAAATCGTGGGGGATTGCGTAAGAATTACCTTTTTGCTATTATTATTATAACCTTAAATAATAAGCCTTAATTTCTTAAATAGGGCGTTAGTAGCTTTGCCTTTAATCTCGTTAACTATTCTTAACTTAAAGATGCGAACTTTATTGAACTTAGTAGGGTCATACTTCTTAAATTTAAAGACTTCTCTTATAATAAGACTATCGATCTCCTGCTTATCGGATGCTTAGAAAGGAGCTTTAGGAGTTATAATATAACCTTCCTTTTGGAGCTATTTTATAAGCTTAAAGTTAGCCTTCTCCTTAGCTGTTATAAAGGCCATTAATAACTTAACTCTATTCTTAATGGCAGCAATAAATTGCTCTTTAAAATTAATAAGATATTAGTAATTTTGTAATCCTTTCGGGCGACCTCTACTGCGTTATAGTTGCGGTATATCTACTATAATTATATTAGAATTGTAGTTGCCTTCTAAAGCACGTTAATTATAATTCTTCTTTAGGGCATCTTTTAGGGTATCCTATAAAGGCTCAGAACTGTTATCTTTATAGTAAGGCTTAATAATAGTTAAACGGAATTAAGTGGGTCTGTAAGGCATCTAAATAGTATAAGTTTAACTATTAATTATAATAAGTTAATATAGGCCTAACTATCCTCCCTTTTTACGCTATACGCGCACCTTAGACTAGAGTGGCAGATTAAGCGTAGTTAAGGTATTTAGGCTATTTCTTATTCCTAGTACATTATTGACCTAGCGTATAGCGTAGAGATATCAGACCTCCTTTATTGCCTTATAAATAGCCTTAGCTTATTACATAATAGAGGGAGATAGTAGAGAATTGTTAGTTATTTAAGGGTAGGCGCTAAAGACTAGTAATATAGGTATAAGTCCATCTAGGCCAGCGGAATTATTAACGGCTTTAATAGCTATTTATAAGGTAAATTTTTCGCTAGCGTCCTCTAGCTCTAAAGAGATAATCTTATATACGCGGCGTAATGGCGCGTAATATTGCTCTACTTTTTTAATACTATTCTATACCTTAATAGGGACTTCCTTAACCTTAATTGCCATTGCCTTTATCTATTATTAAAACTTTATAGATAAGAAGTTCTTTCCTGCGTTATAGACGATTTAATTAGGGGGTTCTAGGTAGACATTAATCTAGTATAATTAAAGGGTATCCTATGCGTTCCTAGCTAATATATCCTTTAAGAAACGTACGGCTTAGAAAGAGGTTAAGAAGTTAATAACTTAGAGTACTAGCTTACCGCTAAGATATATAACATTAACGATAATATAGAAGTTAAAGTTATAGTTATTTTTAAGGGTAAACTTAAATCGGCTAGGGGACTTCTAGTTTATTTAGTAGTAATAGCAGTACTTTATAAGATGCTTAATTGCCTTAACCTTAACTTTATAGCCTACTCGCTAAAGAACCCTAAGCAACACTCTTTTTTAGTTAATAAAGGAGCAACTAAGGGTGACCATATTTGCGCACGACGGGCACCTAATTATCTCCCTAAATAAGTATATTCTTAAGGTTATTAAGCTTAACACCTAATTAATTTATATCTCTAATATAAAATAGAAATAGGGTATTTATAGAAACAATGTAAAAAGTAATATACCCTAAGGGGGTTTAGACTCTAATTGTGCTAAGAGAGATTATAGTATCCTTGCTAAAACGAATTATATATTAGCCTGCCGTTAATTAGTTAATCTAAATAGAGGTATTAAGTTATTAAAGGGCTTAAACTTAAGGTTCTCCTACTATAAATACTCCTGCGGCTCTAGTATCTGGTATAATACTATAGAAGATATTTACTAAGTATTTATCGTTAAAGGAGAACGCGGAGCTCTTTTTAGCTTATTAAAGATATCTAACTTCGTAATAGAAT
>Ga0307515_10010096_pt1 | contig 18143 bp, 25 predicted proteins | sample 17_EM_MG_FD_194513 | JGI IMG/M metagenome (GOLD analysis project Ga0307515, IMG submission 194513) | Populus trichocarpa ectomycorrhiza microbial communities from riparian zone in the Pacific Northwest, United States - 17_EM | ecosystem: Host-associated > Plants > Roots > Unclassified | place... | reverse complement strand
TTGGCCCCAGTGGCCAGGCTCTCATCTCGTCTGGTTTATCATTCACAAATAATAGCCAAGTAATCAATAACAGCTTACACACCACAACTCTGCGCCCCGTACTAGGGCCACCGCTCCGCGCATCGTCGCTTTCCGTGTGCCACTGTAGGCTGATCAGTTTCTCCGTTCCCCATCTGATCCGCCTCATAAAAACACTTCGGCCATCTCCGACCAAAGCCAAACTTCGAACAAGTGAGTCCATGTAACAAAGCCTATTCTCGGTTTTACACATTACATATAGGTACAGGTGCAAGAAGTCGCGGGAGCGGGACGCAAATACAAACTCGACCGTCCGCGGAATACTGATTGTTCACTCGTAGGAAGGGCTACGACACCATTTGGCGAACTCGTCGTCGAACTCGTCATGCCCATCCCCCGATCCTGTAGCCGATGCATCACCGAGGTGTTCAAAGATGCCGAAGTCCAATCCCTCAGTAGGTCCCGACAATCCGTAGTGCTCGGAAATTTGTAAGCCCTTGTCGACGACCGCATCGGCGAGTTGGTACTGCACCGGAGACTCGTAGTCGAAGGGAGAGAACCGCGGCGAGACTGACGCCGGCAGTTCAGGTACTTCAAACTCGGAAGACTCCGCCTTCGGTAGCTCCACCATCGGCGGCGGGGATAAGGTAGGTCCTTTTTCCTGGATAGCAAGCGGTCAACTTATGGGTACTCGAGGTTCAAGGAATTCCAAACTTACGACGACGGCAATAATTTGTGCTACAACCCCTAAAACCGCGTCTTGAAGTGGTCCCACCTCGACCGCAGGGGAGCCAGGAGAAGGGGGGAGGGTCAAGACCGGAATCTCGTTGGTCGGGACGAACAACGGGGTGGATAAATGAGGTGGGCCGGTCTGTGATTGTACTTCTGACACCGGGACAGCAGCGATCGAGGGCTTGCGGGGGTTCCTCTTGCGTTTCTTGGCAGGGGGTTGGGAGGCCCGGAGCTCGTCTTTGGAAACCCTCCCCGCAATGGCGACAGCGGAAGATGAACGGGGTCGCTTCAGGGTTACCTTTTGCTCGACAATCTGATCAAGCAATCCGCTCTCGCTCGATCCAGAGGTTTTCGGATACTTGGAAGATTTGACATCTTGGGCCACCTGCGCAGCAATAAAGCCACACAGCTCGTCGTTATCGATATCTTCTTTCTTCACCTTCTTCGGGGCCCTCTCCTTCACCCTCTCCTTCGCCGAAAGATTATACTTGTGCTGGGGGTACAATTGAGCATGCTCGTCCTTGAGCTTCCTAGCCTGTTCCTGATACGGGACCTTCCTAGGTTCGGCGAGGGCGTTCCAGCAATGCGCGGCGATACGGCTGATCTGGCGATGGTCCCTCTCCGGTATCGTTTCCTTGTTGAACTTCCAGAAGTCTGACCGGAAGAGCATGAAGGCGTTGGGAGGACGAGGCGCATTTCCATTCTTGCCCTTGCGCGGGCGGCATTGGGAATGGAGATCAGGCAGGGTGAGCTCGCGCTGATCTGCAAACGCGGACAGATGCTCGATGGTTTGTGGCGAGAGAGGTTGGTCGAAGGTTGCGGTTATGACGACGGGATATTCGGGGAGTGGCTCAGTGGCGGGGTAGGGAATATCGAGGTAATCGAAGCCACCCGGGACACACTGATCCAGAGCTATCATCGCCAAATCGAGCAGCGGTCAGCTTCGGTATTCTCCCTACATCAGGACCAGAATGGAACGTACGATCAGGTATGGTTTGGTTGGAGAGTCTCCTCGATCTTCGTACGATTGGCATCTGTGTGGCGTAAAGTGATCTTGCGCCGAAGATGGACCAAAAGGGGATAGAGGAGGGGGGGCGGGGCAGAGAGATGAAGAGGGAGGAGTGAGAGAGTCAAGACAAGCGGATACCGGCCATTCTACCACCCTGCAGTCTTTTATACGACACACAGGATTCTGGATCCGCAGAGTGTACAGTTCTCTTAAATGTCACATTCATAGACGCTCTTGCCGCATTTCTTTGCATCAACTCGTGCATCAGCTTCCTTCCCCTCAAGGATTCACCCACGCGCCCCAGAAAATTTCCAATTCGTGGTGGTAATGTCACCATCGAAACTTTTTTTTTGCTTCCGCGGAACCAGAAATCGAGAGATATAGGTTCGGTAAAAGGTCGCTCCCTTTGTGCTTTGGCGATGTGCGTCTTTCAATGTGTGTATGTACCTTGTTCCGTTAGCGGGGCGGTCAGACGCCGTCGGACACCAAGTGGTACCTGTCGCGACGTCTCGGACGACGGGATGCTGTAATCTGACCACAAAGGCTGGAACCTGTGGCTCAGGCAACCCTCCTATCCTCAACCTCACGTCATAATCCAGATGGCCAGGAACCGAGGGCTTCATTTCCTGGGAGCACACGGATGCCCTCGTACATCGAGTGGCTCAATGGGCGCAGATAGCACTCGAGATAATGGTCATCTGTTCCGTGATTCGAGGTGACAACCGCGTCGGGGCAGATCACCGCCTCCCTTGTCACACAGCGTCCAGCCTTTATGCCACACTTCCAGATCGGTCACGCACTTATTCCCAGTCAGTTCATCCGCACCCGACGATATACCCAGAAGAGGAACAAAGGAGAGTATCTGCTCAACTCTCTGTCTCCACCGTCGTTTTCCCCTCCTCCCTTGCCTTCCTGCGTTTGGAACCCGCAATCATATCCCTGGCCATCGATGCACACACCCAGTGGCTCAGTTAATTTCAACTCTCGGCACGTTTGGGGCTACTCACCGCTTCTTTAAAGCCTGATTGCGTCCGATGGATCTGGCCTTGTTAACCGTATCCGATCGTTTGACTCGACCCATTTGTCTTCGCTTCATTTTCGACGGTTTAGGAAGCTTCGCCACCCATTCCGGTACGGGTGATCCCGATTGCAGCAACACGTTCGCGATGCTGGGGGAGTCAGTGGGTGGGTCGCCAATATTTTCCGACCAATGGACTCACGGCTTCAGAAATGGCGCGTCGTCATTCGTAAAGTACGTAACAGCTTTTCCCTCCCTACCGGCACGTCCAGTACGACCTCAAGGCAAACTCAGCGAAAATGCACAAAAAATCGACCACCACATACCTATCCGATGAATATAGCTCTGCACGCTCTGCGGAAAGTCGTAGTTGATGACCTCCATGACACCCTTGAAATCCATACCCCGAGCCATCACTTCTGTGCTTATCATAACCCAACTTACGCCCCGCCGCATCCTTCCGATCGCATCTTCCCGTTCCTTTTTCGTCATACCCGCGTGGAGGCAATCTACGTTCGGAACTCCGTTGATCACCAGCTCCTCCGCCAGAGATGAAGCCCTAGGTTGAGTTGATGTGAAGACTAACACAGGTGGCTTGTAAGGTTGGGATAGATGGGCGAGGAGTGTGGGTAGTTTGGAAGAGTCGTCAGCCACGTATGTCAGCGACTGAGCAATCGATGGTAAAGGCGTATCCCTATCGAGGATAGTAAGCAACGGCGTGTCCGGATGACGGAGGGTCAGGATCGCACTTTAATCCAACAACCACCCGAATCGGGTCACGGAGGACGTCAAAAGCCACCTTCTCCGCATTCGCCGGTAACGTAGCGCTGAAAACAGCCTTTTGAACATTTGGATGAGAGCACGCCACAAAGATCTCTTCAATTTGATCCAGGAACTCGGAGTCTAGCATTCGATCCGCCTCATCGAGGATTAGATGCCGCACACTGTTAAGTCAAATCAGAGCCTGTCTCGGAGCGCGCGGGCAGTGGACACTTACTTGCTCAAGTCCAGATGACCCTGTCGAAGTGAGGTAACGAGCCGCAACGGAGTGCTGATGACGATATCTGTACCGCCGTGATCATGAGAAAGAGAATACGCAAAAGACGTTGAGGAAAACTCACCCACTTTATCCCTCACGTTCTTATCGGCCAGAGTGGACGCGGTGGCCTTGCTGAACAGGATTACCCTCCACTTCCGGCCCTCAGCCAACTTCAAGCACTCGTTATGGATTTGATGCGCCAATTCACGAGTAGGTGCGAGTATGATGGCACGGGCTCCAGAACCGAAATCATTGTTCCCTTTTGAGTTTGGAGAGCCGAGAGCAATCATTGTGGGGAGAAGGTATGAGAGGGTTTTTCCTGTACCCGTTGGCGAGATAGCAGCTAAATCTCGGTTCTACATAGGTAAGAACCCGGTGTAACAACCGAAGAAGTTGCACCAGCTCACCTCGAGAAGGATAGGAATCGCATATGATTGGATACTCGTCGGTCTCGAGTATCCATACTTCTCCAAGTTGGAGGAGATGTGAGATGGGAGCGAATATCGTGTTTGAAGTTCTTCGAATGTTTCGAAATGAGAGGGCACATTCGAACCCTTCGTCTTGACTTGATGTCGCTGTGTAACCGGTTGTTCTTCCACCCCTACGACAAAACCGGGGTCGCTCTGATCCTCCTCACCCTCCTCGACTTCAGAATCGCTATCCTGTTTCCTTCGTTTCTTTCGACCACCAGACTGGTCCAACTGAGACTTCCTCTTCTGTCCGGCATCTTGGGTATACTTGAAAAAATCCAACTCGGTCGGTAGGTGGTCGTTCCTCGTTTTCTGCGCGGAAGGTGCATTTTTGTTGGGGGTACTTGACTTCTACTTAGGAGCGTGAACAATTAGGCTACAGTGGGATGGAGATGAAAACGCTCACATTGAATAGCTTAACGTCGTCCCGGTACTTCTGCTTGTCGAACTTTACACCTCCACGAGAAAGCAGATGGAAAGCTTCCATAGCCAGGGTCTGTGGACCGTGTTCAAACGATCTTTTGCGATCGAAATTCTCACGACGGCTCGTTCCCGTGACTGTTTCGCTGGTGCCCTCCCGAAAGTCGATCTTTCGAAGAGGAGGAATCACAGTAACAACAGCGCACAGTAGATTAACAACCACAGAACTATTATGCTAACATATTCCTCATGAACGCCCTCCCTTCTTCTTCTTGTTTACGACTTTGAATCCCCATTCGCTCTGCGCAGGCTTTGGTTGGGTTTTCACAACCTCGGCGATGGATTGAGTTTTCCCGGGAATATTTGTGGATCCATTACCTTTCGGCTTGGCAGTCGCGTCCGTCTTTCGCTTGTTCACAAATTCAGCGGCGAACCTACGGCCATCTAGCGTCGTGCTGTTGGCGTAGATCAGGTCTGAGATGATCTCCACTGTGATCGGATCCGGGTCCAACGGGAAGGACAGAAGCATAGACGTGATATCCTCGACTAGAGAAGGAGGGAGGTTAACATCACTTTAGGGGTATTGGGTGCCGGGTACTTACGGTTCACACTCTGGTTCAACCCCTTGAGCGAGTCAGTGAGCCATTTGAGAAAATCAAGTGAAGGGTTCGCTACAGCATCCTCATTCTTGACAGCAGAGGTAACGACCTTGGCGGGAGCAGGAGAGCGAGGAGACGGGCTAGCTCCATTCGTTGGGGGTCTTGTAACCAAGGAGGGAACGGGAGCAGGAGAAGAAACCACCACTGTTGGCCGGACATGTTGAGTGGTGACGGAAGTCTTTCCATTGACACCGACAGTCGTCCAGGCAGGACTGGGAGTAACTGTGGGTGTCTTGAGGTCTATGAGTGAGCGTCGGAACCAGATGATCAAGCGCAAAGACAAATACCTTGGCCACAGCTTCTGCGTGGGATCTCCGCACAGCAGCGTTGATAGTCTCCTTCTCCTGGACCTGTTGTTGCTCGACCTTCTTACGTCGCTCCTCTTCTTGGATCTCCTTCATGGTCTTCTTCGTAGCCGGAGGTTTCACCACATTGGTCCACACTGGGACCGCGGGAGTTGGAGACCCAGTAGAGGTAGGTTCCTTGCGACCAGCCTGGACTTGGGAAGTTGGAAGACCCCAGGAAGTGGTTGTCGGGACTGGCGGATCTTCCGTGGGCGTGCTAATATTTCGGGCTGCGGTGGTTGCACGCTCGCGTTCAAGAGCAGCCTTCCGCACTTCGGACTGTTTGGCTTCGGCCTCTTGAATTTCGCGGAAGCCAATCGAAACACCAGAAGGCTTCTTCCCATCGTCGTCCTTGGACCACACAGTCTTGGCAGGTGGAGGATGAACAGGGACCGAAGGGGTCACCTGGGGCTTGTTGGGAGGTGAGGTCTGCGGTTGCTGCTGATTCTGTGGTTGTGGCTGCAGCTGGGAAACCGTTGCCTTGACGGGAGACACAGATTTCTTGCGGAGTTTGGTGGCCGAAGGTCCGAGAGCTTCCTCCTGCGTGGCCGGTGGGATGTCGGTCGGCACTTGTACCGCAAGCACGTCTCGTTGCGGAACCCCGGGCGTATGGAGGTTTGATTGTGTTGTAACAGAAACAACCTCCGGCAATACAGGGAGTGTTGATTCCGGACGAAGTTGCTGCTGATTATGTTGTTCGAGGTTACTCACAGTTAAATTGCTAGTGCCATCCCCAGTTGGCCAGCCGTCTGGAGAATGTTCGGAAGGGAGTGTGGACCATGGAATTCTAACACTACGTTCCCATGGAGAGGACTGTTGAGGTTGCGCAAGGGTGTTGAGATGCCGGGGTGGTTGATGCGTGGGGTCAAACACCCCGACGCGTTTCAAAGACAAATCGGGCGTCCCCCAAGGTGAGGCGGAAGGAGTGTAGTTGTGCGCGGGTAAATGGGACACCGGCGGAGATGCAGGTTGCACGATGTTCGTGAAGTGATTTTGGTTGACTTGAACTGGAGGGGTTACAGGTAAAAAGGGGCTTTGACCAACGGCAGTGCTGGTAGAAAAGCTGAGTTCGGGTTGGTATGAACCGGGACCGCTGCTAGATTGATCAGGCGAAGAGCGGGCACAAGGTAACTAATTTGCGACTGACGATTGCAGGTGATGCCCAGGAACACTTTCGCGGTGAACGTCTTGGAGGAATGATTATAATATTCCACCGACGGAAGGCAAAAACTTACCATTGAAGCCATAAGCGGGGGCAGTGTTGGGGTAGGGAGAACGGCCGAGACCGTCGATAGAAGGGTCGATGTAGGGGCGTCTGTTCGCACCAATGACATTAAAAGAGGGTTCGGGGTTTCCAAATATATGACTGGCTGGACCGGCAGAGGACGAAGGAGATGCCGACTGGCTATTGCCGTTGATGTAAGAATCAAGCGTTGAAGTACGCAGAGAGCGTATTGGCGTTGGTTGGTGAGGGGCACCGAACGGGCTCGGGTCGCGGTGGCGTAACAGTGGGTCGCTCGGGCTCTCGAGGCGCCTTGTCAGCCCAGGCGGGCCGGGCGGGACAACCACCACGATGGGTGAAAGGAACACCTTGGGCCCAGCCGCTCGGTGAATAAGATCCCCTACAGAAATCCATTCGGTATCGATTTGGGTCCTCTTCATTAGGAGATCCGGGGTAAAGTATCCTTGGTCATGCCAACTTTGCATAACATCCGCACGGAACGGGCCTGCGCCGATTCAGAAGTCAAGCCCTCCGAGGGATCGTAACCACTCACCTTGCACGATTCCCTGGGTGTCCAAGTAGGACCATTCGACGGCTCCAAGGTCCGTCGTTCCTGTAACACTGAGAACCTGGCTCTGAGCAGTAGTTGTGGGTTCGGTGGAGGTCATAGTTGCCGATGGGACGTTCAAAGGATGTTGTTGACCGCTACCATCGATTAGCTGATTCTGACCGTGCGCGTGACCTGCCTCGGTTCGCTGGAAGGCTCCGTCATCTTGCTGATCCCGCTGCGGTGAGGATTGGGTTATGGGTGCCTTGTCCAATATTACGGGCTTATCTGCCCGATCAGATCCTTGTACCCCATCCACCTCATCTTTCAACTTCATCTCCGGTATCTCATCTACCTGCCCACTGGTCCCACCGGAGTCGCGCGTAGCTGATCCACCAATACGAGGTCTCGTTTCAGAACCCCTCCGTCGCATGTTCCATGGCTCCCCACTGCCCAGGATGCCATCGAAACCGGACCCGTTCCTCCCTCTCGGAGGTGGCGGGGCAGCATCTCTGGGCGATGCGAGCGGTTGTTGAAGGCCAGATACAGAATGCTTTCTCGGAGTTCCGAATGTAGGTTGGTCTAGGGGAAACCATTGTAAGACGAGGCATCGGCCAGGTGCGAATGGAAGCATCGCTACCTCCGCTGTCCCTCCTCCTAGCTCCGAGAAATGACCCGAACCTCTCCCGCATAGGGCTCGTCCCGCCGGACGCATCACGGCTCAGTTTCGGTCGATCGAGCCCGTTGGTTGACAGAGGAGTCAGATAATCGCTGGTTGACTGTCGCCTCCGCATCTCGGAATTGAGTGGTCCAGAGAAAAGCTAGCGGTTCGCAGGAGGGGGGCATGAGAGAACCGCAATGAGTTGTGGGCTTTGTTCCATGAGGACGGACAGCGGAGCGTACTGACCCTCTTCTCTGCGTCGCTCATCTCCTTCGTCCCGACAGGATCTGCTCCGATTTCTTTGGTAATTCCGTCCCAACGTTCCACCTCCGGTCCCAGGGTCGTCTTCGCTCCCTCGCGGTAAATTCTGATCATTTCCTCCTTGGAATATCGGAGCGGGCGAATACCGTCCAGTTTCTCGGAGTGAACAGTTCCGAAAGTGACCGAGGCAGAATAACTCGAGATTGGAGGTGTCGAGGCCGTGGGGTTCAGGCTTGAGATTACGGTCGTGCTTCCGGGGTGGAAATCCGTCTGCGAAGAACGCGGAGCTGGTGTGGGTTGTTTGCGCATCCATTCCGGACCAAAGTGCATGGTTGTAGTCGCCATTGTGTTGGTAAATGTGTTCGAGCAAGAGAATGATTCGCGAGGATCGTTGTCGTAGTATCGGAGGAGGTTGCACAACTTCCAGGTTTTCTCAAGGACACCCGCATAACCCCAGCCGTGACTTGCCCTAAAGTGATCATGTGACACAACTCTCCTGTGGAAGGCAAATAGGTCAAAGGCTACCATGGCGCCTGGGTTTTCCAAATAACCAGATAAATTATAGGATTATAGGAGATGATTTATGCTGCTGTGCTACATAGGTTATTATGCAGAGGCCACTCGCCATTTGGCCACAGGCAATGCTGCAAAGACGCGTCAATAACTCATCAACGCCGGTGGCCGGTGAATGGGGCTCACCTTCAAGGCGTTTGGCTGTGGGTATGATGTAAAGGACGCAGGCCAAGACGCCGAGGGTAATACAAATCGCAGAGACATAGTAGTAGCCATCTTGCATGACCACACATTGGCCGTTCATACTCTCACACAGAGATTTCCCTTGTTCCGAAACACACTCCTGGGCTGGAGTACGGGTCAGTTGGGGTCGTTATGGAAAGAGTTCACTCCATACCCATTATGGTGATGTCTTTACCAGGATTGTTTAGCTTGCAAGTTGCGACACTGAAATAGTCGACGCCCCTCAGGACAAAATACTTGGGCCACGTCCCACCAAGGTTGCTGAAAGTGTTCAACAGCTGTTCAACCCGATGAGTTTACGTGTTTGTCCGATCGAGAGAAGGCGCCCACCGTCATGTAAGTTCCTCCAATCAACGGATCTGAGACTATGGTGTGAAACGCGGATATGCCGACGAACTGGATCGTTCTGTAAGTAGTGGCGTGAGCTTCAAGAAGGCTCCATGGGACGGAAAAGATCACCCTGCGAAACTTTGGAGAACGCTGTGAGTGACAAGGAACGCGAGGAACCCTTTCGTCATTGGTGGTAACGGGAACCAATAAACGATTAGAGTTGACGAAAGGGCGAAACCGAGTCGGGGCCAAAACGCAAGTAACCAAGGCCGCAGGGCCCTACCGCCAGTGGAAAACTTCCCGGCGACCCATCCCCCCATCATCTGGAAGGGAAAATCCAAGAGGACAATAATGGCGAGGTCCTCTTTCTTGAGACCCTTCTCAACCATCTTGAGTTGAGTCACAGCATCATTCGCCTGGAACCCGATTTTGGCAACAAAATGCACCACGAGAAGCGATTGTACATCTAGAAAACCGGGTTATAAATCGGGGTTCCAGGTGACTACCAGACAGGTACCCACGTTTCAATTTGCAGATGTCCCAAATTGTGAGGTAAACTCGTTTAACGTCCATTTCATTCACATCGAGGTCTTCTTTGTCCTATGGGAGGGAGTTCAGCGATCGAGTTTCCATTGCATCCACCAAACGTACCTCCTTCACAAAGAACAGCCACGCAGTCACAGAATAAGAAACAAGTCCCCAGAAGCGAAGGTATGTGTCCATCGTTAAACGTGGGATCCCCCACTTGTTACTGAAGACATGTCAACACATGCACGATATTCGTTCCGGCTCACGTACGCGAACGCCTCACTGTTCAGAGCTAGGAAGACGGTGAATGAAGCAAAGTAGCCGGTAGTCAACCCAATGGTTTGGCAGGTGGACGCATATGAGAGATTCTCCTCTGAGAGCAGCGTGAGTGCCCAGCCTACGGAGCGTATTAGTTGCAGCTTACAATGCCATGGAGGCTCATACCGTCTACTGCGATATCTGAAGTCATAGTTAACGGCTGTCACCATACATACGACACTCTACGAACCTTGCGTGGCTGAGAAGAAAACCAACCCGGTGAATGCGGCCGACAGGAGGTATACGTCATCCACGGGCTGGAATGTGCGGTCAAAAAAATTCCGTCATCTGTGAACGGAACTGGTTCCTCACATTTTGAATGAGTTTTTCAGCGCGGAATGACATGGCGAACATGATTGTTCCGATGATTATTTGCATGGGTATAATCCAAGACTTGCGCCGCCCAACGGAGGGGAGGAATTTCGAATCCACAATGGGTGACCAGAAGAGCTTGAGAGAGTAGGGATAACTTGCGAGGGAGAAGATGGCCAGTTGTGAATATGATAGGTGCTCCCTTAGCAGGAAGGGTACAGAGCCTTGAAACTGCGTAAGCATCGAATGCGAATGATATGTGGCATTTGCCGACCTAAGGCAAGACCAAGCTACGACCATGTTGTCAATGATGCTCCTTATGTCACGAACAGGGCAGATTGGAACTCACAGGAACACCCTGGATTAGATCTAGCGGGGGTGAGTGACACTCCTGCGGTGATAGCACGGAACCTTACAGAGTACACACAGAAGACCCATCGACCGCTTATCCCTGGTGGACATTGGACGTTTCGGCCGACCCGCCCAAGGTGAATCATCGTCCGGGGCGCCGACAGCAGCCTGGCGTTGTTCGTCCTCCTCGAGAAGAGTGAGCTCTACTTCCTCGGTGTCAAGCGCTCCTTGTCTATGAGTGCGCGGTTGAATAGTGACGGTGTCCATGGAGGAGGTCGTGCCGCGGGCTCTGCTGGGAGAGTCAGCGCTGGGCATGCCGTGCAGGGAAGAGTCCTGCTTCGGCGATTTTGTGGTCGGGGTAGTCTTCACTTTGCGTTGCCTCGAACTCATCAAGAAGGTTTTCGGAATCACCAGCAGAGCACACGTGGCAAAGACGCGTGTATCGGAAGATGCCGTTTCCCCGCTCCAAGATTGGAAGTTCAAAGTTCAACAGGTCCCCGTGACCATGCCGGTGGTCATCGAGATCGTGTCTGATAGCGAGGAGGAAAGAATGTGAGATATTCAACCACTTCTTGTCCACTGCACTTACGGACGACGCGTAGAAGAGAGTCTACGGCCAAGACGCCAGCAGTAATCGAGATTTCATCCTCCGAAGATGATGACCATGGCGTCACTGCCGGGCCAAGTCCAGCGAAGTGCGCATACTCTCACTCAAACAACCTGCAGACCTGACCGCAGTCTAGAAACCGTCCTCTGATGCACCGTGCGATACGAAGGATAATCGAATCGAGCTCAGAGTCTGGGGACGAAGCTGCGTGGCAGAATGAGCCACCCACGGATGTCATTGACCTGACATTGGATAACGACCAACACGTCACTCCGGTCCAAAACAAGGCGAAAACACCTATACGCCCAGCTGCTACACCAAGATACCAGTCACTCTACTCTGATGGTGAAGACTCCGCCGGCGACGCGTTCGAAGATGCTATCGACGATTCCATTCTTACATTGTAAGCTCAACAGGAGACTGAAAGGTTATCCTGGTCTGATCCCCGTCCAAGTGACCCTCCGAAATCAGCAAAGAAACCTATCAGGATTGCCCCTCCCGCGGCGGGGACTCCGTCCCGTGAGAATGTGCCAAAGAAGCGAACAGCAACACCCAAGAAAGCCGCTATCCCCGATACTCAACCACCTCCCCCAGCCATACCATCTACCCCGCGTGGCTCGGGGAAAACCTCAAAACGGGTGCAGGCAGCTGCGAAACAGAAGGAGCTGGAAGAATATGCACAACAATTTTTTGATGATCTGAACAAGACCGTCTTCGAAAGTGGGCTTCCACCCGACACAAAACTCGCCTGGAATGCGAGGCTGCTTACCACCGCTGGCCGTGCACGTTGGCACAAGTAAGTCCGACCGTCCTGAACGTAGGCCGTCGACTGAATGTTAATAGGAATCGACATGGGGAAGAATCCTCACAAATAGAACTTGCGACCAAGATCCTAACTAGTCAAGGTTGAGAGCCCGAAACATCGAAGTCCCTCTTCCTAACGCCTTTGCAGAGCGCATCAGGAATACATTGTCGCATGAAATGTGTCATATGGCTTCATGGGTCATCGACAAGCAGCTGAATGAGGGACACGGTCAGATCTTTAAGAAGTGGTGGGGACCAATTAATGTGCCTTGTCCTTCCCTCAGTTCTCACCAACGATAGGGGGTCTCGGGTGATGAAAGCATACCCAGACATTGAGATCACGGTGAGTAGCCCCTGCATAGTTTGCCCAATGGATGGCCACTAATCCCGCCAAAAGACCCGCCACACCTATGAAATATCGTACAAATATGAGTGGAGTGCGTGCACCCCGATTTCACGAGAGACACCGTGTACTCACGTCAAACAGAGTGTACTAACTGCTCTAAGATGTGAGAACCTAATTATTACTCCTGGGCAAGGCTAACGTGTTCCACTCCAGATACGGCCGACACAGCAAGTCGATTAATCCCGACGAATGCTGTAAGATAATCAAAGAATATCGTTTCTGGTTCGGCCACTCATTTGTATCTTCCCGTAGTGTGCGGAGCTTGCAGAACTGGCAATCTCGTTCCGCTATTTGCAACGCGCACACCTCAGAAATCCAAGAACAGTACAAGCGGAAGGATGGCTACGACCCAACCGAGAGGTACGAATTGTATAGCTCCGCGAACATTAAACCTGACGAGGCCCTCAGACTCACCCCTCCGCGGACCAGACCCACACATCAGCGTCCCCACAGATGACGATGCATCGGACCTTTTGGACGATCTCACTGCTGCTGTCGAGGGGATCAGAATCTAGATCATACCTCGCCTCACGGTGCCCCATCAAGTCCCTTCGATCTTCCCCGCCGTGTTTTCAAACCTTTTGCTATGATCGCTTTCCCTCCGTCCCAGAATACCAGCCCTTAATCGGAGATTCTATTCGCTACATGCTATGTTACAACATCCAGTGCAATAACACAGAGTCCAAGATACACACGTGATAAATAAACCCCGTCAGGGATGATCATGGGATCTCGAAATCCTGATTGGAAGCTGGGCACCGTCTTCGAGTCTGCCCTTGACGTATGGTCGAGTGACGACGGTGTTGAACCTCCGAATCTCCGCGACGGGTTCAAAAGTGAAATCCCGTGCCAGCGCGGAGATGAACACTTTCATCTCCAAGACAGCAAATCTCCACCCGATGCATGAACTCGGACCTTGCGAAAATGACATGACATTAGCCAGACCGGGGTGATGAGCTGGAAGCCTCTCAGGGCACATCCAGCGGTCGGGACTGTGGACGCAATGGTCAATATCTGACCCGGTGTAAAGCAACGGTCGGGGCCTACTCGAAGATTAGAGCATCCTCGCCCCAGATATCCTTGCTCATGTTCAACCCCTCTATGGGTATATGTACGTAAGAACCCTTACAGATGTGAACCTCTGGCGTAACTGTGCCGTCTCGCAGCTTGATAGGGTAAGAAAGAGGTATCACGTCGTCCTTTATCGCCACTCGTATCGTACTGTGAGCGGGAGGACAAAGCCGCAGGGTCTCCTGGACGACGGCATTCAGGTAAGGAAGTTTGTCCACCAGGCTCATGTCCTCGATGGAGTGAAGCGACTGCAGCTCTTCCCTGAGGCGGTTTTGAATTCGCGGATTAATGGAGAGGTGGTGAAGACACCAAGCAACCGCTAATGAAGTCGTGTCTGATCCTGCAAACAAGAGCGTGCTGATTTGGTCCATGAGTTCCTGGTCGGACATCCGCCGAGCGGGGTCTTCTGGCATGTTGGATTCTACTGCGGCCTGGGTTAGAGACACCGAGTGAACAACAGCAATGTGGATCTTACTCAAAAGACTCAATATATCTCTGTCTGGGGCACCATTTATTTGGTGGACCTTCGCGAGAACTTCCTCGCGTTTTGCAGCAACTATCCGATGGCCGGCATCGTTTATCACCTTTCGGTTGTGGCGGATTGCTCTCGTTGTAGCGTCAGGCTAGGATACACAAGTCAGCTACTCAATCAAAAAGTTGTCGTTGCGAGCCGGCCTACCAAAATGACCTCAATCATTGGAAACCATAACGCAAACAGCTCCTTGAAACCAGATGGCTTTTCTGCCGCCTGCAGCAGTTCTCTGTAAGCAGAGCAAACCCCTTCACGTCTATCTGCCAAAGAGTCGAAGTCGTAACCGAAACCAGCTAGCCCAATGGCATCCAAAGTAGCCCTGTTTGTCCAATCACAGACATCCACGACGGTTCCCACAGAACAACTCTTTGTGGAAGAGAAACCGGCGATATCACTTTCCCTCTCTCCAGGTGGCGGAGTTGATGGAGGGGTAGGGTATAGTATGGAAGAGGAGGAAGGGCCGATGATTCCATCCCAGCGGTCACGTAACTCTTCCGCTTTCTGTACGAAGACGGGATACACCTCCTTTAACGCCGCCGAGTTAAACGCGGGTGCCAAGATTCGTCTCTACCAACGTTAAAACGTTGGTGCCGCATTCAACAGTGAGACAGCAAGTTTCGTACCTGCCATCTATGTTCTTGCCCCTCCTTCGCAAACACACCCTGTCCGATCAATCTTGACAGGAACCTTTGCGTTTGCCACGGTTTCTCAAAGTTCGGCGAGTTCAAAACGTGGCCAACGGCACGGAAATCGAACGTGATGAGTCTGAAATCAAACTTGTTTTGTTCCAGGCAGGTCAGCCTCGTTGCGGGTAGACGCCCACCAGAAGGACCTACAGCGCCGAAACCGTGGAACCGCCAGGTCTTGCCGTACTTCCTCGTCCAGACATCGTGGGTCTTGGGAGACTGGTTTGGACTGGGATTGTGGCCTTCGTAAGCACTGTGAAAGATGGGAAGAAGGATCGGACGCTCACTCCATGAGTTCCCAGAAATGGTTTTCCCAGTAACCCGCTCTCGGGCCTGGCAGTCGCCGGAGAGGGTCAAGTAAAGGTGCGAAAACGAACAGACTTAGAGCCCATAGCGCTCCTCTGAGCACTAAGCCGACCAAGGAGGCGAATAACAGTTTTGGGGTTGCCGCGAAGAGACAGAGAACCAGCTCGGCCATTGTGAACGGGGAGCGCCAGAAACGCAGGTCAAGATCACCTCCATCGCTGAGACTTTTATGTGTTCAGCTATGAAGCGCAGATTAGATCCTGCGAGGCCACAGGCTTGGATCGGGGTCGTATCAAGCGAGGTCTCAGCATGTTGTGGCGAATTGATTAGGAGCAACTCGAAATCAGAAGGGTCATCATACACCTCACCGCGACCGCGCGACAGTCCGTCTTCACTCAAGCCCTGGGGCACACGGCAAACCCGTCCCCGCGTCCACCCTCCTCCTGTCCGGTTCCACGTCGATAAAGCCGTAAGAGTTATTGTTTCTTCTTTTGATTCGCATGCGCGGGGTCTTGTCTATACAGATCCAGGCGACACGAGGCGTGGACGACAGCGATAACGGTTGCGTGAGAATGCGATAGAATACATGTACATGCCAGATTGTATAAGTACACAACCCGATGAGAGAATGTCCTTGCTGGTATATCTAGATGGTCGCCGGAAGTATGCCTCGAGGGATAGAAAAATCAAATTCCTATATCTGTTCGTGCCTGAGGAAATAGGAGGTTGGGGTACTTTGAATCCTCCGTTCGACCGTCCTCAAGTAGAGACAGGGAGGAAAGTAAAGGGGGTTCGCAGTCAGGAAGTTTCTCCTTGTATGATGCATATGCATCGGCAACGACCTTCCACCATTGTAACAAGGTGGTGGTTTCCTCCACGGGAAGGACGGATATTCGAGTTTTGAATCCCCCCATGGCTCGCTTCCAACACATCTGGGTTGACAGTGAGACAGACGCACAAGCGTAGATAAATTTGCTTACTCCAAGTAGCGAATCAAAGTGAGTGTATTCCTTCATCACCGTGTCTTCTGTAAGCCTTCCGAGAGTCGATAATATGGTATCGCAGCAAGATTCCATGAAAGGGGCAGTAGGGTAATCCGTTGGAGCAATAGTGAGATAGAGGTTAGCCAGATAGGCCAGACACGAGATGCAGTTGCTCCGGATCACATCCGAGGATTCCTTATCCCCGATGGAAGTGAACCATTCTAGATGCTTTTGCAGCGCATCCGTATGTGCTTGGAGTTGACCAATCATTTTGCTGCACAGGGCGCGCCAGTCCTTCAGCATCGCGGCTAAATTGCCTTGAGATCATGTTCTGACTCAAACTACACCATGTGGGGCTTACTTTGTGACGGGTAAACGCCAAGAACGAAGATTGCGTCCCGGATAAGCAGAACACCGCGGGTGCGCATGATCAGCGGGCAGGTGTCGAAAATGAAGGGGTATGATGTCTGTGTGTTCTCAGTTGCTCATGTTAAAAGGTCTAGACCGGCGGAGGGTTTGTTACCTCAAGTTCGGTTCGGAATTCCTTCTCAAGTCTAGAAGACGCCCTCGGTTCGACGCCGTTTCTGGTCAGGAATAGGAAATTCTCGAGGTATATCAGCTGGGAAAGCTGAGCGATGTGCTCGTGAACGTCTCCCGAGAATACTGGGGCAGGGCTATCGTTGGGAACGAACGACATATGGTGTTCGTTGGCGATGTGGATCGCTTTGAGGAGGTACGCTTGAGTTACGTCGAGCCACCTCAGGAGCACGCATGAGGATGCTATGGTGAACATCGCCTCCAGAAGCAGGAACCAATCTCGGCCTTTCGAGATGTCGGCCATAGATTCCCAAGTCAGTTGGCCATATCTCGCTTGCATTATAATCGCTGTTTTCCCATCCGGGAGCGTCGCGCAAGAATGCATCCCCAGTGCATGTGCATGGTGGACAAAAAAGGGATGAACAATCGTCCCACAGAGATCGCCGTGCATGATGGCTTCTTGTTTGTCACCTCTCAGGCGCAGGCCCATGGTCATATACTGCCGCAGGGCGTTTAGCCGGCTATTAAGGTGGATCAGTACTCCAACACTCGAGCCCGAACCGGTGTAACTCGTACAAATTGAGGTGAAGATCGCTGGTAGAAACGTCGGAAACTTTTAGGTGTTCTGAGGGCACTTTTGGCATTAAATGTAACGAAGTCGGGTGGGGGAGGGGGGGAACACTGGAGCAGACGAACAATCGTGGGGGGGATTGTAAAACCAGTCGTGGCGTTGGGGGTCGGGTGCAGACCCCTCTGTCCCCGACGACAACAATTGATTCGTTGGAGGACGTTGGACGCAGGGGGGACGTTTCCTCCACGGAGCTCGTGGGAGAATCTTCGTCATAAATACACTCTCTTTGGGAATTGTGGCACAGAGTACACGGTCGGCCGGCATCACACCTCTGTCCACATCATTCAGTTCCGTTCCGTAACGCGGAATCGTAGGAGAGCCGAACCTTCTTTTTCGCACTGTGGGGAAAAGGAGAATGAAAAATTCCATCAGCATTGAAGGGCTCATTGCCAAATTGCCATGATCCGGGGGGAGAAGCCACCAACCGGCAGGTGAGGCACGCTTCGCCCATAGCCAGCGCGTTTCCCGGTCGCTTTTTTCTCGTTTGGTCATAAATACATTCGAGCACGTTGTTCCGGACGCATCTTCCGCAACGAGGCACGACTGAATCGCATTTCTAAATGCTCGAGAGGGTGAGGTAAATCG
>Ga0307515_10010095_pt1 | contig 18145 bp, 15 predicted proteins | sample 17_EM_MG_FD_194513 | JGI IMG/M metagenome (GOLD analysis project Ga0307515, IMG submission 194513) | Populus trichocarpa ectomycorrhiza microbial communities from riparian zone in the Pacific Northwest, United States - 17_EM | ecosystem: Host-associated > Plants > Roots > Unclassified | place... | reverse complement strand
ATCGATTCACTAAACGAGCGTAAATATTTAATGTTTAGACCTGACCGATGTGTGTTGCTGCCATGCGCTGGCAATCCATTTGTCTTCTCTGAAATTCCTTATTGTAATTGTAACGGTTGCCAGGAATCGAACCTCACCGTTAAAAGACTGATACACAATTTCTTGTCCATTTTATTCGTATTTTTCAGAGTCACTTTTTCTCTCCAACCCGTATTCAGAACCAACTAAAACTAATGTATGAATTTGCAATCGACAAAATTTTCAAACAAAGTTGCAACGTTGCTTGCCCTGGCATTCACTTTATTTTTCAGCAATTGTGATTCTCCATTGTCAGATGTTGAGGTCACAGATCCCAGCCTTTTACAAACAAACTTTATTGTAGAGCGCGCCTTGCTCAACGATGGAACAGTCCTCGGTGCACTACAGACAACCCTATTCGATAAAAACCTGGCAAGCGTAGAATTAAAGAATGCTCAGGTGAAGGTGAATGGCCAACAGATGTCGGTGACCGAAATTTTGAATATCAAAACATACAACATCCCTTCAGCAATCGTGAATCTGAATACCGGATATGATTTTGAAGTGGTTCTTGCTGATGGTAAAAGCTACGGTGGTTCGATTACGACCCAGGCAAAAACATTTACATCGGTAACCGTTCCATCGAATCCCAGCAAAGACAATGACCTCACTATTTCCTGGAATGACGTGTATGCTCACGATGCGCTCATTATCACGCTTAATCTCACATCGCCTGCAGGTACCGTGCCCGGAACGACTTTCACTCTTACATCTTCACAGATGCAGGCCGGCACTTTCGTTATTCCTAAATCAAACTTTGCGACACCAGCAGGGATTACGAGTGTATTGATCACGCTTACCGGAGTCAAGTATGGTACGATCGATTCAAAATTCCGAAGTGGTAGCGGAACGATCTCCAGAATGAGAGTGGAAAAGAAGGTTACGTTTAATTAACAGCGGTGACACGCTTTGGGCAGGCTTTGGTCCCGATAGCTTTCGGGAGGGAGGGAAGTGCGGACTGCACAATGTGTGGCGATGCTTAATTTTTGATCATGGGAATACGGCTTTTATTGGCTCTCCAGCATTATTGTATGTAAAGTATATCGTTTCCTCTTTTCCTTCAACGAAGAATGTATTGTTTGTTATTGGATAGAGGTTGAAGTTGCCGAGGTAGCGGATGTTCACGATCAGTTGACCGTCCTTTTCCCGCAAGATCGTTACCGGGTCACCATCGTTGTCGTAATATTTTTCGAAGCGTTTGGTTTGCGATGGATCGTCAGCGATCAATGCCGGCCAGTGTGAGCGATCGGGTTGGTAGGTGACGAGTTTCGACTCATCGATCGTTGTTTTTATTTCAGTTCTTGCCGTGAGGATTTCTTTAACAATCTTTTTGATTTCAGTCCAGTCAACAGCGGCCCATGGTTCAATGTACGTGTTTGCGCGATGTACGATGATCATGTCACTGTCGGGGAGGAGAATCAACGCGTGACCGCCCGACCCTTCTGCCGTGTAACATCTTTGCCTGAATGTTTTTTCCGGATAGATATTCCACGCATAACCAAATCCAGGTCTTTCTTCTTTCGGTGAATATGCGGTGAGACTTTCTTTCACCCAGTGTTGCGGTATAATTTGCTTGTCGTTCCAACGGCCGTCATGCATATACAGCATTCCGAAGCGCGCCAGATCTCTCGATGACATATTGATATGGTAAAGAGGATGCAACGAATAGTCATGGAAATACGAAAATGCGTCACGTGGTATGAAGTCTTCCATACCAATGGGCTTTGCAATCTCGCTATCAAACGCGTCAGTAAGTTTCACATGCGTTTGTTGTTCGAACACGGTGTTCAAGGCATTGTAGTTCCAGTTGTTGTAATACCAATGCTCGCCTGGTTTGTGCGAGCCTCGTTTAGGTATTTCATCAACACCACCAGGTGAAGGAAGATAGATTCCTGAGTAGCCTGTCATGAGTTGTTTTACGGTTGCCTGCTTTTCTGTTTCGGTAAGGGGAGTTACTTCATCGATGCCATATTCACCGATGGATTTATTGAGATCGATTTCACCCCTGGAAGCATGAATTCCTATGAGAGCAGATTGCGTTGCTTTTCGTGCGGAGTGAAGTCGGAATTTGCGACTGGCATCACCCCACGATTGAACGATCATTCCTTTATATATAATGAGTACGTTCGCAGAATTGTATTTTTTTGCCAGATCATGCGCTTTTTGCAGCTTTTGAGTTGAAAATCCAGCGTCTTCCGGGGTTTTATACTGAAGCCAGTGCGTTGCAGGTAGCCGGACAGGATCTGTTTTTGGAGCAAACGCAAAGAATACAAGTACGAAGGGGAGATATTTTTTCATAGATGGCATGATTCAAGTTAACGTTAAAATTCCAAAACTGAGGCAACCCTCTTTGATGCCAGAAGGAAAGAAAGCAAACAGGAATGGCCTAACGCCAAACCGAAAACCGAATGACAGCCACCAGCCACCGATGCGGAGACACGATGCTCTACAACAAAATGAACGTGTTATTTAAACCAGTGCTATCATCGATGTTGAACCATCAATTCATGCGGGCCTATCAGATGCTGCTAAATTAAAATCGAAAAGTTGCGTTGAGAATAAATATATTTGGGTACGATACAACTCTAACATTTTCCGCATTTGGAAAAATCGCTACTTATCACTTCGCCTATTATTATTGCTGCCATTCTACTACTTGGTTATGGAATTGGCTACTTCGAAATAGCCCTACTCCGAAAGAATTTTCAGTTCGCAGTAATTGGCGTTCCGGCCATCGGCATAGGCATTGTTAATATCCTTCTGTTATTCCTTGTACTCTTCGTGTGGATCGAGTACTTCTATTCCCTGAACTGGTTCGTAGCCATTGCCACCACAGTGATTATCGTGGTTAGTAAACTGATTGCCTACCGCAGTGCCTATCTATCCGGTGTTTTGTATGCCTGCCTTGCTCCGCTTGTTTTCTTTGGAAGTGTAAAAGGGCTTATCCTTTTAGTGGCTGCACTACTACCGGATGAAAGCGCTTTGGAAACCTCTGTAAAAAACAATGCGTTGCTGAAACTTCGGATTCAGATGTTGATGGGAGGTAGCAACACTCCTCTTCAGCGCCCTGTGGAGACCGCATTTGAAACCACGAACGTTGATGCCCTCACGATTTTATACGCGTATGGAAACGATAAGGAGTTGGTGACCTATGGCGGGAGAGGGCTGGATGACCCCATGCGCCTGAAAGCACTGAAACTTATGATCGTGCATGGAAAAAAATCCAACCCCGGATACAAGCAAAGTTTTTATTATTCCATGCAATACGGCCTGCCTCAATTGGAATTTGCACTTGACCACGGCAGTTACGTGATCGCTGATTTTCCTGATGCCATTGTTGAGGCTGTTGCGTCTGCCATGACGTACCGCTTTCCTCCAGGCGCAACAAAGAACGACAGTCTTTACGATGACTTCGATAAGAAGATAAAGCGCCTGATCGATTACGGGTTCGACATCAACGCGCGTACCAATGGCTCTAACGCCACCGCGTTGCTAAACTTTCTGGAAGCCGGAAACGCGAAGGAAGAAAAAGTACTGCAGATACTTCTTCATCACGGAGCTGATGTAAATCTACCCACACTGGGCGGCAGCGTGTGGATGAACTGGAGCGATTTCCCAGCGGGCACTACCCCGTTGATGATGGCCGCGCGAAAGGGACAAGCATCCTACTTACAAATTCTGTTACACGCAGCTGCCGACAAGAAGCGTAAAGATGCAAACGGAAAAATTGCTCTTGATTACGCCTCCGGCAACGACCTGAAGGTATTGCTGCAATAACACGTTACTGCGTATCCCTAGACTTAGTCACTAAACAATTTGTTAGCTATGCGCAAATACAAAATGAAAAGATACATTCCGATCTTGATTCATTGCTACTGACTGGTTATAAATGTTTGATCATTTTTTTCTTCTTGGCCGCCTTTGCAGAACCTGGCTTTCACTTTGGCAGGCTTGGGGAGCGGGAGGGAAGTACGGCCTGCACAATTGGTGTTGTGTTGCTATTATTGACAGTTGCCCGAATTTCAAACTTTGATTTAATACAAGCTTTCTCCTTCGTATCACCGGAGACATATTTGCTTTTCTTCTCCGGTCAGAAACCTGTCAATACAGATAGCCTCATGTACACAATAGTTGTGCAGAATGCGCTAATAAGCAAACCCAATTAGGTAATCGTAGCAGCCCTTCAGCCTATCACACTTGGTAGTTGTACAGCCTTTTTTCTCTGGCGTTGTTTGTAAAAACAATCGCATATGAAAACCATATACCTGCTAACATAAAACAAAAAAATGTTTGCGCTGATACTGCGCCTGACCGCATTACTTTCTGGCTGCAGTGATGACGAAAAGAGAGATCAGGAGTGGATTAGCGTACAATCTTAAGTCTTCAATTTAAAAAACCAAATCTTTATGAGAAAACAGAAAAAAACTAAAAAGATGAAGCCAGAACTTGATCCGGAAAAACATGAATGGGATATTAAACATCTCCAGAATTATCTGAAAGAATTCGGGTATTTAGAGTTAGATAACCCTGCAAAAGACCATTTCGGCCCAATTAGAAAAATTGGTCTTGAAAAGGCTGAGAATGGTAAATTTGATAATGCGACTGAAGCCGCGGTCAAAAAATTTCAAAATTTTTACCGCATTAAAATCACGGGTAAATTCGACAGAGATACGGTGCACCTTATGGGAATGCCAAGATGTGGCTTTCCGGACACACCACCAGACACACCTACTGACGAACCAAGGGGTGATGTGGCCAACTTTGTTGTAGATGGAAGAAGGTGGAATGGCACTCATTTGACCTACAGTTTCAATAATTTCACAACTGATCTTACTCAACAGGTTATCATTGATGTTTTACGTGAAGCGTTTGCACGATGGAGCAATGTATGTAACCTTACATTCACTGAGGTAAGCGGAGTTGGAGATATTGTCATCTCATTTCAAACAGGCGATCATGGCGATGGAGATCCTTTTGACGGCCCACGTAATGTATTAGCCCATGCTTTCTTCCCACCGCCAAGTGCCTTTGCGGGCGATCTTCATTTTGACGATGACGAAAATTGGACAACTACCGATGCAACGTCTGGATTCGATCTTTTAACAGTAGCGATTCATGAACTTGGGCACAGCCTTGGTCTCAGGCACTCTGCTGTGAATGATTCTATCATGTTTCCTATTTATAATGGCATCAGAAGAAATCTTCATCCCGATGACATCGATGGTATTTCATCCATATATGGCGCACGGAACTTAAAAGCCACCTTGCGGGATAGGTCTATTGCTTCTCCTGCGTTCACTACCTTCAATGGTCGGGGGTACATTGTGTGGTCCGGAACAAATGCCCAACGTAATCTCAATGTGATGACAACCGACAACTTACGCGTATTTCATGGCAAAATTATTTTAGCTGAAACCTCTTTATCAGGACCGTCATTAGCAGTATTTAATGGTCGGCTATATATCGCCTGGCGAGGTGTGAACAATAATTTATTAAATGTTATGTCATCTTCAGATGGTATCAATTGGGCAGGAAAAGTAACCTTACCAGAAACAACATTCTTTAGGCCATCCTTAGGTGTATATCAGGATAAATTAGTGCTGGCCTGGACTGGTACCGACTCTGCAAGAAAATTAAACATTATTCAATCAACAAACGGAACGGCCTGGAGCAATAAGTTAACACTGGGAGATACTTCGATTGAAGGACCTGATCTGTGCACATTGGGGCAAAACCTCCTGATTACCTGGGCGGGCACAGACTACCAGCATCATATAAATGTGATGACCTTTAATGGATCTGCCTGGTCTAATAAAGTCACACTGGGGGAAACCAGCAGCGTGTCACCCAGTATTGAAAACATCAGTGGACGCATTTACCTTAGTTGGACGGGAAGAGATGTCGACAATCGACTTAATACATTGGTTAGCACGGATGGAATTACATTCTTTAGCAAAGTGACTTATTCGGATTCATCTTACCTTGGGCCTGCAGTCGCATCGTTTAATAATACTCCCGTGCTGGCATGGACTGGCAGAGATGCTGCTCGTTCTTTAAATGTAAGCGGGATATAAAAATGAATTTTTGATGCAATGTACCAGTAGCTTCCCGGAGTTTTGTTTACTAAAAATTTCTGGGAAGCATACTCATATAATAAAAGCAAATCTATCTTATTATCAAATTGACAAGCAAGAAGTGCTTAAGGGCTTTCAATTATGTCAGGCAAATGCCAAAAATCAATTCGACTCTGCATTAAATATCAAAGCCAGCAACACGAATACTGGGCCTGCATTACTTGTGCTTGGCGCGGTTGGTTTCATTCATGCGCGTGGGCAAAAAACTTTCCTGCTCAATCTTTATCGTTTAAATAGACACTCAAGGACGAGGTGTGCATGGCCCGGATGAGCGGCCTTGAGCGGGGAATTTGAACAAGGGAAGCATGTAGCTCTCCTTTATTGACAAGTGATTAAGATCTTTTCTTAAGCTGATGGGGTTAACAGCATCCAAATTATTGGCTATATCTTCAAGTGAAACATGATATTCAAGAATTTGAACAGAGCGAATAGGGGAGTACAATAAGGTTGAAAAGAAATCAACATAACCAACTGGAGATTCCGCTCTGCCTGACCACTTCTTTTCGTGCCATGCAATACTTTTTTTAGCAATCCAAGTACAGAAGATCAAAAAACATTTTAAAGCAAATTATTAGTTAAACAAAAGTTTATGAATCCTTTATTTTTAATTCCGGTAGTAGTAGTGATTGTGGGTGTTGTTTTTATGGTCGTTATGAATAAAAAGCATAGTGCGGCAAAATCAGAAATTGATCTGGACGTTGAGCGCACAAAATATGACCAGTACAAGCAAGAGCTATTAGCCACCGATTTTTCACAATTAAAGAAATGGATGAAAGGCAGAAGCATTGATGCATTTACTTCAGCATCGGTACCTCAGTCTACCGCTGGCAAATTGCAGCAAATAGTAACCGATGGGTTAAAAAATGTAGCCTTATCGGCTGTTGGTGTAAAACTGAGAAGAATAGAGACCGATTGTTTCTGGGTGTTGAGCGGAAGTGATTTGTATTTCTTTAGCACAAATACCGTAGGCGAACTGGATGAGACGATTGTGTTTGATAATTTCAGAATAGAGAAAGCCCAGCTTCAATATGGTGGTATATTGAAATCGCAATTGGGTGTTTATTCAAAATCTTCTGAGGAGTATTTGCCAAAGATACATATCATTACTTTTGATATGGATGGTAGCCAGTTATCACTTGAAATTCACGACAGGCTTAATTATATAACTGACCCTACTGATTTGCTGAACCTGAAAAAGCAATTAGAAACAAGAGTGAAATATCAGGTAGTGGGCGAGAAATTTCTGGCCATTTTACAAAACAAATTTCCTGGTTTAAAAATAGCTTAGATCGAGATGGACTTTCTTTCAAAAATTCTAAACTCATTTAAAAGTATAAGACTAAATAAAACAAATGCATTAACAGGAGATTTATTAGATCATTTACTTATTGGCTCCATGTATGCCGAGCAACAATCGGCATACTTGAATTCTTACGAAACGGGTTTAAGCAAACATGATGTTCGTCATTTAGTTGAGACCTACTGGGAGATATATAATCAAACGCAGGCGATTGAAGTTCTTCAAAGTCTGCACACCAGAAATCAGGATGAAAATATAGAGGTGGTTTTCAGAGCGTTTGAGGATAAGGAAAATTATGTCGACATTTTAAAATCAAACTTATCCAATAAGGAAGACGAATTTGCCTATTACTTAGGCCTGTTTAGAAAATTGAACACTGTAGTTCCTGACCTTATTGAGCAAAATAGCATCACCAATTTTGCTCAGCTAAAAAAGACAAAAGATAGTGGTTGGAATTATGGACGAAGTGTATTTCTGGCACGCTGTTGCTATGAACTGGGTTATCTTTCGGAAAGTCAGCTAAAGGAATATTTAGCTAAAGCGTATACTGGTCTGAAAAAGTATTGTAACACCTGGAAGGAATACACCACAAGCTACATTTTTGGAAGAGCCGTATGGGGTGGAGCAAATAATGGTGGAATGATGCAAATTGCAGATGACTTATTAAAAAACGTTAAAAGTCCACTTCACAATAAATCTAATATTTAACAAAATACCTCACGCTCAACAAGCGTTGAGTGTGAGGTATTTTAAGTGTAAATTCACTACATGACCTCCAGGTGGAGATTCCGCTCTGCCGTTAAAGATTACAAAAGCTTTTGGCGGAACCCCTGAATATTGGTTGCAAAAGCAATTAGAATACGACTACATCAACTGACTTTAGTTAAGCAAAGCTGAGAGGTTTAAGCGCATTTTTAATTGTTCAATTAGCACAGATTTAATTGTCCCAACCAAAATTATAGAACTGTGCATGGTTTCCGAATTGAGATGAGAATAGTCATTTCATACTATATTTATTGCCAGGCAATTACATTCCGTCAGATTACAAGGTTTGGTGAGAATGGTTTGTAATTTCTAACTTAAGCTAATTGGCCTCGTGAGAATTGATTGTAACTGCTACGATTGTAATTCATAGCAGCAGATAATTGCACAGCGATTTCTCTGCAGTGGAGAAATAATCCAGCCCTAATATTTATTGTCAATTTTAAGAATTAAGCCCGATAACCCACTTCCCGAGGAAAGCTTTGTCGGTAAACCTGCAGTATTGAATATCCTGGAAGTTTATAAAGCATCATTGATTTGACGGACCGGTGCCCAATAAGCTCTCTGATGTAAAGGAGGTCAGCTCCATTTGAAATGAGATGTTGAATGTAAGTTTGACGCAACACCTTTGTTCCGTGCTTTTTTCCTAGAAACGAGGTGATCACACTATACAATGCGGAGTTAGAATACTTTTTGCCATTCTTTTTTGGAAAAATGTACTCGGACGTGGGCCACCTCATGCGTTTATAAGTGAGATACTTTTTTAATACATAGATTGATCCTGCCGGCAGATATACAATTCGGGGTTGCCAATATCTGACTCTTCTTGTCCGGACTTGCATTTCCTCCTTTTCTAAATTCAGATCTTCGTCTTTTAAATTAACGAGTTCCGATGCTTTTATTCCGGAACCATAAACAAGTTCGAAGACTGCAATGTCCCTAAGCGAATTATACTGACCGTTATCAATTCTGTCTAGGATATATTTCAGTTGAGAAAACGGAATTGTTTTTGGTGGATTCCTTTGGACAAAGAGGTTATGTAAAGAATTGAAATAATTATAATCAACTTGCTCATTGGCCACAAGGTAATTGTAAAATCCCCGGACTGCACTCAAAGCATTATTGATAGAATAAGGGCTCTCCGAAGATTTTAGATAACTATAGTACTGCCTTGCTAAAAAGGTATCAAGTTTGAATAGATCGCTTCTTCGCGAAGAGCAGAAGATAAGATATTTCGTGACATTGACTTCGTAACTTTTCACTGTCACGACTGAATACTGCCTTAATCGTAAGACGTACAGGTAGTCTTGAAGTATTTGCAAGCTAGTGTTAAAATTTAGTGACCATTATTTAAGCATATGGATCAATCCGAAAGCGACTGCCAGAACTATTGTCATTGTACTTTTTGATCTCTTTCTCGACCACTAGATCTGTGTATAGTTTTGTTAGAGTTTCATATTTTTTTTCTAGGACATCATAAGGAAGTTTTGTCACTCGAAGGTGTTCAGCTGTAGTTTCAATGGGAGGATTGCCACTAAGTTTCTTTTTATAGTTTTTAATTGTTGCTATTGATAATCCAAAATGGCGTACCAATTGATTAATTGTTGATCCAGCATCCAGTAGCAGCTTGAATTCTTTTGTTTGCTCGTTAGTGAGGGAAGGTTTTCTCATAGTCTTATGATTTGATTGGTTTTAATAGTTTCTCTTCTCTAAGTTTGAGTCGAAGTAAAGTCAGTCGTTTTTCAAGGATTTCAATATCCGGGTTGTCCTTTAATAAATCCCAGATAACTTTATCACTGATGATCCCGCATTCTTTGCAATACGCTGAAAGTTCTTCAGCAGTGGGATAAGGGAGTTCAGTCCACCTAATGGAGGAGATCAATGTCCTCAATTCCTTGTTTTGATTATTTAAGAGTTTAATGCGTCTCCGTTCGGAAATACGAAATAGCACTCCAGCTTTCTTTTCGAACTTATTAAGTGTATTGAGAAATTGGATCAAGTCTTCGGTCCTTGTAATCTCATCACAATTATTTATAAGAAACAGCGGTCTCATATTTGTCTCGTGCAGATAATAAACTAATCCCTCAAGTATTTTTCCATAATTAGCAGTATGCCAATTCACATGCTTATTGCCAAATCCGATCAAGATCATCAGATCCCCATATAGCATACTTAAACTCTTTCCTGTGCAGTCAAGTTGATAAAATTGTTTACCTTTCTTCTGTTGTATTTGATTGAATACTCCTTCAATTCCCGAACCAGCATCTGCGGATATCCCTAAAATTATGTGTGCAGTATGAATAACGTCTATCTCTGCGATCAATTTATCGATTGGCGTTGAGGAGTAAATCCAGTCTTCAATGGCCATTCGTTCAAGGTTAAAATCGTGTTTGTTGAGTTTCATAGGTTAGGAGCCTTTTGACATGATAGTTGGCCTGGAAGCTTCGCTCTGTTTCTTTGCCTTCTTTTGCTTCTTGGCTTGCCCTCTTGATTTCTGGTATCCCTTTCGCGATGGCGGATTGAAAGGATTGATCTCAGTGACGGTTCCATCTTTATCTCCAGTCACATCCGATATATCACTAGAAACAGGACGGTTCATTTTGGTCAATTGATGGAGAAACTCATCAATTGCAACACCGGTGATTTTTGATAAGGCCGCAATAGCATCTGGCTTTTCCGCCATGAGTTTTTTAATCATTGCTTTACGTTCCCCTAAAAGCCCATCGAGAATCTCTGTATCCTTCTTAGTTTTATTTATATGTGCAGTATGAAATCTTTCGAATTCATGAGCGTCCCCTAAAAATGTCGAAGAGTCTTTAGCGAAGATGAAAGCGATATCCAAGGCCATATCATTGATATAGAAGTCTACTTCATCTTCAGTGTATTTGGCCAGTATTGGTGAATGAGATTTATATTTGCGAGTCATTGGCGCACGATTTTTATTACCCACCTCACATTCTACTGTTGTGTTTGTCATGCCTCTGGTGAACTTCTTGCCGAACATAAATGCGATCTCATGCAATGGTAGACCTATTGCATTTACAGCCCGATGACTTGATATAAACTCATTTGGCGACAGGATATCAGGATGAGTTCCGTTACTATTGTATTGATCTATTATGCCAGTGATCATTGCCTTCAACCCCTCAATATCTTCCAACAACTCAGGCCTGTTTAATAAATATTCTACAAATTTTGCAGGTCCGCTATACTCACGCTCACCCCAGCCCGTGCCTGTTTGCCCGAAATGAGGGCTAAGCCACATACTGTTAAGCGTCCCAAACCACCGCTCTAAAATAGCCTTGCGGTTTGGATTACTTGAAATTGTCCAATGGAATTCTGGATGACTCGCCTTAACATAGTCGAAGATATCTTTCATGATATCTGCAGTATTTGAAGTTGAGAAGTCGCTGACAATTTCCGCAGGAAATCTTCCACTGGATTTAATCACAGCTTCTGAAATTGCTTTCCGAACAACCTCAGAATCCAGGTTCTCGCAAAACTCGACATGAATAACCTTTCGTGAAGCTGCATCCATTATTGTAAACATGATCAAGCGTTTTGTTGAACTCCTGTCACGAGCTTTGAACTCAATATGCCATTCATCCATTTGCCATTGATCCCAGGGATTCACAGCATTGATCAATTCAAAGAATGGTATAATATGTTTCCTGATATAGTCTTCACCGAGTTTGAAGATTTTGGAAAGAGCTTTATGGTCATCCAAAATTGTTTGGACTGTTGTATCTTCGATCTTTTTGCTGCCATTAATAGCAGGAAATGCAAGGAGAATCGTATTGACCCATATCCTGATCATTTTGATGCTAACTTCATTAATATGACTGGCGGCAATCAGCACGAGCTTATCCACCATTTCGTTTCGTTTTTGAGCATTAGACTTTGGGTGTACCAGATCTTTAACAAATTTTCTAAGATCTTCCGCCTTTTTTGCAAGGTCCAAGTATCGATAAAATGATTTCAGACTTTGGGGGAATCCAAGATTTTCAAATTCACTACCTGAGATGATCTCGTAGAGCTTGTTTCTGCTTGCAGGTATGTCGTCAATAAACTGAAGTAATTTTTTAACCACACAATATTTTTTGGCGATTAAAGAACTGCCTGATAATTCAAGATTTCTATCAAAGAAATAGTCGATCTCATTTCCTGCTGAGGCTATTGCGGAGAACAATTCTAATCTGACCTCTTCCCTTCCATATACGGTACATAGAGACTTTCTAGTGTATCGCTTTCTAACAGATTCGGAGAAATGAACTAGGACTTCACCTAACATGGGCAAGCCATTGCTCTGTTGTGATGCAGTTGGAATCGTTTCATAATCATAAATGATTTCAAACCCATCGCCAGATGCGACTTTCATCCAGGCCCATCGTTTAGATGTGCCCTTTGTGAATTGTGATTTTCGAACAGCCAATACTTTAGGTGAGAACCCAAGCAGTAGGAGATAGGCCTCCCGAACATATACCCGTCCAGCATATGGTCTGAAATATTGGAGGATCCCTTCAGGACTAAAGAGGTTTGCATTTCTTGAAACCATAACCTATTTTTTTTAACTAAAAGTGTAATTAATCGGCACCCGTTATTGGCTTATATTTCAAACTGTTGTTGATAGATATATTTCCATTATCTTTGAATAAGTCCAATTCAAAAACAACGAAGAAAGCACAGCTAACAGCCCAAATACTTATATCATTCTTCTTCATAAGTCAAATATAATTGAAAGTTATATTTAAATATAACTTTTTGAAATTTTTGTTTGACAGTTTTATATTAGTGAATGAAGAAGGTAATGAGTGGAATGTACCTGTGCAGAATAAAATTCGGGTTGAAATAAGCGTTGATGTAAGAATTGAGCTAAGAATTAATCTTTTTAACTCATTATTTATGGCATCTGTTACCATTAAAAGTTCGAAATTGCCGCCCATGACCATGGGCGGAAGAATCAAGGAAGCGAGGGTAAAAAAAGGACTTACTATACACGAATTGGCAAATGTTGCGGGTCTTTCCTCCCCGCAAATTTCCAACTACGAAAACGATAACTTACAGCCCAATACAAAAATATTGATTCGTCTCTCAGAAAAACTCGGGTTGTCAATTGATTATATGCTAAATGGTGCCCTGCCTGGAACAGTTGATATATTATCAGATTTGCCCGAGGACTATCGGTCAAAGGCATTGGAGTATATACAGTTGCTTAAGAATGATCTAAAACTTAAGGACATATCTAATCGAGTTAAAGGAATTTAAAGGGGTTAAGCTTGAGGTTTTGATTGTTTAGAGTCCTCTCAACGTGTTTAGGCAGGTTATAACAATCTATGCATTTTTAGTGGGGTGAAGGTCCAATAACAGCCTTTTATTTGATTTCCCTCAGAATGGGTTCAATTTTTCGTGATAGTCGGCTTAGTGTTAATACCTTCTCTTTGCTGTATAAGAACGACAGGCACAAATCAGTTTGGTTGCATCCGCAATGATTGATAAAGTCCGCTGCTCCCCTCTGTAAGTATCCCTATTACCTGGTGCGTCTTTCTGTCAAATACAGGTGATCCTGAATTGCCTTCATAGGTGTCCAGGTTAGCTTCAAAGTAGATGTCGTTAACCATCTTAGACGCCCCGCCATTGGTGGTATATTTTAGAGTAACCCCTAAAGGATGTCCGATAGTATAAAGCGATTTAAGTAAAGTTGGTTCATAATTCCAGTTGACTGTCAATGGCTTGTAGAATTCGGTTTTCTCCTTCAGTCTCACCAGTACAAGATCATAAGAATCTAATTCAGGCAAGTAGATGATTTTTTTGGAATGAAGAACCCGCACATTGCTGAATTGCGTCTCCGACTTTCCATTGACAAAAGTTTTAAACCCTGCCACAAACACGACTTCGTCAATAGAAGATTTTCCAATAACATGGCGCGAAGTGATCATGATATCGGGGAGCAATAAGAAAAGAGGTGCCCATGCATAAGGATATTTGATCTCTATAAGGCTCCGTGGCGCACAACTTGAATTTTTCCCCACACCCGATCCGGCTTTCAATGCTATAAGTGTCATTGTATAAACTCAGCATATCCTTGCGTACTACTCCGAATACGGACAGCGAATTGATGACGACTTCAACATTTTCCGGGTTGGATAGGTTGAGTTCAAGTAGTTCAAAACGCGAATCGAATTTTTGCTGAGGCGAACATGGAAATAATGAAATAGGTAATTCCTTTTCTTCTTCGGGAATAATAGGGTCTTCTGAAATCTGCTCCATAGACGATATCTTCTTTTGTAAATTCTGGCATGATTTCCATAATAGCATTCGATAGGTTGTTCTTAAATTTATTCTAGGGTCATGCCTGTCTTTGCTTTGAGTTCTTGAAACACAGCTGCCTTTTTGACCTTAATTGTTCTGATTAATGTGTCCTGAATAAAGGGTGCTACTTCTTGCAACAGACTATCATCCGGCTGGCGCCCCATTTCGAGTTCCTCCACATAAGAGCTAGACATCATGTAATGGCTCTTTAGATAGAAGATGTAGGCAAGATGTTGAATGAAAATATCCTCAATATCCGTAGTAAAGTCATCAAGTGTTTTCAATCTATCATTCTCCAGGTAGATTTCATTATCGTTGATCATGATGTGATGAGTGACGGGATTGGCGAGCAGGCATAAACCTGACCTGCATACCTTCTCTATTGGCTTTCGCGATGAGAAGTTTTTTGATGAAACAGAATATGCACGCCTGGTAGCGAAACATTTCAATACCGAACATACCGTGTTCTCTTTGACCAATAATGATCTCTATCAACACGTTCACTCTATAGTAGTTGTAATGAGTGTGATCATTGCATCGTTCTCTGATATCTTTATATTGACCGTTTTGAATAATTAGAGTACGGATGGATTCCAGCTTAGGGGAATTTAAAATGTATTGGGACATAATTCGATATTCTGGCAATCGTTCCCTACCATTAAGCCAATTATTAATTTTTTCAACAATAAAATTTTCAACGCTCTGCTCATCTTCAAGGTAGAGGTTTGTATAGACGTTAATTATGGTAGAGTTATAATATTTACGTAGCAAGGCGTAGGCGTCACTGATCCTTGCTTTTGATAGTGTGTCGTGGATTGACTCCAACGTCCCTTGCATGGAAGAGTAAACGTAAGTATCCAAATTAAAGATGCTTTCCGTCCCGCTGGACATCCAACTCATGATGTGATAGGAGAGGTCTTTGTAGAACTCTGCGTAAAAGGTTATCTTACCAAACACGTCATGTTCACGATATTTTTGGTCTAGTGCTGGATGCATTTGTTGTATTTTTAGATCTCTTTATTTTATTTCGCGAATGTTGAAAGCCGTCTACACAGTCTTTTTGCGTAGTAAATAAAGATCGATGAAAAAAATAATATTCTTTTATGCAAGTTGAGAACTGTGCCAAAATATGCTCCTCAAACCTCGGTGGTTAACTCATTCGGGTTACTTGCTTTCTTGCTCATAGGTACTTCCAAATTATTATTAGCTCAGGAATTGATGCAGCATCAGAACAACAACAAATCTACTATTACATCAATAGGATGTCTGAATCTCCGAGGACTGGCAAATTATTCTGACCGAGCGCGAAGCTTTGAGAATTTAAAAAGTAGCCACGGAATCGCCATCTGCCTATTCAGCGACCGGCCTTTGCTATTATACCATTCTCCGATCTCGGTAGGTAGATTATGTTGAATCCTAGCTGCACAGCATCCCGAAAGTGCTCTTTCAGAAATTCGTTGTTTCCTGGATGCGCACCGAACGCGACTGTGCCTATAAAAGTTTGCCTGCAGGATCGCTTACAGCTAAATCGATAGAAGTGTTCGATTTAGCTCTAAAATCAAAGATTTACAGCATGTTTAGGTTCCACTAATTTTCTTATTGTCCGCTATTATTTCCTCAAATAGGGTTATTCAATTTTCCGGAGTTAAAGGATATTTGATTGATTTAGTTACCCAACTTTCCAGAATATTAATCTATAATTATTTCTGGTTACGCAATTTTCCGTAATCACCTATACTATTGTCAGGACATGCCATCCGATCTGGCGAGTCAAATCAGAATGGAAATTCTTGGGCCTACTTTGATCTTACGACAATATGATAATGAAATTTCAACGTAAAACGCATTCCTGTATATCACGCTTCCTGACAAGGTTTTTTAATACACTGTTCTACGGCTTTGTGCGTAATTCTTTTTAAATTAAGATTTAGCAATAAAATAAATTAAATAACTTTAATTTTGAGTTATGAAAGCAAAATGAAAAGACAAATTGAGTGAGATGAACTATTATTTTCTTTGCGGAGCAACACGGATTTTTTTGGATGCATTATTTATTGGAATTAAACGGAGTTCTTGTAATAAATTATTCGAAAATCTTTTAGAAGAATTTAGGTGCGGATCCGAATTTCAAGAAGTTCTTTTTTTTCAATTGCTGTTGATTATTGTAGGAGTGAGGGATACACCATTGATGACTTGAAGAACGCGTTTATGAATAACCTTCCCGATGGAGAAAATTTATTATGGATGCTCGACATGTTGGAAAATCTTAAAAACGTCCCTAAAATTAAAAGGCTTGGCTTAGCTACTTAGTTAATGACAGCGTTTGTAAAGAGCCAATGATTCTTACCGATTACCACCGAAATCAATAAAATTTTAAAGGTTTGGGCCAGTGATTTTTTCATGAAATACCCTTTACTCACGCAATGAGCCAGTGAATTTTTCACCCGATTAAATTCAGAGATCATTTTCGATGTTAAATCAAAGCTAATGACATGGTCAATCGAATTATCCTATTGCTTTTCCTGGATCGCTTCCAATCTTTTTCCCGATTAAACCTTTAATTCTGGCCAAGATGGTATTTTCTATATCCTGAGACTACCTTAATGAAGATAATTTAGTGAAATAAAAAGCAGATGAACGACTGAATTAGGATTTTTTTTTGAGATATGATGACAATGATTTTTATTTCCTGAACTTCGCTGCCTTTTGAATCTTTAAAAATTCGATTACCAAATATTGGTTGAGCAAAGGGAGAAATTATACTCCCATTGAGTTTTAAGTATTTGCTATTCAATTGATAACTTTATCTGTATTTATAGCTTGCATGGACAGTCAGAACTTAGTTTTTATAAAGCTCGAAGGCTATTCAGGGATTCGCTTGAAAAATAACGAACCTTTGACCTTTCGGCCTGGTCTTAATCTGTTGGTAGGAAGGAACGGCAGTGGGAAGACGAATTTGATTCAATTGATTAACCGAATCGCAATTGGTAAAGGTGATCTTTCAGAAAAAATAGAATCTTCATATTTCGTAAAGAAGTTCAGCCCTTATTTGAATGACAAGAGTATTGACTGGAAGAGTATAAGATTTAAGGAGATAAAGATTATTCAATATGATTTTAGGGGTGAAAAGGGGGACTTTAGAATACAACTTAAAAATGTAACTCAGAGGCATGTTTTAGAAAACATGGTAAACAGCGGGAAGAGCTTTTCTTCTAATGTTGATTTGATTGGTAATAATGTCACACCAGTTCGTCATAAGAGCATCTCCAGCAATCCTAACATTTCAAAGCTTGAGACGACAAGTTATTTGAATAATGGAAACTTGTTTAATACCGAACATAACAATCAGGCCCATGCAATAATGAGAGAACCGATTCTGATTGTTACAAAATTCATTCGGGACAAATTCAATGAGTTTTATACGAGCCAGGTGTTTGTTGATAAAATTCGCAGTCTGGAAAATGAAATTAATAGAATATTTCAGAAATTTTTGGGTTCAACAGACAAGACGGTTCAAATTAATTATTCCGACATACCAAGAAGTAGTCAAATTTCAATTTCC
>Ga0307515_10010092_pt1 | contig 18153 bp, 5 predicted proteins | sample 17_EM_MG_FD_194513 | JGI IMG/M metagenome (GOLD analysis project Ga0307515, IMG submission 194513) | Populus trichocarpa ectomycorrhiza microbial communities from riparian zone in the Pacific Northwest, United States - 17_EM | ecosystem: Host-associated > Plants > Roots > Unclassified | place... | reverse complement strand
TTTTTAAAATGAAAGAACATAATATGTACAAGTTTTAACAACTCTAATTACTATTAAGATTTAATAGAGCATCGATTAGAAAACAATTAGGAACAATGCTTTGATGCAATATGAATCTCATATTTATAACCACTTTATATTTTCATTTGCAAAATTTTTTTTATTCTAGGAACTTTATCTTTAGTCTAGACTATTAATCTTAAATGTATATTAAAAATAAAGAAAGTCTTTATTAATAATAAATATATTTTGCATGAATAAAGTCAGTGTTACGTGTAACTAATCGATTAGCTACATGACATGTACATTAACAATTTGATAATTAGGTTTGTGTTGATTACTATTAGAGACCAGATAATTAGACAATTTGTGGTATGTGATAACCTAACCTAAATATTTTATCAAATCTTAGAAAGAAAAATGTATTTTCAGGTAATATTTACTCAAACTCTAAAGAATTCTAAATTATTTAACATCCTTAGAACTCCTATAAATTTTTAAAACTATTGTTTTCACTCCATTTATGAATTTCTAGAAACCAACACAAACTAAATACATTTCAATCATTAAATTGACTACTAACTCCCAAACAACACATTAAAAACATTTATTCTTTAAATTATTGGACCACAAATCAATATTTCCAAAATAAGTTATTCTAACAAACACAAATTCCTTATTTGGAGAAAAAAACATGATTTTATTTGTGAGATATTTTGAATAAATTATTCTTTTTCTATTCATGTATGATATTTGTATAAATTTAAGATATTTGTATGTAACACAATGATCTAAATTTTGGATGAAGAAAATATATTTTGTTGGATAAATTATTCTTTTTCTATTCATGTATAATTTTTGTTTGAATAAAACATTTTGTATTAACAATATTTTTAAAATAAGAACAATGAAAATTAAAATAAAGGTTCATAAAAATTTCAATAAGTAGGAAAAATGTATATCTTCAATTTAAATTCTATTGCCTTGTTAATATATATATTTTATTATTTTAACAAAAGTATATTTTTTAATTAAAAACATTGTTTTTAAATACAATTTTATTATGATCTCAAAAGCAACAAGAAATTTTAATGACTCCATATTTTGTATGTTATTGATGGACAAAAAATTAATTAATGTAGTATAATCATGGAAAGAATTTATTAAAAATAACATGAACGAAATTTTATCTTCATTATCGATGAAAACATTTTAATTATTTTTTTTACATATCATATATATAATAATAATAATAATAATAATAATAATAATAATAATAATAATAATAATGTAAAAGCTAATTTAAAAAATTGAATAACTTATTTCTAGTAAGTTTTAATGAAAATGTAAAATAAAAAAGTTTTTTTTTTAAATTAAAGGGCTATAGGAAGAGCCTAGAAAAAAAGTTATGCCCATTTATCTAGCTTTCTATATATATATTTTGTTGAAAATTGGGGACTGATTTTTAGTATTTTAAAAATACATTTCAATATTTTTTCACACAAAAACATCAAAAAAATACTCTAAGAATTTTATTAAACTTATTTCAACCTTAAAGCACTTGTTAATCAGTCAAAATATCCAAATTTAAGTTGATTAAAAAAAATCTTGAACCCTAATCTATTTTTTCTGACAAAATAAAAATTTAAATAGCTTTTTTTCATCAAAATAAATTTATTAATACTAAAATCAGTTTTTTTATGGTCAAAATGTTATTTACCGACCATTTCTCTTTCATGTTTTTTTATTTTTGGTGATTTTCTTTTTTATTTTTTAAAATTGAGGAATTAAAATGTAAAATAATTGAAATTTAGAATCTAAATGTAAAAGACTAAACTAAAAGAACAAAAAAATATATAAATAAAGACTTTATAGATGGAAATGAAGTTTTTCTTACAAAAATGTAAAATCCTTGTTTATTTTATTTCGATCCGTCTTATTGTAATTATTTTATATATTATATATTAAAATATTATTTTATTAAATTAATTTTTAATTTAATTTTTGGCAATAAAGATGAAAGTAAATACAGTGCTTGCGGTCGTTTGACTCCATAAAACAAACAAAAATCTTTTTCTTAGAAAAGAAAAAAGGAAATCTCTCATCATCTTTTGCAACAAAACCATTTTTGCTGTTACACTGGAAAAACAAACAGACGAACAAAGAATTTCTCTCTCTCTCTCTCTGTCTGTCTGTCTATCTATACTCTCTCTATCAGCCCAATCCATTAATCTTTTTAGTTCTTATTATTAAAAAAAAAAAATATAAAACACTTAACTTATCTTCTTCATATTTATTTTTGCCTCCTTTTCGTATTTTACACTATTTCTCTTTGTTTTTTTGTTTTCTTTTTTCAATCTTTGCATGGTTTTCATCTAAATATTTATTAACAATCGATAGTGATAATATCAATAATCTCTAGAAATCTTTTTCGTGAATTCTTGATCGCTTCAATGGATCAAGTAACGACGCAATCTTTTGATTCTTGACTCTCTTTTGAGTGAATGAGAGATAATGGGATTAGAATCTGCTGGTAGTTTCTTGAACTTCTCAAACAAACCTCAATTTGATTATCAAATTTGATGGTTTGATTGCTGATCATCAATCTAATTCTGGGTTCTTTTTGTTTCGTTCTGGTATGAAGAAATTGGGTTTAGAAGTTTGATTACTGGGAGTTTTAGTTATTGTTGTGGAGTCAATGGATGGGGTCAGTACGAATGAGGCCCAGGAATTGGATGGGCCATCGGTTCCATGGCGGCCGAGGCAGCTGGCATTTGGACATTACAGGCAGGAGAGTGAACCTGCCAAAAAGGGACAAACTTTGCGTGTTGTCGTAAGAAGTCCTGTAAGTCTTCTATTCGTTTGCTTTTGTCTTTCTGGTTTGTGTTGATGATTGGATTCATTTTGTTGTTGTTTTATGTGGGTTTTAGTTTGCATGTTGAATTATGAGCATTTTGGGTTTGATGGAAGTAAAAAAATTAGGTTTTGTATAGAGTGAATGATAGCTCGGTACACTAGTGTACATGTATTGAATTGAGATGTATCTAACTGCCTTCGTTTTTGCATTTGACATTATAAAATAGAAACAGAATCTTGTGAAGGTGTAATGGCAGCTGTTCATGGAATCTGTTTGTGTTGTCCATGAGATTATCAATTAAAAGGCAGATGTTTGTTTTGCTAATTTATGGAAAAAATGAATAAGAAAGAAAGCAAGCTCTATATAGAACTACAAGAATATCTTCCGTAGAATGCTTATGGTTGGAAGGGTGTAGGCTTTTTGAGGTCGTGATATCATATGATATTCCTGAAATACCTAAAACATTATTCTGGTTTCCGTATTAGTATTCTCCATTTCAAAGAATAACATAATAATATAATCTCCAAAGAAGAGTTATGATAAAGACAATGTTCTTGACCAGAAACTACTAAATCTTGCGAGTTGCAAGCCTCTCTGGATTAATGATGGAAAGTGTCTGCTGGGGATTGATAGTTACAATGTAGATGTTAGAGCTTAGAGGATCTTTATCCTGCCTTTTGAGGGGAATCCTTTCTATTGACTTTGTCTAGGACACTTATTGTTGAAGCATTCCTTTGTGAAATTTGCTAGTGTTACCAAATTGGAGTATCCCTTGCAACCCTTTTAATTTTAACCGTGTAAAACTGTATGATCATGTCAATATGTCTCTGTTCTTAGCTCTTGTGATGACAGGGAGACTCTGATCCACCCTTATTTTTTTAGAAAGAATGCGGAAGATTGACCATGATGATTAAAGATGGAGCCAAGGGTTATGCCTTTGAGTTACTATATTGGAATTCTTGGAGCTTCTAGTTTACATGCCTCATATCTGCTAATATTTCTATGATACTGATGTTGAGCAACTTAGATTTCCACGCTTCATTACCTGGTCAATTTTAAGTTGTATTTAGGGAAATAAAAGAGAGGTGCAAATACTGATTTATTATTACAAGGATTGCAATGCATGCTCCTTTAAAGTGGCTTATTTGGGTTAAAACATTCGATAACTGGCCACTTACAACTTTCTACAAATGTCAAGAAGCACTTTCTACACGAAGTGGATTTATTGGGAAAATTCAATCTCTTCCCATTGACTTTGTTTGTCTTCCCATGATTTCCTTTGTGCTCATCAACTACTTGCAAGTTTTTCTTAGAGAGTTTTTTTCTGTGTTTAGCCTAAAAGTATGAGTGGATTGCAAAATTTTAAGTCTGAAAAATATGTGATGGCAGGAAACTGTACTGAACACCTGGTGGTGTACTAACTGCTCTTCGGTGGACATTGTTTATTATGCTTTTTCAGTTAGATGTCTAAATATAAAGAATTAGTCTTTTGCAGATGTGTATACGAGTGATCTTGCTCTCTTAAAAGTAAAAAAAAAAAAATATCTGTGATTGTAGACACCAATAGGGTAGTGTTACCACCATTTGGTTAATTAGAAAAGGATGGGAATACAAGCTATGACTGTGCTACTGATAAGCTACTCAAAATAAATTATTAAATGAAGTCTAAGAAATGAGACTCCCTGTAGGCCAGTGATGTAGTCTTAACCCAAAAAGTAAAAAAGAAAAGAAAAGAGCATCCACCGAGAGGAGCAAGATTCTTCTACTTTGAATGCTCTGTTCTTTAATTACATATGGAAAACACTAAAGATTCCTAGTGCTTTATAGTCTCAAATAATAGTGACACCCTCTCCCAAAATTTTAACTCCTTGTCCTGCATTAATTATGACCAAGACAAATCCACAGCTTCATTTATGTTATGAACTCCTTTTCCATGCAAGTAAAAGATTGATTAGATTCAGCAACTGTTTTGAACAAAAAAACATTAACTGAAACTTCTGTCATTTGAAGATTATCCATAGTTAAAATCATACCCCAAGCTGCCTCCCTATGCAAAAGAAGGAAGCTAGGAGGGTGTAGCTCTCTTTTGGAGTCCCTTCCACTTTACTACACCTATGCTTTCATAGAGCCTTGATAAGAGGTTTAATTGGGAACACTATTTTTTCATTAGGTTATTGATTAGCGGCATCATCATTCCCAAATTCAGAGTTCAACTCTCTCACTATCCAATCTATCAACATCGAAACTGATAAGCATTTTATCTAGGAAAAAATAAATGAGAGTACATAGGTATTCCCTCTGTAAAGTTAAAAAGCAAAATAGCTAATATATTTACCAAGGGATGTAGTAGTAAAAGCTTTCATTTTGTAGATTGCTTGCAAGGTAGGTATGGGAATAGATTGCTTATATAGTGATGCTTAAGGGCTTTGGGGGAACCTTTAGCGTTATCAGTTTGAGTGTGTTTAGTTGCTCCTTATTTTTAGTTAACTGTTTGGTTGCAATGATAGTAGGGAATAGTGTTTGGATAAGGGTATTATGCACTAGATTTTGGCAGTGAGCTTTTCTTTCTGTCTTTTGTTTTTGGGCCCGTGTCTCGTGACTTGCTTACTTGCCTACAAGACCTCAATTTTTTTTTTGTTCTTTTTTCTCTCAGTTTTTTTTTTTCATTTTCTTTTTTGCTATTATTTTCACACTCATTTTTATTTTATTTACTACAATGAATTAAACCTTGGAAAACTAGAAATTTTGTGAATATTGCATATTTTTGGGATTTTGGAATTTTAAGAAATTGATTTAAAATAGGAGTTAAAAATGGGATGTGACATCTCTGATGCCTATCTTGCAAGCAATATATAGAACAAAGGCTTTTAGTATTACGCCCGACTGGTAAAGATATTGGCTATTTTATTTTTTACCCTACAATTGGAACACATATTGACACAACTTACAACAAAGATAAAACTAGGATTCTCAAGCCCCAAGGTTATAGACCAAACTGTAGAGAAATCTAGAGAAAATCCTCTGGTATTTTTTTTTAATCTGATTAATAATCTTGTTATCCATAAAATAAACTAGACATCCTTATTTGTATTAGTACTAAAATCTTTTATAGGTAATGATTTCTAATTAAAACTTTCATAACTAATAGAATCCATTTAGCATTAGGATTTCTAAATAGTAAAATACTAATTAAATTAAAAGTCCTAAACTAAGTAGGAAACAAATAATTAAAATCCAAAATTAACTTGGAAAATAATTAAAACAAGAAAATTGTAACTTCAGGCTTTATATAAGATGCTTTCGGGTTTCTTTGCGGACTTCTTTTCAGGATTGACCTTGTCAATCTGCTCCATAAACTCCTGGGATAATTGTTCTACGTCACATATTGTACCCTTATCTAGTTTTTCCTTGATCAAAAGCCATATCAATTTCAACATGTTCTGTTCTATTGAATTATACACAACGTTGATAGAGCTTTAGTATCACAAAACGAAGATAAAAATAGGGCCATCATTTTGATCTCCTAGCAATAGTCATGCTTCATAACATGTTTATTTTAGGTATGAGTGTCCAAACAATCTTGACTTCGACGAAGCTTGAAAATTTGGAGATTTTGGTCTCAAGAGTTCAAAGGAACTGATCCTCCAGCAAAAAAATACAATATAGTTCTTTTCTGCATCAAAACCATGAGAAGAACTCCTAACATATATCTAAATTCTTATAATCTTCCAAATACTGGTTGCATGCAAATTCCTCTGTTTCTATAGTTATCCACCCCTGTGATCCTCTTTATATCCAACACCAATTATCATTGCTGATACTATTTCACTTCACAATGAACTTCAACTATTTACCTAGCAGTAATTTGTTAAAATCCTGATTTAATCCCTAAACTGCTGGTTTCATAAAAAGGAAAAAAAAGAAGCTAAACTGCCCACTTAATCCTATTAAAAGCCCTGTTTCATAACACACTCCTTGAAGTATGAGCACCTAACTATGTTATCTCCCTAGAAGCTTGAAAATTATAAGGATTTCAGTCTCAAAAGTTAAGAGGAGCTGACATCAATTATCTTTGCGGATACTATATTCGTCACAATGAACTCACAACTGTTTATCTGGCAGGACTTTTGTTAAACTCATTTTATCCCTAAAATGCTGGTTTCATAAAAATGAAAATAATAATAATAATAATAAGGCACCAAAAAAATCCTGAACTGCTTACTTTGAAAGGGTATTTCCCACAATCCACTATTAGAAGTTCATGATCAATTCCCTATTTGTCTTTACAAGAACCTTCTTTTTGGATCTCTTGAAGTCTATGCACAATAGAGCAAGGGAACAACGACATAATTGAAGAAAGAGCACTATTAATAAGAACTGGTTTATCTTTTTCCATGTGTGACACTTAAAATATGTGACTCTCTTGTATGGATGCCTACTAAAGGGTACAGTGCCAAATTAAACCAGAGAACTTTAAGAGTAAGCCTCCAAATTTACCACCCTTGGAAAGATAACATATAATAGTGTATTTGGGATCTCATGAACTTGTCTGATATTAGTCAGACATCATATTAGCATCTGAAGTGCCAGTGTGAACTGGTTAAGGACACATTATTTTCGGTTAACAATGGCTATAGGGATGCATGTTATGATGCTACTGCTGTCATATCTCTCACCTTTTGACTAATGATCTTCTTTCAAGATTCTGTTTGAACTGCCATTTTATTTTCTAGCATGGCTAAGTGAGCATCATCATTATTTTATTAACTAAATTTTGTTTTGAGAAGAGTACTTTGAAATTATTTGAGGCATCTTTGTGCTGACTGTAAGCTTTTAATGGTGCAGTTGGTTGCCAGACTAACCAAAGACATAGTCGAAACGTATCAAACATGCAATCCACAATTCAAATATTCAGAAGAATTAAATCCAAAACGATATTTGACCAGCCCATCAGCTGGAGTCCTCAATGATGGCCATGATAATGTGAACTCGGATCTTATTCTGACTGTGAACTTTGCTTTGATCAATTTAGACACACACAGAAGGTTTGTTTATGTCTGTTGTTTTTATTCCTCTGCATTTATTTTTCTGGAACTCATTTTTCTTTTTTGTACTTGATTTTGAACAGTAAAGGCGATGCATTATGTTTTGAGTGAATTGGTGTTTGACATCTTTGTAAAAATAAACAGCTTTTATTGCATTTCCACTGAGTTGGGATCTTGATTAAACAAATTCTAGTTTCAATTCCAACTAGTTGTTCCAATGACGCATTCTCTGCAATTATTAGATTCAAAGAGTACAATGTTTGTTCATGTATTTAGCCTCTCTCTCTCTCTCTATCTATCTATCTATCTATGCCGTGATTATTATTTTTTCAAAATTTGAGGCGATTTTGTGCATCCATATGTGTGTATAACGAAACTGTTTTATCTTTGAATTTTCACCCAAAAAAAAGAAGAATTTTCTTTTCTTTTATACCAGCTAGAGGAATCAGAATCCTAATAATAAAAATCCTGGCAGTTGAATTAAATTATTCGATCGAGAGACCTTTCAGAGGACAGAATATCCGAGGTACATTGGACTGTTATATTTTCAGTTTTTTTCTCCCACTACAACATTACTTCTCTGAATCATTGTGAGCCTTGTGCATTTTATGTTAGATTGACACCCACAAAATAATAGTTTAAGTTAGCAAAATCCAATTCAGAAAAAAGAGAATGAAGGAAAGAAAGATGCAGTTTGATAGAAATTCTGAAATCTAAATGGATTCTAGACAATCCAAAGAAAGTACCAAATTTAACACATTCATTAAATCCTTGGGTTTATCTTCTTCCAATATGAATGAAATACTCCAGTCTTTGAAAATATGATAGAATATTTACTTTCACTGTGTGTTTTCTTTCCTTCTTTTGAAGTTCCATTCAGTAGGTGACAAGAACAAAAGCCCACAAATTTTGATTGCATGGTAGTAAATATGATATCCATGACTCATTTATCACATCATATCTGCAGATACATAGTCAAAGATGTTCTTGGTCATGGGACTTTTGGGCAGGTTGCTAAATGCTGGGTCGCAGAAACTAACAGTTTTGTTGCTCTGAAGATAATAAAAAATCAACCAGCTTACTATCAGCAAGCTCTGGTTGAAGTATCTATCTTGACAACGGTAATTAAAAAGCTCTTCAACTCTTTGTGGCACACCCTTGCTGTGATATCAGTATTGACATTTCTCTGTTTACACCATGGTTTCCTATCCCAGTTAAACAAGAAGTATGATCCTGATGATAAGCATCACATTGTTCGTATTTATGATTACTTTGTATACCAGCGGCACTTATGCATCTGTTTTGAACTTCTTGACACCAATCTGTAAGTTAATGGCTACTTAGTTACATTTAGTGTGCTGTATCATTTGTTGGAAAAGTTGCTTTTTCTCTGACCTACCTTTTCTGTGAATCCTTGGTCATGTGAATTTATTGTTTTATTTCTTTTTAGCAGCATATACTTGACTTTTAAAGTTTTCAGGTATGAGCTTATCAAGATAAATCAATTTAGGGGGTTATCATTGAGCATTGTCCAATTGTTCTCTAAGCAGGTATGGCAACTTTAAAATTGTTGCCATGTTGCATTTTATCTGAGTTTATTTTGTTCTTATTTCTTGCTTAATGTGTTCATAAAAAGATTTTACGTGGATTGGCTCTATTAAAAGATGCTGGGATAATCCATTGTGATCTGAAGCCAGAAAACATTCTTCTGTGCACAAGGTAAATTATTATTCACGATTTGTTTTGTTTCAAATCTATATCAAGTTTTATTTCTATTCAAATGAAGTTTTTTCTATCTTGAGAAACAGTGTGAAACCAGCAGAGATTAAAATAATTGACTTTGGATCAGCATGCATGGAAGATCGCACTGTTTACTCCTACATTCAGGTTATCTTTATGTCTAGTCAATGTTTTCATTTTGTTTCTAATAACTTGTAAAGTACTTATGATGGCATTTCTGTTTGTTCTGCAGAGCCGTTACTATAGATCTCCTGAAGTTCTTCTAGGTTATCAGTATCCTTTTTGATAAAAGTATAGCTTCATGAATTTTTTATTATATTTTACCATCTGTATAAGCCCATGCTTCATCCTAGAATCATGGGGTTTTTGCTGGGACCTTAATACATTCTAGATATTCTACAGCTATTGACATGTGGTCCTTTGGGTGCATAGTTGCAGAACTGTTTCTAGGATTGCCACTTTTTCCCGGTGCTTCAGAATTTGATCTCTTGAGGAGAATGATTGAAATACTCGGGTAAATCTGGTCTCTATCAGCAATTGGGCCTGAAATATATTTGCAAGTTTATCAAGCATGCTGTTTAAGAATATGGATTTGATGTCCTTTCTGTTTTGTTTGTGTTTTCTTGAGATACAAAACAGCCATTAAACTATAAAAACGACATGATTATGATAGGTCCACTGGAGAAATAACAGTATATGTGCATAAACAAAAAAAATAAATCATATTTCTTCATGCTGTAAGGGGCCTTTGATTGGTGCAATGGTACCGTTACAACCAGAAGGGTGCATGTTTGGCTCTTGATAACAGCCACTTAATGCAAAATGAAGGGTAGGCTTCGGACTATCTATAGGATCTCCTTGTGGGATGAATAATTGGCTGACCTGACTTCGATCAAACTCTCAACTCCTTTTTAGTGGGACCATATGTGGGTTGTTATCAACCTTTTTCATCCTATGTTTTAAGGAGGCACGAGTTGTACTCTTTCCTGTGGGTGCACCAATCTTTTGGTTTTGTGGTTGTTATCAGCATGTGAAATGCTTTGCTGGACCAATCTCTATAGACAATATTGTTTCAGAATGGCCTATAATGGTATATTTGTTGGACATGATCAGTTGAATTAAGTTTAAGGCTCAGTGCAAGAAGTCAGTGCAGTAACTTTCAAAATATAATTAGCTAGCTCTTCAGTGGCACAGGCAGAATAGATGTACTACCACAAGGCAAAAATAGAATGGAACTCGTAGAAAAACCCAAAGAAATTTCAACTATACAGCATAGAGGATTTGGGGGGCCTGAATATCTGCATCTGTATGTACTTCCACTAGGATCATAAAAATGAAACTTGAAATTCCATTAATTTCTCAATGATTCAGCATATAAGAGGGTCTATGAAACCTTGAACACTTTACATCCATGCCTTGTGAAGACACCGCCCCTCATGTGAGCCGCCCTCCACTCAAAAGCAGTGCCTCTAAAACATAGATCCTAGCTATCTTTTTTGTTAGCCTATGTTGACATTTTATTCCTCGTTTCTTTTTTCTGTAGAGTATTTGATATTGTAGTTCAATCTGCTTTCTAAGAATCCTTCCAAAAAAAAGAGAAGGAAAAAAAAGTGAAAGGTTTGCTATCAGTTATTTAAGGCTTGTTTTGGACATTTTTTTCATTCTTGAGCCAGCTTATCCGCTTCTTCCAATGCCATGTGCCTTGGATGGCTGATATATTGGTTTGTTAAGCCCTTTTTAATTTTTAATTTGGCTGCTTCTGCTATTAGTTATTGTTTTAAAAATTTTAGTGGAACCCTTTCATGTGTCCTTTGAGAGCTCCTTAAATTCATTTATCGGAGTTGAATTTATGATTTGCAATTTGATTAAACCGACCTTTATGAGAGTTTAACATATAGTAGCATCTGTAAGTATGATAAACAAGCCCTGAGCAAGTTAACTAGTGGGCTCATGCAATTAGTATACCATTTTTATCATCTACTCAGTCAAAATTGACATGTGCGTGGGTGCATTATTTCAAAAAAGCATACCTCCACATCTATGTTTTGTACTTGCTTTTCGAAGTTATGACTCATCGGAAACTAATTCATGAAAGTTCAAAAGCATGCATTGGGGGGGTTGGGGGGGTTTGCTTCCTATGTCATTGGGAATTGATCTATTTTGTGTGTGATTTGTTTATGCTTGGAAGAGCACTGGATCTAGTAGGGTGGTATTTTATGCTTCAATTTGTTGTTTATTAATTGTTTTCACTATTGTTTTGAAGAATAGCTTATTGCTGGTTGAAATGATGTATGTTGTAGAGGACAACCCCCTGATTATGTTCTAAAAGAGGCAAAGAATGCAAGAAAGTTCTTCAAGTGCATTGGGAGTGTTCATAATTTAGAGAATGGTGAAGTTTCCTTGGGAGGAAGAAGTGCATACCAAGCATTAAAAGTGGAAGAATATGAATCTGTAAGTGTTCTGTTGTATATTTGGAGGTGGAAAATCAATTAATAGAAGAAAAAGTAAAGAGCTTCATAAGTGAACAGGATTCTATTTAATTCTTTCCTGAAGTGCTAATATCAAATATCAATGGACAAGGGTTTTTTTCTTCTCTATTGCTCCCTGCATTTTATTATCTTCCTCAATGTGAAGATTTCATTGTTCTTTCCAGATAGAGCTGAAAAAACCATCGATTGGGAAGGAGTATTTCCATCATATGAACCTCGAGGCAATTGTTACAAACTATCCTTACAAAAAGAATTTGCCTGAGGAAGATATTAAGAAAGGTTATTCTTATATCCCAAGAATCTAGTTATAACAAATTCGGACAATATGTTGCTATCATTCTAGAAGCTGCTGATTGTTGTTGTTTACCACATCACAGAAAGTCAAATTCGATTAGCTTTGATTGATTTCTTGAGGGGACTTGTTGAGTTCGATCCTGCAAAACGATGGTCCCCTTTTCAAGTAATTTAACTTTTTCCTAGTTTTGAGCAATTTCTGTCAAAAATTACTTATAAATTTGTACTTTTGGATAATGGATTTACGACTCATTTATGTGCAGGCGTCAAAACACCCTTTTGTAACTGGGGAACCTTTCATGTGCCCATTCAAGCCTCCTCCAGAGACCCCTTGTATGGTAAGTATGAGCTTATTAAATTGGCTTTCCAAGCTTTAATTCGGGGTCATACTGCAAGATTGTGATCTTCCTTAAAAGAGTATCTTCTAATACAGGGATGGCCATGCAAAGGGGTGTTCAAAATCTATGTTCGATTTCAGCTTATCATTCTTCTGGATTAGTTGTATAACTAATTTACAGCGTCCATTTATTGCCTGGTTTTGCCCCATCCAGTCCATATAGTTGGAACATACTTTTACTTATAGCTCTTTTGTGTTTCTGTTTTATAAATAATTATGAAGTTCAAGAGAACTATCTCCCTGTTTTAAGTAGTTGGTTCCTGTTCACAAACATCTCTCATGTAATGAGCCAGGAAATTACTTTACACAGCAGGAAGAAGAAATATTACTGCAGAAAAATGTGTATTTTATTGCCTGCATGTGTCCATATTGCCTTAGATTGAACTTATGTAATTAAAGCATGATATGTTGGACTAATATGTTTTTTTGGAGTTGATGCACATTTAATGATTGTTTTTCGTTTTAAATTATACTCGTATCTCTCTATTGTTGTAGCCTGTTGCCCAAAATATTAAGGTGGACCATCACCCAGGTGGAGGGCATTGGTTCGCTGCTGGTCTCTCTCTTAATGTGAGCTCATCTTCCTTTTTGGATTTTCTATTATTTTTAAACTAGTAAGGGTTGAACACATTCCTCCACAACTCCTTCAAGAAAAATAAAAAAATAAAAGAAAGAAACAGGATACCTTACCTCACTGCAAACACGAAAAAAATGGGTAATTGGAATAGAATTGGAAAAAATTATGACCATCACTTTTGGTATTTTTTATGAAGGATCCTGGAAGGACCAGAGTTTCCTTGCATAATAGCCCTCATTTCCAGGCAGTTCCATATGGTCATGGTGCTAGTTATGGTAGTGTTGGAAGCCATGGTAGCTATAATGATGGTATTGGCCTTGGAAGCAGCTATGGAAGCTATGGAGATGGTAGTAATATGTTTGCATATTATTCACCAGTTGCTCCATCTGGCATGAACATGCATCCACAGGCTGGTCTGTCAATGCTTGGAAATAGTCCAGATGCAAGATGGAGGTTTATTCAATATTCACATGGAAATGGTCTTGGTATGAGTCCGTCAGCAGGAAATTTTGCACCACTGCCCCTTGGAACCAGTCCCTCACAGTTTACTCCACCAAGTTCCTACTGTCAAGCTTCAGCTGGTTCTCCTGGACATTATGGTCCAACTTCCCCTGCAAGAAGCTGCAGTCATGGATCACCTTTAGGAAAAATGGCTGCAGTTACACAATTCAATAGAAGAAAACGTTGGGGGTATTCTGGAAGTTCTCAATCTCAGGAGTCTACATCTTTGTCAAATTGGCAAGGACAATCAACTGATGGTGCTTGCTCTAACCAAGCTGAGGGAAATCCTCCAGTACTTGGTAGTTCACCCGCACATTGGCAGTCAAGCTGGATGCAGCAACAAGGAGGCAGTGGAAGTACAGCATGTCCCTCAGCCATTCAGAGCATTCCAGGCTCGTTTAAGCCTGTTGCTAATATGAAATGCCCTCAAAGTGCAGGGCCTATTCATGATAAGCCCGAGACTAACCTTTCATTGCCAGATCCAGGGGATTGGGATCCTAATTACAGGTAACAAATGACAGTTTTTTATGTTGTTAATTTATATCATATTTTCTCTTAGATTACATTGATACCTTGCATTTTTCCTTCACATATATTTGCAAACAAATTTGACTTTGGAAGGAACAGATTTTGATGATTTTATCAAACTTAGCATAAAAAAGAGTAGTTGATCCATCCAATGATTATGATTTTTTTTTCTTTTTGAAAAGAGAGTTTATTGAGTTAAAATGATAAATAAGAACTTGTATGTGTTGACATGTTTTAAAAGTTCAATCAGTATCATGTGATTTAGCAAGATGTGACTATGATTTCTGCTGTTGGTTTTATGAGATAGTCACACTACATAAGCTGTTAGATGAAAACAAAATTTGTGGTTCTCCCTTTCCATTTCTTTTAACATAATTACTGCTAGATAGAAGTCTTCTCATTAAATGGAACCTTGGGGTTTACTCGAGCTGTTAACCTTAGATGACTAATAGTAGCAGTTCGCCGTTGGGATTTTTATTAGCCCCATGTAGCAAACCGCCTCTGTTATTCTTTTTGTTTTTTTTTTGGCTATTGGTGCCTGTTTGTCTGTGTTTGGATTAGGTCACATATTTGACTTCATCCTCTTCTGATAGGCTTATTCTCATCAGAATGAGACTTGTTTAAGAGTAAGCCAGTGCTGATTTTTGTAGCTGTCTTTTCCTTCATTATGTGATTATATTTGCTTAATTTGAGGTTTGAATGGTATGAAGCTTAAAGCATATTGACTTATTATTATTTTTCATAATCAGTTATTGACGTTTCAATAAATACCTTGCTTACAATTTGTTTGACAGTACAGTTGGCTTTTGTTGTGTTTATCACTATAATTGTTGCAAAAAAAGATTTTGGGTAAAATGTGCTGTTAAAGACTAAACATTAAAAAAAGATGAAGAAATAAAACATGTCTAAATTACAATATGCTGATATAAAATTTACATATGAAAAGTTGAAGGTTATTTTGTATTTTGTCAAGTAATAGGCATATTTAAAAAGCATAAAAAATTGTCAGATAATAGTTGTTTTTGCAAATTTTACATTCATTGGCTGCTTCTCTTTTCTAAATATGGAGGGGGTAGCAATTTAAAATAGTATCTACTTATATTTTCTACCATGTGCTTGCTTAATCTTTTAGTATGGCATCTGTTATTCATACTCCAGCGATGAACTTCTTCTGCAAGAGGATGGTTCAGATATGAGTTTCTTAAGCTCTGAGTTTAGCAATAGCATGCATCTTGGTTCTGGTGATCCAATGGTAGGTGTTGGAAGATCCAACCGTGCTTCAAATGCGAGCTCAAGTTCATTAAACCAAAGGTATGATTTGTGTTGGTAAAAAGCACAAACTTTATCCCAAATCACATGGCTGCCTGAATTTTATTACCAACTTCAAGTCATGATTACCATTATTATTAGTTAACTATTGTGCAATTGGTGGCACCTAGCATGAATAAAATATGGTGCAAATGAATGTGCAACAAGAACTTTCACGATTCAAGTGAACCAAATTCAAATATCAAAACTGTCAATTGACCTAGTGTTTCTGTGTCATTGATTAGCATAGATTATGAGAATGTTGAAATTGTTGCTTCATGTTTTCTGTCTTTTATTTTTCGTTTTTCTTTTAGTTTTTCAAGGAGGGATTAGTGGGTGTTATTTTTTAATTTTAAATATTTTCTTATTCTTGATTCTTTTGTGGTTGTATTATGATTATGTCAGACAAAATGGGCCTCTTCATGCATTTTCACATGTTGACGTGGGCAGCCCTCCTTCAGCTCATGATTTTCATGCTGGATATGGCCGTTCAATTTCAAAGCCTTCTTATTTTACACCTCATGTCTCACAAAATTCTCCAAGCCGTTTAGGACAGCGGTTCAGTCATGGAAGGCTTGCTGTTCGGGGTAGTGAATGGAATCCTATTAAGGTCCAGCCCCCCTCTTCCAGCTTCAGTTCAGGGGGGCAACGTTCTCCAGGAAGTAGTTCATTGAGCAACAGCATGCCATGGGGTACTTCCTGACTGTTTTGCTACGTTCTTTGCTAGAGCTACATGAATTGAAATGTATTAACTGTTATTGGAAATCTTTTGTAGGGCGTAGGGCCAATTTCAATAGCATTCCGTCACCATCCCGAGGAAGAAAAGATCTTGGAAGGATTGCCTAGTTCTGTATCACCTATATTTTCCCTGCGATGGTTTTGTCATGGAGCGTTGGAAGAAAGTTGTGCGCAATAGGTCACGTGCTTAGTGGGCTGTTGCTTTGAAACCCCTGATCCGAGACATGCTCATTCATTGTGCTTGCATAGAATATAATTCATGATTGTGGTTTTTTCTACTCTGATCATTAGACATGCAGTCTTTATTTTTCTTGGTTCCAACAATTCCGTGGCCATGATACACCCCCCTGTCTCAGGTTTTCAAATTTACTTATTTTACTTGTGATTGCATTTTATGTACGTGAAGGATTAAACTTATCATTGAAGTTCAACTTCAGCTTCTAGGCAGAATTCAGCTGGGAGTCTGACGTCAAGTGTGTGACTGGAGTATTGCATAGGTCACATAGTTACTTACCTGTTTACTTTTCTTGTTCCAAGTGTAAATTGAGTTTCATTTACTTGAATTGTTGTAGGCTGTAATATGAAGTTGGTGGTTTGTCATTTTTTTCTTATCCCACCTTTTGTTTTTATTTTTTATTAGAGTATTTTATGATTTCCAGCTCACTGGCAGTAAACAGTTTGCCATTGTTGGTGTATATTGGATTTTTAATATAAGATGATGCTCAGGCTTTGTTTTACTTGACCAAAACTCGATGTAACATCTAGGAATTCATTTTCTTTCCCAGAGAGAATGTATTCCTTTTTTTTTAGTACAAGTTCCTTATTGGGTTTGTAGTGGCACGGAGAGTAAGGAGTTCTCTATTGAAAACAGTAGATGGAGGGATGACTGTAATCTATTAGCTTGATCTCTAGTGATTGTGATATAATAATACTCTTTCTGACATTAGCCCCGCACGAGTGCTCTATGTTTCCTGAGGCATATGGATGTGCTGGTTTTTTTTTTCTTGTTTTTTTATTTATTGTGGGTGTTCGGACTAGTTTGCAGGTACCTTAACTAATTTTCTGAGGTTCTGAAGTTAATAATCAGGTAAATCTCCAGTGCTCTTAAAGTATATGGTGCTCGAACTGGTATTTCTTGGAAAGCAAATCTAGAGCTTGATCATTTAAGCTATGATATGCTGGTCTTTGAATGACCAAGTTATTTATGTGTTTTTTTGACTTGCTGGTTTGGAGGAGGGTATTAATTTGAATTTAATTATTAAAAAATAGCCAAAGACAAATTCTGAGGGGATTTTATGATATTGATATTAAAAATAATATTTTAAAAATATTTTTAATAACATAAATCTTTATTCTTTTTGGTTCAAATATAAAAACTATCAATTGAATGCAAATCCCTATGGAATTGACTTGCAAAGTCTGTAAGATTGTGTGAGTAACATTCCTTGGAAGATCTTGTGTAAGATTCTCTTAGAATCCAGCACATATCTTTTGATTTTTTGAAGTAAAATGATATCTCTTGGACATGGCTAGAAACCAAAAGGAAGAAGGAAAAAAAAATCCTCAATTCAGACCATTCCAGAAAAAAATAAAAAAATAAAAAAAATCGAAACAACGGAATGGGGTCAATGGGCTTTGGCCCACAACCGTCGATTGTTGATGTGGTCATATTTTATTTT
>Ga0307515_10010091_pt1 | contig 18155 bp, 9 predicted proteins | sample 17_EM_MG_FD_194513 | JGI IMG/M metagenome (GOLD analysis project Ga0307515, IMG submission 194513) | Populus trichocarpa ectomycorrhiza microbial communities from riparian zone in the Pacific Northwest, United States - 17_EM | ecosystem: Host-associated > Plants > Roots > Unclassified | place... | reverse complement strand
TTGGCTATACTGGGTTCTACTAGCTCTATCCTAAACTGTGCTTTTGTTAACTATCTAGCTAATTTAAACTCTTTCTTAAGTAGTTGTAATATCGTACTTATAAAGTCCGTAATAATATCCTCTTCCTCTTTATCTTTATTTTTAAAGATTCTTAGTACCTCTAAGTTGTTTACTAAAGGTATAATATCTACTTATTTAATTTAATCCTCTTAGTTACTTATTATACCTAAAGTAACTTCTTCCTTTTCTACCTAACGACGTGCTCGCACTATTACTATAATATTATTACTTAGTAAGATAATATCTGCTCTATATTCTTATTATATAAAAAGGGGGTTAGTTTATATTGCGATCGCGGCTCCTTCCGGTTGCCAACCTTCCTCTTATTTAGAGTGTATAAAATTAAACATGCGATCGTCCTATAACGTTTATTCTATCTCTAATATTAAATATACGCGTCCTATTATCTTAAATAGTTGTTAGGTTCCTTTATTAATTGCCCTTAGCGTCCTAGGTTTAATCTGCCGCTATAAAGCTTAATAGTAAGCTCTTAAGCGCTTTTAATAAACTATATTATTCGCGAGAGGTAGAGTAAGAGGTTATAGCTACTTAATAGCATGCCCTTTAAAGCTCGTCTCTCTACTTCTACCTATCTTTTTTATCTTAAAAAGGGTTATAAAAAAGGTCCGTTTAAAGAAGTAAAAGCTTATTTAATAAGGCCTAGCTGAGCTTAGTAATAAAAAATAGATTTTCCTTAAGTAGGGGTGGAAATAGATCTAAATATATTAGTAGGTGTTTCCCCTAAGTCCTTCTTAGGTAATTCTTTCTTTAGTAGCTCTTTTTATTAATATTGCTAACCTAATTTCTTTAAATATTTTTGTACCTTTTGATAAGCTCGGACCCCTAGAACTTGGTTACCTCCTAAACTTAGCCACCTAACTAAAATTATACTACCGATTTATTAACCTATTTTCTCTATAATAATTTAATCAATATTGTCACGGAGTGAGTATAAGCGACGATAATATATAGCAAAGTAGATATTATTAAGCTATATATATAAACTGTGTAATAAGATTAAAACGTTATATAAGGAAAGAAGGTAGGAAAACGGGAAGAAAGGGTATATATTGTAGACTTGGTTGCTTAGTTAATACGTATATAAAGTAAAATAGAATTTAGGTAGTAGTCCTAGTAGAACTTAGCAGTATTTAATAGAACTTAGTAGAACTTAGTAAAATATAGTAAAATGCGGCAGATTACCGTCAGCTCACCGTAGATTGATATTAGATTGCCGTCTTATAGTTAGTCTTTAGTTACTAAGTTAGTGAAAATAGGTAGATATATATAAGGTGTTACGGGGGTGTCCTATAATAGTACCCCCCCTTTAAACTTAATCTTTTATAAAGTAGGGCTACAGTAGTTCTAAGTAAAGTTTATAAAAGTCTTCTATAGCTTATATAAGTCCTATAGAGTTAACGGGTTCCTATAAGGGCTTAGTAAAGCCTCTCTATTTTATAAGATATATATATTAGCGTTTCCATTTATTATACTTAATGTTATTAATTCTTTTAATAAAGTACTTATTCTTACTATCTACTTTAACTAGTAGGGGAGGGCCTTATATCTATTTAGGTAGGGCGTTTAATATAGGGGTAGTAGGGTAAAGGACTAACGTATAGAATATAGGGTGGATTTTAACTATATTAGGGAGCTTTAGTTAATAGGCGTAAGCGGAAATAATCTTCTTAACCTTATAAACGCCAGCCTTTTTCTAATTAAGTTTCTTAGCAGGTTATTTTATATTTAGCTAGATAAAGTTACTAATTTAGTAGGCCGGTACTAGGGTTTATTTCTTATTTACTATAGCTTTATAAATAGAATAGGCCTACGTTATTTTATTAATAAGGAGCTATTATAGTTCCTCTATTTTTTTTCTATAAATTCGTTTACTTTTATAATCTATAAGGTATAATAAACGGGGCAAGGAACATTACTAAAAGGGTTAAAACCTATTTATAGATATTAGCTGTAATTAGCTAGAAATAGGGAGACCATTATAGTTTCCGAGATAGAATTATTTATAGTAAACTTAGTAAATATAAGCTAGTTAATCCAGTTATCTTATAAATATAACATGTATATCCAGATATATTATTCTATTATAGCGTTTATATATTCTATTTAACAGTCTATTTCTAGGTAATATGCGGTAAATAGTAGTGCTTTAATGTGGAGTTAGGTAGTTAGTTTTTTCTAAATATAAAGATAAACTAGCTACCTTTATTAGAGATAATTGTTTTAGGGAGTTTATAGAGTTTCTATACGTAATCTAGAAATAATTAGGTAATAATAGACGTTAATATATTAGGGCAGGCGATTAAGTACCTTATCTTAGATAGTTGGTCTATAACTACTATAATATTTATATATCCTTTACTTATAGAGAGGTTAATAATAAAGTTAATTAAGATATCCTTCTATCTTTAGTCCGGAATAGGTAGTAGCTTTAGGAGGCCGTTATACGTCTTATATAAAGCTTTAGCTTATTAGCAGATATAGTAGCTAGAGATATACCTTTGTATTATATTATATATATTCGGCTAGGGAGAAACGATTTGGTCTTAATTGGAGCTTTTGCTACACCCGGCCCAAAAAGACCAAAACTAACCAAAAGAACCCTGAAAAACACCTAGAGAATCCCTCTAAGATATATATATTATAGGGGAGGTATATATTAAGCGACGGTGGTTTATATTCGCGTACGTCTACTAAAACTACGCCTAGTAATAGACCTCTATAATAAGAACGGGCGAATACCACACTATAAAGCGGGAAGACCTCTATTAAGAAGGCATCTAATAAAATATAAAGCCTATTAGACGCGTCTAGTATCCGCAGTTATAGGGGAGTAACCGTTAGCTATAATAAACTAATGCAGCTAGCAGAATGGCTTCACTAGTTTGGTAAACTTTAGGCGCCCCTTTAGTAAACCCTTAATTAAATCCTCTAATAGCTAAGCAAAATTAAAAATAAATAAAAACCCTTTTTATCGGTGAACCGTACCTAGGCTACCGTAGCTGCGCTTTTATAGTATAGGGTACTTACCCCCCTAAAGACAATAACCGGGTATATAATTATAATATAACCAAATACGGAAAAAGTAAAGGGGCTTAGGGGATAATTAGAAATAGAAGTCCTTATAGAAATTCGCAAAGAGGTCTATAATACTGTTATAGTCTAATACCTTAAGAGCGGAGATATTAGAGTTACCCTAAGGGACTAATAGGTAAAGGAATAAGCCGTAAAGGTAGGGGATAGGCTAGAAGAATGTATTAGTATAAAAGTGCTTTATAAAGACTACCTAGTTAAAGTCCTAGTGGTCCCCTTAAGCCTTAGGGTAGAAAAAGGACGCTAGGTGGATAATATAGCAACTATATATAAGATAGTAAAATAAACGGAACGCCTTATACTAGGACTTGAGATTACTTAAATCTAATAGCTTTAATAGGAAAATGTAAACTAAGTATATAATAAGAATAATAAGAGGATATAAGGGTCGCTAGAGACTTGCTAAGGAGACGCTAGTTAAATATATAGCTCCCTTATCGTTAGCACATATATACTAGGGATGCAAAAACTTCTTATCTAAAAAGGTATAATTATAAATGGCCTTATATATAACGTAAGGCTCTATAACTATAAACTCCGCCTAAAATAATACTATTACTATGTATAATAGGGATATACCTAATCTATATGCGCAGTATAGGTATGCTGCGGCCACTATATAGGCCCCCACGATATAAGATATTACTTAAATTAAGACTAAATAAAATGCGTAAACTATTACTAAAGCATATATAAGGCGTAGGAGAGAGAAGACTATATTAAATATAGGAGACGGAAGGTAAGGGCTTAACAGTTATAAGAATAACTATACGCTAAGTTATATAAATAGAAACAACAGGTAATAAGCTAGGGGGGCGTAGGTGCCTTTCTAGCGTTTCCTACCTTTAATACTAGGGGGCTAGGCTAGCCATCCCAAGCCTTAATAGGCTAGAAGTAACGCCGCGTAATATTACTAGACTATATAGGGATATAAGGGTTATAGGGGATATAAGGGAGAGGACGCCTTATAGGAAGACCCTTATGGACAGCTATAGCAAGCTTAAAACTAGGATAATTAAGAATTAGACTTAATATGGTAAATATAACATTTATAGCTAACTCTTAGAGGGTATATAGCTAACTAGTAAGAATAGGGGAAGAACTGGAGATAATAATAGATTTAGATATAGAAGCGCTAGTAGGAACATAAGATATGGGAATGGAAAGCTCTATATAAAATAAGTAGTAACTAGGGTATAGATATAAGAGATAGAAGTTCTAAATATCCTAGAGAAAGTAAAAATAGGAGAAGTAAGGAATAAAGAAGAGGTAAAGGACCCTTACTGGGGGTCTGCTACCTATCTATTATATAGTATAACTGCGGTAATATAAACCACCGTCTTATAAGGCCCTTACTAGATAGCCTAGACCTAGAAAAATACTATATCCTTACTATATAAGAGCCGTATTATAATGCCTATATATAATTAATATACTACCCCTAAGGATTTTAGCTCCTATATAAACTAAAAGCAGCTATACGCGTATGCTTTATAATTAGTAAGGCTATTAGCCTATCCTTATAGTTATAATAGGCAGTTAACCTAGATATTATAGTTATAATAATGCAGATATATAGGGGACTGGTATAGATTATTAATATATATAACCCTAGGGTTAAAGGGGTCCTATAAATAGAGAATATTATATTAGTAATAAGCTTACTTAGAACCAAAGGTATAGAGTTTATCCTATTAGGAGATATAAACCTCTACTATCTGTGGTAGGGGGGTATCTATATTACTGCTAAATAATAGGTAGAGTGCCTACTAAGAGCTATAAATACCTGGGGCCTTAAGCTAGCCACCCCCCTAGGGGCAATTATATGGCAATAAGGCATTACTAGAAGTATAATTAACCTTATATTTATAAACGAAGGCCTATACTAGAGACTTAAAAGGTATAACCCTAAAGAAGAATAGGTACTCGCTTTAGACTATATCCCTATCTAGATATAGCTAGATCTGGATATTAAGGCGTAACTAAATAGTAAAAGATACGTAATAAGAAAGCTTAAAATAAATAGCTTCCTTAATATAGTTAAATAATAACTTTAAGACCTAGAAGAAATCTACCTAATACTAAACAAGTGAGGCTTATTGGCTACCCCTAAGGAAATTAACTAAAGACTAGAAAGGATCTAGGCAGTAATTAAAAATAGGCTAGAAGAGTACTGCCTAGTCTTAAAACTAGGCCCCTACGCGCGATATATATGGTCTGTATAATACGCAGTTCTTATTACTAGCTAATAATGAGTAAGAAGAAATTATATAAGTAGCTATAATGTTAAAGATAAGAGAAAATATAAAGATATAAGAAACTAGCTAAAGAATACCCTGAAAAAAGAAGTAAGGAATAGCTAGAGACGGTTTATAAATAAGTATACTACTAACCTAAGCCTTCCCTATAATAAAGGTCTTTGGAGGATAATAAAATAGGTAAAGAGAAAGGTAGAATATTTAGTAAAAGACCTATACCTTTCGCCCCTATAAAGACTAGGTAAATTACTAGCTATAAGTAATAATAATAAAAAGGTAAAGATCCTTATAGAAAGATTTTTCCTTTAACTAGTTTTAGTAGACCTTAGTAATATTATAGGCGAAGCACCGGTGACTTGCCTAAGGGTTAACAGTAATATAACAACCAAAGAAATAGCTAGAACTATTAGCCGCCTTTTAAATAATATAGTACTAGGACTAGATAGGATCCTAAATAAAGCCCTAAAGACCTATAGACTATTAATAGTACCTTAGCTTATAGATGTAGCTAGAGTATACTTTATAATAGGCTACTACCCAAGACTTAGAAGAGCTATAATAACGTTTATTTTATATAAAGAAGGTAAAGCAGACTACTTATTTCTAGGGAGCTACCGCCCTATTGCCTTAGAGAATACCCTTAGTAAGATCTTAGAAAGGGTAATAGCGGACTATATAGTAGATATAGTTAAGAAATACGCCTTACTACTATAAAGCTAAATAGGGGTAAGAAAGAACCGCTTAATACTATTAGCACTTACGCTACTTGCTACCACTATTAAATCTATATAGGCAATGCGAAGGGACTTTATAGTATTAATACTTAGCCTAGATATTAGTGGCGCCTATAATAATATACCCCATAAGCGTCTTCTATATATCCTTAGGGTAAAAGGCTTCCTAAAATGGATTATATAATTTATTTAAGGGTTTATAGGTTAAAAAGAAATATTATTAGTCTTTAGCAGATATTAAAGCCCCCCTATTATAGTTGCAATAGGAATACTATAAGGATTACCCCTTTTGCCTATACTCTTCCTTTTCTTTATAAGCAACCTACTTAACTCCTTTAAGAAAGGGGCGACCTAGGGGATAGGCTTTATTAATAATATAAACCTAATTATATACGGGCTAATAGCTATAAAGAATTGTAGAATACTAGAGAAAGCTTATAATACCTATATAGAATAGGCAAGGTAATATAGAGTCTAATTCTTACTAGAGAAATACTAGCTAATTTATTTTATAAAAAAACGCAACTAATCTATAGAACTTTAGTATATAATTTATATTTAAGGCTTTAGGGGTTAACTAGTTTAGGGCCTAAGAGTATTAGGAGTATATGTAGATAGTAAGTTCTAGTGGAGTGTATATACGGTATAAGCGGCCTATAAGGGCTAAGTATAGTATAGTATATTATCTAGGATTGTTAATTCTATATAGGGTTTATACTTCTAGAGGTTACGCCTACTATATATAGTAGTTGTTTGGCCAACTATAATATATAGGTCTAGTATTTGGGCCATTAGAGAATCTAAAAAAGGCCCCCCTAAATTACTCCTTAAACTACTTTAAAAGGTCTAAATAGCCTACCTTTAAAGTATAATAGGCGGATATAAGCGAACGGCTATAGTACTGCTCGAGAAGGAACCTAATATTCCCCCCCTATAACTATATATTAAAGCCACTGTAATATAAAGGGTATAAAAGGAATGTAACTCTAATATTATAAAGTATATTAAGATACGCCTAAATAAACTATAAAGGGACCCTAGGGCGCCTTATAGGAGAATAAACTAATAACCCTAAAGTAGGGAAGATATATTAGAGAAATAGGTAAAGAAAGTAGAAGAAAAATAGTGCTGCTTTAAGGCCTAGGCCTATATAGAGGAGGAAGGGAGACGCGTAAGATGCTAGTAAGGATAATAGTAAGAGAAAGAAAGGAGCTAAAGTAGAGTATAAAAGAACGCTAGGAAACTATTTATAGTAATATAATATTGGCTAAACTAACGCTAAAGAGGCGTATAGGAGTTAAAGGTATAGAGGCTAACTAAGGTAAGAGGAACCTAAGCTATAATATAGTTAACGCTATAGGGGGTAAATACTCTAGGGCTCTAAGAAGGCCTAACGAAGGTAAAAAATATAATAGTAATACTCTTAAGAATAGAAATAATAGGACTAAAAGACTGGCTCTACTAGGTAGATATCCTAGTAGGTAGCCTAAGATGTAAATATAGCTGGCTAAGACAAACACTAAAACATATAATATTATTATGCCCCTTACGTACTAACTAAGAAGTAATACTTTTAGTAGCTAGTATAAAGAACTATAAGACACTGCTTTTAATATAAAAGGCCTTAAGGCGGTTACTTAGTAGCTTATTAGCTAAAATATACTAAACTAGTTCTAAGTTATAAAGGAAATAGTAATAAAGGGTAAAGGGGTAAGCAACGGGCGCCCCCTAATAACTCTATAGTAGTAGAGTAAAGTTTATAATACTAGCGCGTCCGTAGGCTTATTACGGCAGTAGTAGTTCCTAAGGAGATTAAAAAGTAAGGTAGTAGGAGCACCACAGGCGACTTGTAGGCGCCTTGTAGGCGCCTTGTAGGCGAGTCCCAAAAGGCGGGGAGATAGATCACGGGGTTTTCTTAAATAGAGTTTTCTCCCCACATGTATATAAGGAGTAGTCCGCGTGGGCCCAATAGGGATCCGAATCGGACGTTAAGTAATGAATTATTATTATTATTATATAAAAGCTTAATTTTTAAGATTTAGAGTTTTTTATTCAGTCGTTGAGATATTTCGTTGTAAATTTTATAGATTTTGGTGAGGAATTGGTTTCGATAACTCGCTTGTGTCGATAATTCGCTTGTGGAATACGTTAACGTAACATCGGCATCCCGGTAGTCTGACATGTGCAATTATTACCCAACCTTATTCCCAAATGCGGCCGGAAACAGTGAAAGTGGGCCAGTGGTGTACACCCACAGTGCGGGGCTCTCGGCATCGTGGACCCCTTCACTCGCTCAACGAATCAAAGCGAAGTGATCATATGATGTCGCATGGGCACTGCACCTTATCGTGCAGATTCACGGAGCATTGAGGCGCATTTCGAGGGTCCAGGTCCGAGCCATCGCTGCGCCTAGAGGATTTGCGCAGGGCTACGTAGCACGCGAATCGCCGTGGCTTTACTCAGCTGCTAGCTTTTGCGCAGAAAAAGAAAAGGGAATCAAGGAGGAAAAGGCCCCGGGAGATTGCTGCTCAAATTGCTGCTGCTGCGGCTGGATCTGCGAGCTTTTCTCCTAAATCCATCGTCGTGCAGTTGCAGTTCTGCCCTGCTTTTCTGCTCCGCTTTTGTGTGTTTATATAGCCGTTGCCGATCTCCCAACATGTCTGTTACTCGCTCGCGCGCACCCCAGAGCGCCGACGTCGCGCCCGCTGGGCTTCGCAAGAAATATCTCGATGGCGAGAAGGGCGTGTCTTCGAAGCCGCGCCGCGTATTCTCGCCGGTGATGAACATGGACTCGATGCTCCACGCCAGAGTAATTCCGGGTCCGAACATAAAGTGGAATCCATCGTATGAGACCTATCGAGCCCGTGTGGAGTCGCTGTCCAATATGGACATCCTGAGGCCTCAAAAAGTGCCGGAGGGATTTCCGGAAACCGTGGATGCGCCGTGGGTATGGTCTACTACGGATTTTGAGGATGACAGCAAGCATATCGTATCACTAAATGAGAGTGAGGTCGTCGAGGTTGAGCGTGCTCTAGCTTTCTTCAAAGGTTGTGGAATCGAATATGAAAAGATTTAATAAAGCAAACCGATGCTCACATCACTCCCTCAGGTCTGCCTGGAGATCTCGGCCCAGGCGATGTATCTCGCGCGACGTTCCCACTCCTAAATCTGCGGAGCAAACTGGAAGGTGTTGCCAAAAATCTCCATTTGGGCTTCGGATTCAATGTAATCCGTGGCCTTGCACCTCAGAGATACTCATCTTTTGAAAATATTATCATTTATCTTGGTCTCACGAGCTACATTGCTGAGAAGCGAGGGGTTCAGGACTCTAGCGGCAGTATGATTAGTAAGTGAATACCGGGGAAGTCACGAGCAAAACTAAGAATTACCGTATAGTCCATGTCAAGGATCTCGGACGTCAAATAGCGCACTCCGAGATGCGGCAGTCCCCTTACGCTAGGAACGCACAGGTCTGGGTAGCTTGCAAATGAGGTAAACGAAAGGCTAACGTATGAACAGCCTTTTCACAACGATGTGTGCGACATTTTAGCAATGTACGTGCAAGAACAAGCCGCAGAAGGAGGTGAAAGTTACCTCGCCTCTAGTGCTAAGATATATAATGAGATTGCTGCCACGCGGCCTGACGTGATTCATACATTAGCGGACCCCTCATGGATATTTGACAAGTATGCCTCTCCTTGCACTAAAGCATAATGACATTACTGAATTTGTAAAAGGCACAGGACGCCAGCCTATTGGAACACTCGCGCCCTCCTCTTCAATTACACGGGGAAAGGACCAGGGTTCTGCTTCTCGCGCCGACCTATCACCGGCTCGCCGACTTCTCCTCGAGGCCCTGGCGTGCCGCCAATGACTGAAATACAAGCTGAAGCCTTAGACATGGTTCATTTTACCGCAGCAAAACACCAAATTTCCATGCGGTTACATCGAGGAGATATCCAACTCATCAACAACGTTGCTGTTTTCCATGCGCGGAATGGATTCCAAGACAGAGTTAGTCAGAAACGACACATCATCCGACTCTGGCTAAGAAATGAAAACTTGGCTTGGAAGACTCCGGAGGGACTGGAGAAGACCTGGTTCGAGAAGTACGGAGATTCTGAGCGGAGAAAAATTTCGGTTTGGAACATCGAGCCTGGGGCAACCAGAGAACGAGTCATATTCCGAAGCGATAGTTGCTCCTAGTCTATGACGATATGCCTGGGTCCGCGGCGAAGTGAGTGAAACTCTTCCTACAAAAATGTTAGCGAGAAACTCTGCAGGTTGTTGGGACATTTTGGAAGGCGTAGGGGAATCGTACCCGCAATTTTGCACGGCTCTCCTACATATTTACCGTTTATTTTTTCTGCTTGTCTAGAACGTAACGTCGGGGATTTTCTACACGGCTCAAGTCAAAATCCATGGGAGTCCAAGGCCCTCGTGACCCGAGAAAGCGATCCAATGGGAGGGTAGAAATATCCACCTCGTCCAGAAAGCTACTCATATCCAGATCGTACTCTACGATATCAGCATCCAAGCCCTTGTTGTAGCCGTCTCGGCCCCGTGAAAATTGAATATCGTCAGTATCGGATAGATGGATGCCTCGCAAAAGTTCTTCCTGCATGGGCATCATCTGGCGTTTGGTTACGGCAGTCTTGCTTCGTTTGCTCGACCGCCCGTCTATTTCGAGGTGACATTCTCCTAAGCAATTATGATATCTTCCGGCACTGTCCGCTCTGCCGGCTTTGGCTTGCCTGAATCCCTTCGTCGTCAGTAATGATCATAAAGCTGGGTGTGTAACACTACCCTTGCGTTTCTAAAGTATACTTATCATGATGTGCTCTAAAGAAGCTCCCATCTCCAACTAGTATATCAGATTCCGGGTTTTGTGAGTTATTCTGCTCGGAGATGGTAATGTGAAGACTGTGTGAACTCTCGATGGTAGTATTTCTGATCGTTTCGCGATGAGCGTCGACGGTGAACTGGAGCTGCGATCCTAATGCTGCTGCTTGGCTTGTAGATGACATTCTGGACCGGGATCTCTTGCCGTGTCTTCGAAATATGTATTTAGTGGAAGTGAGTATGAGTTAACGCTCCGGTTTGTGCTGTCTCTCTTAGATCCTCTTCCCAGGACAGCTTCCAGGCCGTCATCTTTATAGTGTCGTCGAGCATTCTCTACACAACCGTGCCTCGGGTGATGGAGAAGGCTTGCCGTAAGGTCTAGTCCTCAGTGTTAGCTCCATGAGCCTTGCCGCAATCCAAATTCGGCAGGCCGGCGTGGGGAGAAAGATTGGCGTTCGTCGCGTGGGCGGAGCGGGCTCAACAGCGCGCCAAGGATGAAGAGAGCTTGGGCACGCCGTATAAAACTATCGTCAACATCGTTCGGCGAGGGTCTAGACTAGATGCAATGTTGGACCACGCGCATCTTGTCATTGCTGATCTTCCGCAAAAAGAGAGTCCGGTCTGGAACATTAGCTCGCGTGCTTGAAACGTGCGGGAGGCTGAGCGCTAAACAAAGGGGCGGCTGCGCAGCCACCTTCGTCATTGCGAGCCCACCACCCTGGATTCCGGGTTTTTAGCCTTTTGCATGCGAAACACTGCACGCGTTTCGACAGCGAAACATTTCAGCAATAGTGGTCTTGACCCTGCGGCGGTATCTTCGCCGTCTAGCATGCCTCCCCTTGAGGCTTTTGGATTAATTTGGAATATAGGCCATAGCCTCTAATGTAACGAAATCATCCTCTTCTTGAACCTTGATGGTGATAGAAGCCAAAGAATTGAACCCTAAATGCCTGTACAGCTGCTTGCCCATTGGGCTTGCGAATACAGATATGGCCACGTTGAGTTCTTTCGCTACCTGCATTCCCCAGTTGCAGAGGGCGCTGCCCGCACCTCGCCTCTGGTGCTCGGGGTGAGTGGCCAAAATCTGGAGCTGGAAGTGCCTTGTGCCATAATACTTGTCGAACAGGTGTCTCTTTGAGCTCGCAAGCGTCTCGTTCCAGGCTCGCATCCGCCTGGGGTCACCGTCTCGCCTAGGCCGACTGTGTTGAGACTCTGAAGATGCTGCCAAGAGATGTGGTGAGCATTGGAGACTGGAAAGAGAGTGGCAAAACACTTAAGGTCACCAACATTTTTCAGTGCCCTGTTCGGCGCGCGGGAACTTTTGGTCGCTGATATTTATTATTTCCCACACGGCAAAGGCCATCGCCTTTATCCGAAGGGGGTTTTCAGGGTCCAGACACTCGGCGAATAGGACCATCCATCTCCCATCCTTGTTTTCAAGGAACTCTCTGTAACGCATGCGGGTAAATTTCCGCGTGTCGCGCGGGTAAGTCCAGCGGTAGGGAAAGCGGTAGTCCCATTGAGGGTCCATTGGGAATGCAGCTAGGCCGATGTCCAGCATGACGTCCAGGTCCGCAAGTGAACCCTGCCGGATCGATATCTGCAACGGATCGAGAGATGGTGAGCGAGGCCACAAGTGGACCGGTGAGGCAGACTTTACAGCCATGAGGAAAAAAATCAAGATCTAGAAGATTAATGACGAAACAAAGGCAGTGCACTCTGGAGTGGAATAGGCAGCAGCAATATATCGTAAGATCCCATGGACTCATCATAGACTCACCATGGACTCACCACTACATTTATGGCAATACGGTGAGGTGTCGAGTCCAGCAGGGAGAGATTCTTGCCTCCCTAGAATGCACCATGACGTAGCCGCGAAGCCCAAAGGCGTTCGGCGAGTCCGTTGCGGTTTAGCGATGCTGGCTGCCCTGCCTACCTGCCCTCCCTACCTGCCCCTCTTTCCCACACCGCCAGACACCAAGCTTAAGTGCCCAGCCAGTCCGCCTCTCCACACAACCACCCCTCCCCCCAAAACTTCCCCCCAAAACAAAGGGAGGCTGACTTTTCCCGGCAATGGCTGAAAGCTACCGTACCTACGTCATTAGTGCCCTTGGTAAACGACGTAGATGGCTCCCCCAACTCAGAATCTGCTTTTCCTCTGTATATATGTCGTAACTCTTGGGCCGGAAGATATGCCATCTAGCGCAGCATCCTAGCACCACCTGGTCGCTCGGTTCCCTGTTTGACTCCTCACCAAGGGGCCCATAAGCCTCGACCTCTCTATCCAATGGCTCTTGTCACGCCTGGAGGTGATATGGGTATGTATCACCATGTCGCCTTGCGCAGCTTCACTTTGGCTGATCGAACAACAGACAGCCCATGGCAAGAGCCGGAATTCGACGCCTTACTGAATGATTATCCATATGACGCGCTGTTAAGCTTCGTTGGCACTCCGAGGATCTTGTTGGACTCACCTTCCCATCATTCCCCGCATTCTTCGAACATCCAAAGCCCATTTGAACAGATAACGCAGACGGCCAATCCGTCCGCAAACATTTCGCCTGAACAGGGGCCTCAATTATCACAGTATCATGATCCTCAGCCTTCGAAAACCCCAGCTACCGTGTCTCCCGTCATAGCAAGTCATGCTGGTTGGTCCAGCTATGCTTGCAATGGTGCGACTTACACCTCAACCGCCTACGGATACTCCGGAAATGTTCCAGCGATAAGCCTAAATCCTGTATCGGCAATGGTTTTACATTCTGAGATTTCCCAGCAACATGTTTCCAGTGAATATTCTGGACCCCAATCTTGCCCGCAGTACGCGCCGTTCCAACAGACTACTAACGCTATCGGTCATCCCTTAGAGGCGGGCTCCTCAATTCCCTCTAGCTTTCCTTCAGATGTGGCGTCTTTTACCGACATAGCGGGTTCAAGTTCCATCAATATACCTACGATAGATACTTCGCCGGAAACCTTACTCTCTCAAAGTTTGCCATGTTCCCTCAAGAATAACGAATGCCTATATGGTACCCTTAGCAGCGACCCAACCGGTGTCTACTCTCCACATTCTGTGATAACAGCTACTGTGATGAGCGCCAATATCGGATTATCCCCACCTTACTCCTCTTATGAGTCCAGATCAGGTCATCCAGGTGAAGCAGTGCTTACTACTAGTATTTCAACCACTGTGGCACAACCGCCATGTCTCCACACCCCACCACCGGGGAATGAATCGAGCCCCGCACTAACTCCCACACCGGCTGTTCCGCCCTCGGACGGTCAGTTAATATGTCCAAACCCAGTCCAAAAGGGAAGAAAACGAAATCGTTACACTATGGAAGATGTATGTCACTGTCATTCACAACCCCTCTTGACTCATTCTTATTTTACGAGCAGGACGCGAGGAAGGTTTCCATGAGAGACAATACAGGCGCTGTAACTGGTTACCAGCAGGTTTTTGGGATTCATTCAAAACAAAGACAGCCTTACAGCCCTAAAAAGCGTGCCGATGTCGCACATACCCGACGTCTCGGGGCTTGCGATAGATGCAGGTCTTACAAAATGAAGGTATTTATCCCAGCTGTGCATCATTCCTATTACGCTTGTGCAACATTGTAATTGCTGACTGTAACTCGATTAGTGTGGACGTCCGGACTCACCTTACGAATTATGTATACGCTGCATGACGTCGAACCTACAAACTTTGAAGATGCCATGTTTCCTAGCCAAACCCGTAGAAGCGGAACTTTTTCGCGATAGTAAGTTTCCTTACCAGCACTACTGCATATGGCTGCTAAGTTCCGTCCCAGAACCATGCATCAACCATCCTCTCCAGACTTCAAGAAGTGAAGTTTATCGTCTTCTAGACATAGAGGTCCCCCAACGCGAATACCTTAGATTAGAATTAACGCAAGATTTCGGAGAGACACTGAAGATATATGTTACTCGGTTTGAGCCTAGGTCTGACGACAAGACTGCCCATCCATGGAAAGATAAGCAAGGCCGCTCCCGAAGTATGGAGATGCCTCCTTACTGCATTGCCAGAATGGGTGATGCGCGGAATAACATGCTTCAATACATTGACAATTTTAGAGGGTCATTTCTCTCTAGCTTTTTAAGAGGTTCAAACGAGATAACCGGCGATATATTTGACGAAGCTCGACGGCACTCCGCTTTTAATCCCGTAAGACATTTCCACAACTTGTCCAGAAATTTATTACTGACATTTAATAGACATGCACCGTGCGAAAAGCCCTTGATCTCTTTGCTGCGAATCGAATAATTGAGCGCGACTGGAGGATTTGCGGAGTGGAGACTCTTGGGATGGGAGTAGTTGACGATCCAGAAAATCCTTGGTTCGAAAAAATCCCGGTCACCCCAATCATGGACCTACAACTGGATCAGATTGTGATCCAATCATTCCTCAAACCGTTGCGAGACTCATTGCTTCAAGAATTGCAAGTAAAGATTTACGAGGCCCGCAAGGAGAACTGGTTTGAGATATTTTTGACCATCTCGATCCTCTTGACCAACGCTGAGCGGCTGCTTCAACACTCGCGTAATAACGCTAAGCGTTATGGTGTCCGTGTAAGTTTGCACTACCATGTTTGTACCCCTGGCCTAACATTAATTCTCTAGCGTCGCTATAACTCCCTCGATCTTGCCTATTCATATTTCCATGCTTGCAAGATCCTCATAGCGCACTTTCGCTTCGTATGCGCTGGCTTCGTGCCACTATCCCTCAACTGGAGGTCTCAAAAGGCCTCGACGATGGCCAATCTTGATGCAGATCAAACGAGGTTCATGGAGAATATACAGACAAAAATAAAGCAGAAAGGTGCGTAATACAAATGGTTCGATATGAACATTTCTAACACTTGCCCCAGAAGAATATGTGCTCGGTCTAAAAGCTAATCATAAATACGAGTCGGAGCTTTACTGGTGTCACCAGCTCTTCTTTGAGAAATGGGATTCGGGCAAACCCTGGATCGAAGACGAGAGCGAATGATCTGGATCAAGAGAATTAGAATTAGAAGGAGAACAATCACACATCCGACTCGAGACGCCGGAAATCTATCGGCTTAGATCCCTCGGCAACCCAAAATTTACTCAAACAATGCTGTTAATAAAAGCATTCATAACACAGCTTCAGTCAAAGCCTATCCAGAGCCTACCCACGTATCATCACATGAATTCATGGCGGTTCTAGAGCGTGAAGGGAGCTCCAAATCTCCACCATATCATATTGCGACTGTATATATTTGTATACTAGTGATACCTGTACAATTTATTGTACGGCACTTCATCCAGAATATGGACGATTAAGGGAAATGGACAACATAGCATAAGATGGTTACGTGACCAAGCACTAATCCACTGACATAGATGCGACAGATTTTCCTATCAACAGGAATACCCGGATGGCCTCTTCATGTGTTAAACATGTAGCGTTTAGTCATATAATCAAATTGCTAGAAGTAAATTTTCAAACTCGAAGAGTAACAGTCTGACGTCCTAGCGGGCGTAGACCCCCCACGCTACGCGCGCTTAGAAAATTTAGTAAAATTCTATATACTGCTTAGTACCAAAAAATATCTAATACGCCTTAATATAAGATAGGGTATAGAGTTAGGCTTAAAAGTATAATATATATTATTATTAGTTCTATTTATTGCTCGATTTAGTACCTTTATAGGTCTATATAGGCTACTACCTTTCTATATAAGAAAAAGCCCTATAAGGGGGAAAACCTAAGTGTTTCCTTTTAGCTAGTTCTATACGCTCCGCCTTTGCCTAGCTAGTATATCTTTACATCTTTTAGTCTGCCTTACATACTATACTTTTTAGGTATATTAGAAGATCTAAAGGAAGTATAGTAGGAGGGTTTGGCAATTTGCTAGTATACCGCCTATAGCTAGGCGGGGGGTATTTAGTCCTTAAGGGGCTAGAATAGGGCGTGTTCTTTAGTGTCCTCCTATTAGATCTTATGTACTATTTAGAACTGCTAGAGGATTTCTTAGCATATAAGCTATTTTACTACTATTTATAGGCCCCTACTTATAGAAAGTACCTAGGTAATATTGTTTATACCTATATTAGCGAGTAGCTAGTCCCGTACTAAGTAGTAGCTATATAAGGATACAAAGAGGCTTTAGAGCAGATTTAAAGGAATAAAATATATACTATTTAAATCTAGGGGTATAGCTCTTATATAGAATAAGACGTTGCGTAAAGAAGAGAAAAGGAATAAGGTAAGAGTCCTGTAATTAAATAGTTAGGGGTCTTAGCGGTCAATATATACGTATATACGCACGCAGTCCTCAACGGACCTCGGCAGAATTCAATTAATCTAGTAAAACTTGGCAGGAATCGATCAAACTAGTAGAATTTGGCAGGATTTAGTCAAAGCGTCAGAATTTATTCATTAAGTGTTTCACTAAGACGTTCTTACTATAACTAGGCTAGTCCCGTTATAGGCTATAAAATAGTAATATATAGCGTACTAACTAAATAGGCTGTCTATATATATATTAAGGTATAGTATTTAGAATATAGATATTTAATAGCTATATATTTAGCCCTACAACCTCCATCCGTAATAAGAAGCCAGCTATAGATTTTACCCTTATTAGTCCTTTATATAAGGAGAGAGTGTTACAGCACTAACAGAACTAGCAGAACTAGCAGAACTTCGCACCGGCAAGTTGCCACAAATTGCCGCATATTGCGATCACGTGACGCGAAGATCTTATAAAACACTAAACGGCGCTGCTCTTCTTCTCCTTTCCTTTCCCTAGCTTTAGATTCTCGTTTATAGACAATCCAATTGTACAGGCTTGCGCGACCCTTTTGCTGTGCTTATATCTTAATTAACTAAGTCGCTAACATTATCTAAAGCTCACTCTACTCTTTCTTCCTAAGAAGGAACTTAAATATATCTACAAGAACACAGAATAGGACCCTAAGGACATTACTAGGACCACAAGGACAGGACCTAAAAGAAAAGAACAGAACTCTAGGGAAAGAACCTATAAGACACGCATAGACTAGAACCCCTAAAGAAATTACCTGGAATTACCTAACACCCCTACCACTATACCACGAACTACAGTAGTAGGTAAAGCAGCTATAGGACCCTTAAATACTT